>Ga0181565_10001396_pt1 | contig 18450 bp, 13 predicted proteins | sample 101ome_16_FD_129661 | JGI IMG/M metagenome (GOLD analysis project Ga0181565, IMG submission 129661) | Coastal salt marsh microbial communities from the Groves Creek Marsh, Skidaway Island, Georgia - 101401AT metaG (megahit assembly) | ecosystem: Environmental > Aquatic > Marine > Intertidal... | reverse complement strand
TGCATTGCTTCTGCATCTTGTGCCGCTTCAAATGTCCATCTAGCACTTAAACGTCTTGTCTTTGCTTCGACAGTTTCTTTTAAGATTTGGATTGACATTTTTCTACCTACTTGTCCTTCAGCAGATGCTGTTGCATCTGGAGAACCAGCGTATGTGTTAGCAAGTTTGAATGGGCTAAGAGCCTCATCACCTGCTGTTGCACCACCGCCACTCTCTGAGTATCTAACTCTCAAAGTGTGGATTTGTCCTACTGGACCAGTCATAGGTTGAACACCTACTAATTCGTTAGCGATAACCGAAGGCATAACCCTGCGGATTAACGGTAACATTACTTTGTTTAATGTTGCTACTGAGCCTGCACCTGTGGCACCTGCTGTTGCGGCCTCTGACAAATGTCTTTTTGTATTTTCGAGGACCACATCCAAAGAAGATTTTCTGTTTCCAGAAAGACCTTCTAACAAGGCGTCTTTAGTTGCGGACCAGTTGCTTTCAAATAATTCTGCCATTTCTTTGCTCCTTTATTTTGAAAGTCCGGCTAATTTACGGATCATATCTAATTCAACGATATCGTCCGCTTTGTCATCGGCTTCTGCTTTTGCAGTTGCCTTCTTATCACCAGTGTGCTCTTTCTTCACAACTGATTCTGACAATGTCTTCTTTACTCTTGATGTTTCGCCATCTAAAACAGATGGAAGATACTTATTAAATTGCTTCTCTAAGTTCTCTGTCTTAACACTTTCAAGTAAGTCGGACATAATTTCTTTCTTCTCTTTGCCTAGTGGGGCCATTAATTCATTGAGTTTTTCTTTTCTTTCGAATCGATCTTCTGCAATTCTTAACTTAGATTCTACAAGTTTCCCTGCTTCTTCTTTTTTAGCAATAGTTTCCTGTGCTTCGTTAAGTTTGGCTTCCATTTCGGCTAGTGTTTTCTGTATTGTTTTGATTTCTTTGCTTTCGTTTAAGTAACTAGTACCATATTCGCTTGCAAAGGCTTCAAAAATTCTACGACCAAAGTCGTTCTCACGAGCCTTTGTGATGTCATTACGGAAAGATTTAACTTCTTCACTAATAACCTTGTTAATAACGCCTTCGACTTTATTAGCGGCTTTAGAGATGAAGTCTTTCTTTGCTTCAGCAAGTTGTTTTTTGCCTTCTGCTACCATCTTGACTTTTTGCTCAACTAATGATTTCTTATCTTCGTGGAATTCAGAAAGTTCACTAGCAAGCGATTCTGTTACAAACTCGTCGAGTTTTGCAACGTGCTCACTTACTCTTGATCTATCTGCACGGAGTTCTTTGACTTCTTTTGCAACCATTTCAGTTACAAATTTGTCAAGTAGTTTAGCATGTTCACTAATGGCTTTGTGATATTTTACTCTGTCTGTTGCTAGGCTATCTTTCTCCTCAGCAATCAAAGCAATCTCTGCTTTGAGTTGATCAGTAAACCAGTTATCAACTGCTTCAACGATCTGAGATTTGTCATGCTCGTATCTTTGAGCAAACTCTTCTCTTAACTCAGCAGTGAGTTCTTCTTTTGCTTCAGAGACTTTTAATTCCCATGCCTCTTCCAATGCTGATTTCACTTCTTCAGTAGTTCAGCATCTTTGAGTATGTCTTTAAATGTCACTTCCATAGTAGTCTCCTACTTCTATAGTTTTAGTTCATTGATGAGTTTAGTGATCTCTCTCATCAAATGTTTTTCTGCACTTTTATCGTGTGTCAATGCCCCAGCGGTGTCATGAATAACAGCACCGCCTCGCATATTAAATAAACTTTCATAGATAGTCTTAGGGTAAGCATCTGGTGCACTGGGCTGGGCCACAATGTCCACGGTAATAATATCAAAATCAGAAACTTTGCCTGATTCGTTAACATTACCGCTTCCTCTACTTGAAACGCCCAGTTTCGCACCTGCTTTTAATAGTGCTCTCGCAATATTACCCATAGGTGTATCTATAATTTTAAGTTTTCCTAAACCGTTAGACTCATCACAGTGCATATCTGTAATGATGTGACTAACACGGTCTAAGTTAATCTGCAATTCTTCTGGATGATCTAACTCACCCATTACAGTTTCGCCTTTTGATAACCTAGATCTAACACTTTCTACGGCTTTTTGTATTTCATCTTTGGGATATACTCTACCATTTTGGTTTTTTACATCACCTTGAATGAAAAGACCTGCCATAAAAAGATCTTTACCATCTTCTGATTCCATGATTTTAACCCCAGATTGCTCTGGACTCATGTACTCGTAAAGTTTTCTAGTCATCATAATTCGTTACCCCTACAGTAAAAAGACTTACGCCTTTTTAGGTTCTACTTTAATGTTGTCTGTAGGTGTGTGATCTTTTGCTGAATCACCTTTGTTGCCGTCGCCGCCATCTTTACCTTTTACAGGTGAGCCTTGACTTGCAACTTTAGTGTGCTTAGGTGCTTTAGTGAATGGTGATTCACCTTCTGCATCGCCTGCGCCACCTTTTGGATCAGCAACTTTGTCTTGTAACTTAGTTGCTTCTTCAACAACTTCGTCTGATTCTTCTGCTTCTTCGTCTAAATCGTATTCAACAGACTCAAGATCAAGTTCGTCTTCCATGTCATCGCCCATTTCAGCGTCCATTTCTGCTTCTGCTTCATCTTCCATTTCGTCTTCGCCTGCTAGAAGTTTTTCGAATTCTGCTTTAAGATCGTCTAACTCGTTTTCTAAATCGTCAACTTTGTCTTCTAAATCTTCTTCGCCTTCGCTTTCGCCTTCGTCTTCTTCTTCGCCGACTTCGTCTGCTTCGATTTCTTCTTCGTCAGCAAGAATGTCATCTTCAAAGTCGTTTGTTTGATCAACAACTTCGTCAACTTCAAATTCTTCTTCTGACTCTTCCACAGCCTCTTCCTCAGATTCATCTGATTCTTCTACTGCTTCTTCTTCTTGTTCGGTTGCTTCTTCAACTTCCTCTTCTTCAGTAGAATCTTCATCTAAAATGCTTTCGTATTCTGCTCTTGCTTTTGCAACAACATATTCGTGTAACATTTCTTCTGCTTTTTCTGTATCTTCTGAAAGGAGAAGTTCAAGAATTTCTTCTAATTTACTTCTTGATTCTGACATTGTGGCCTCCTAAATTCATAAAATTAGTATCATACACTGACTTTAAATCAGCATACGGATATACTTACTTAGTAAAAAGAGTGTTTTTGTGCTTAATATGGTGTGATTTTGATGTAAAACAGGCACTAATGCTGTTTCTGTAATGTTATTTATCTTTTTTACATACCTGCGTCAGGTGCAGGTGCAGAATACATTACTTTAGCAAACTTGTCTTGCTCAATTTGTTCTGCTTTTTTAACTTCTCTGTATCTACGCAACTTACTTAATTGTTCTAATGTAAGTTTTGATTTTCGTGTGTCACCCTTTTGTCTTTCAACAAACTTGTCAAATTCTGGATTATAAAATTCTACTAATCTCATTATACTTGTCCTTCAGGTGGCATAGGTGCTTCTGCTCCTGGTGCAGTACTATTTATATCTTCTTGTCCTGCCACAGGATCTTCTAAACCGCTTAAATCAGCATCTGCTTCAGGATCTACTATAGCATCTGGTTCTGCTCTAATACCAATATTTTTAAGATCTAACTGCTTACTAGCATCATCAAATTTCTTGTAATCGTTTTCTTGACGCCATTTTGCTTCGTTTTCTTTAATTTCGCTGTCGCTAAGACCCAAATATTTTTTAAGTTTAAATTGATTACTCAGATATGGAACTTGTGCTAATTGTGCATACAATTGAGCTCTTTCGTTGTCTAGTGAAAGATCTCTATAACTGCTAAAGTTCATAGGTGGAGTAAATTTAAGTCTAAACGTGCTGTTGTCTATGTCGACCCCTTTCTTTTTGAGGTACATTTTAAATTCATGATCTAAATCTTCTTGTACTTGTTTTTGCAGTCTTTCTACATATCTTGCAAATCTATATTCTTGAATGTACGCAATGCCTACTTTGCCGTCGTTATATTGTGCTGATCCATCATCTGGTCCTGTTGGCAAATAACTTGCTGGAATACGCAAACCTCTTAATAGTTTGTTATTAAAATATCTTAAATCGTCTATTTGCCCTAAGTTCTCACCGCCTGGTAGTGTGTCTACTTTTGAACCTCTACCATCTGCTGTTTGTGCAAAGAAGTAGTCCTCCAGCATGCTCATTGGATTATAAGCGGCATCTGCTACGTTACTACCATCGCCCTTCTTGTTAGGTACACGTTTTTGTTGTACTTCGTATTTTACTTGTTCTAGATACTGACGTGCTTTGTGAGGAGGCATATTACCTACATCAATCATAAACACACGTCTTTCAGGTGCTCTATGCACTCTGTAAATGATAATCGAATCTTCTAATAATTCTTTTTGCTTGAACACTTTAAAGATAGGCTCAAGTATGCTAACACCAAAAGGCCATGCATGATCCATGCCTTCTGTTAAACTAACATGTACAACATGTTTTGCATCTACAGGAACGCCTTGATCTACACCGTCAATAGCGCCTGTTAAATAATTGCCAGTAGTAGTTGCTACCGGACTCATTACACCTGTAAGTCCTTGTCCAGCACCATATGGTCTTGCATGTAGTGGCGCAACATCTGTTGCAACTTGTTCTGCAAAATTAGGCTCTAAGTTTTTAATAAAGTAAGTTTCAATCTTCTTACCTTCACTTTCGTTAACAATTACTTTTTCGATGTTTGCTGGATCAATCCAAAACAATTCATATGTTTCTGGATCTCTAATAAAGAATTGATCACCGTATTTGCATGTGCTACGAAACATTCTAAATGCACGTTTATGCATTTTATTAAGTCTGCACCAGTTTTTAAGTGTTTGAACTAAGATTTTATTTTCTGTATCACTAGGTGTACTATCAAACTCAAACTCAAAAGGAAGACCTGTAAATTCGTCTTCTTGAGTACCAAATTCTGCAATAGTATCTAAAGCCGCATTTACTTCTAAATCGCTATCCATTTGATCGTACTGTATGTAACGCATAAGCCTGTTAGGCGAACCCGCATATACTTCAGGTAACCAACTTGCATATCTACTGCTCGATGCACCTGGGCCACCTGCTTCATTCGGCGATTGTACGTTTAACGGTAAACCCGAATTGTCAAATGGTGTAAAATGTTTTCTCCAGCTCATAATATTCCTAGTGTCTATATATAATACACTATTTATCGTATCATGTCAAGTGGTTTATATTAAATTTGATCTGCTATATTCTTAGACGTACTTATTTGCTGTTTAAGCAGTCTATTTTGTGATCTAGTTTCAGCAAGCAATTCTGCTAATAATTCTGCTTGTGTGTCAGTTTCTATCTTATTATCTGCTGATTTCTTTTCGGTTGTTTGTTGTTCAGTAGTCGCGACTTCTTCGGGTTTGTTTACCGCTGTGCCTTGAGGGCCTGCAGGCTGTGCAAATTGTATTCTTTCACCGGTGTCTGTGTTAGTGTATTGTGCCGCGCCTGCCGCTACTGCTTGCGGAGCAAATTCTTCACGAGCTTGTGTTTCTGCTTCTTGCATTCGCATTGCTCGTTGACCTCGAGTCATTGTACTGCCTTCAGCACTGTACTCTGCATCTATTTCTTCTTTTAATTCTTTCCTGCGATCTCTGAATTTGTTATAATTTTCAGAATCATTTTGTGCAAACTTCATTTCACTGAATGAACCGGAGTAATTTACATTTTCCAGTGGATTTTGCTTGGCCGCTTGTCCCATATTGGCTACTGCATTGTTAGGCAGTTGCATTTGAACGTCGTTAGGATCAGCACCTATTCGTTGTAGTGCTTCTGCTCTTTCTTGCTCTGCTTCTGAAACTTTGGTTGGCTTAGCAGTGTCCTCTTCTTCTGCTTGAGGAGTCACTGCTTTCATTGCGGCTAATTTTAAAAGGTCAACCATGCTAAGGTTATCCATAGATTCGTTTAATCTATCAACACCTTCTGCCATTACTGTGAAGTGACTTCTTATGGAATCACTGTCTATGGCTTTTGCTGATTCGTTGAATGTTTTAATTGTGTCGTCCATGTTGCCCATGGTATCAGCCATCGCCACAATATGCGGAGCCGCATTACCTATTTTTGCAATTTTATCAAACGGTGACTCTGCACCAAACAATTTGCCTAAGCCGTCTAATAATCCACTTATTAAACCGCCTGCACTTAATGCCGCCATGCCTACTGCCATGCCTATTAATGCAGGGCCTAATGCTAACATGCTTGAAATAGGAACATCTTTAATTGATGCTAAACCTTCGAACAGTGTTTGTATTGCTGGTGCCGCTATGTTAGCCGCAATGGCAAACGGAATAAGTGCTACACCTAATGCGCCTATTGCTATTGCACCTGGAATAATAAATGGCAGTGCTAATCCTAGCACAGATGCAAGTACGCCTAATCCGGTGAGTGCAACAAAACCTTTTGCTACATCTTCCCAATTTAAATTGCCAAATACTTCGAATGCTTTTGCCGCAACAAACATTGCGCCTGATATAACTAGCAGTGCCGCGGAACCTATCAATGCTTTAGGGTTACCTAATGCTTGTAGTCCTTTGCCTAATCCTGTTAATGTGCCTTGTAGTAATGCGCCTATACCTTTACCGACACCTTTACCGGCTTCCGCTATACCTTTACTTAATGTTGTTATGGCTTTGGATATGCCGCTTGCAAGATTGCTAACCACATTGCCTAATCCTTTTGATAATGTTGTTAATGCATTGGATACACCTTTTGCAAGATTTGTAAATAAGTCTGCTATGCCTTTACTGATATCTCGCATGCCATCGGCAAGTGTTTTGGTAAAACGTTGAGATGCTTTGCCTGCTTTTTCCATAGCCTTTGCACCCATGTCGCCTGCAGGGCTTGCACTATTACTTGCACCTGGTAATTTGCTTTTTAAGAATCCTCCAACCTTGTCGCTAAGTCCTCCTGTGATTTTGCTTAAACCTTTGCCTAATACTCCACCAACTGATTTCAATACGTTGCCTAAACCGCCTAGTAAACTCTTTCCTAAACCTGCAATCATACCTGGTATACCGCTACCGAATGCTTTCATAGCCAATAATACTATACCAACTATGCCGGTTAACTTTCCTAATGTACCTGCTAAACTGCCGCCTTCACTTTCAAATAGTCCTGCAAACCACCCTAATAACTCACCGAGTTTAACAAATGGGTATTTGATAATATCTATTACAACACCAAAGCCTTCGAACTTTTCAGCAAGATACTCTATTCCGGAAGATAGGCCGTCCCAAAGATAACCGATTCCTGCACCTATTGCACTAAAAATACTGCCTACTAATCTTAAAGGAATCATTACACCTTCAATAACACCTGATAAAAAGTCAAATGCTATAGTTATTGGTGCTACTGCTAGTTTGATTACAGTACCTATAGTACTTAATACTGAGAAAAATGATTTAAACCCGTTTACTAACTTAGGTACAAACGCAATCATACCTGCTACAAATTCTGCTACACCTGTAATCAATTTAGGCAAGTGCTCTGCAACTTTTTCTCCAAACGATTCTGCACCTCCGGATAAGTCACCAAACACATCGCCCATACCGCCTAAGTCTTTGAATGCTTTACCTAATGCATCAAAAATAATTTGTTTTGCATCGTTTAATGCATCAGTAAATCTATCTGTACTCCCAACACCTGCAAAGAAAGAATACTTGAATGCATCAAACATACCAGTAACTTCTTTTAATATTTTGTTAAAAGTATTAGTACCAGTTTGTACACCTTCCATTGTGAGGTTACTGTTTATGTCTGCAAGACGTCTTTCACTTTGTTCGAATTGTGTAATGGCTTTTGCCATTGATACTGCTTGAGCATCACCTGCCCTTGCTAGTGCAAACACTCTGTTCTTTTCTGCGGCACTGAGGTTTCCTAAGCTCATAGTGATTTGGTTACCCATTTCAGCCGCTTGTTCTTGACTTAATGTACCATTTTGAATAGCAGTGATATATTCATTCATTGGTCCTGCTAAACTAGGTACTGCTCTCACATAGCCTGTCATTTCTTCACTGAAGCCCATAGCACCCATCGATGCCGCTTCTGTGAATGCCGCCGCAATATTACCGCCTTCTTCGCCACCCATACCACGCATAGCACTAGCAAAGTCTGTGATACCTGCTGTGACTTTACCTCTAACGTCATTACTAAAACGTATTAATGTAGCCGCTAGTACTGGAGTGTTTTGTAATATTGCTTTACTAAACTCTGCAAGTTCTTCTGTGCTTACACCTAATGCTCTACTGTATTGTTGTTGACGAGTGATACTGGTTTGAATTTGTTTGTTTGCGGCCGCTCTACCTGCCGCTGTTGCAACATCTATTGCACCCAGTTTCTGTCTCATGCTTAATTCGTTACCATAACGGTTAACAGAATCTTCCAAACTCATACCAAAATCAACACCTGCATTGGTAGCATCCATAAATGCTGATGTCATTTCTGTGAATGCGCCTTTGCTTGTTGTAGCAACAACATTACTAAAGTTTGTCATCATTGCTACTGCATCTATACCTTTAGATGACAGTTTAGCCAATGCTTGTGTTGCTCTCATGGACTCGTCGCCCATTTCAACAAAGCCTACACCTACTCCTGTAAGTTGATTAAGTTCGTTACCAACATCTAAGAAGCCTTTGATAAACGCACCTAGTGCTACACCAGCCGCGGCAACTACAGCACCTGTAAATCCTACAATAGCACTGTATGCTGTGGTCATTATTTTTTCACCACGTGCCATGGCTTTATTATAACGGTCTACTGCATCTTGGTCTAATGTAAATTCACCGCCTGATTCGGCTAGTTTTTTAAGTGCGGCTAATTGTTTTTCTCTGTCTTTATCAGCCTCTTCTTGTGATTTTTTGCTGTTCTTTGCTTCGTCTTTAGCAATGTCAAGTGCGTCAGACATGCTTTTTTCCATATCCTTAAACACATCCTTAGGAAAATTCTTTTTAAGGATTTCAAGCATATCCTTCTGCGTCTTTTCGAGAGCAAGGTCAGAAACTGTTCCTGTTGTTTGGGTGCCATCAGGCATATTGATTAAAATTTCAGCCATATACTCGAAAATCCATTAAAGCATCTTTTAACTCTGATAAATAGTTTATGCAGAATTATGTGATATAACTATTTATCTGCTTAATTAACTGGAGTTTTAATAATGGCTAATAACACACAGAATCCATTAAGTGCTTATTTTAGAGCACCAAAATTATATACAGGAATCCCTAGTGCAGGAAAATATTATACACCTGATGTTTGTGAAGTTCCTGATTCAGGTGAACTACCAATTTTTGCAATGACAGCAAAAGATGAAATGATCATGAAGAATCCGGATGCACTGTTAAACGGTGAAGCAGTAGCACAAGTTATCCAAAGTTGTGTACCTAACGTAAAAAATGCAAGAAAAATGTTAAGTAGCGATATCGATGTACTGCTAATTGCTATACAAGGTGCAACATATGGTGATGACATTGATGTGTCTGCGCCGTGTCCTAAATGCGAACAACCATGCACAGGAACAGCAAGTGTAAACGATGCACTTACCACAATGGGTATTCTAGACGATCTTTACAGTGTGAAACATGGAGACGATTTAGTAATTAAAGTAAAACCTTTCACATACGCAAGCACAATTAAAGCAGGTATAACCAATTTCCAAAGTACCAGAAGTTTACAAGCATTAGCAGATATTCCAGATGAAATGGAAAGATTAAAACTGTTTAATGAAAACTTTAAAGAAATTTCAGCACTTAACTTTGAACTGATTGCAGACAGTATCCACAGCATTAAGATTGTTGATCAAGATATTGACGTAACAGACAGAAATCAAATTGCAGAATTTTTAGATAATGCAGACAGTAGTGTAGGAAAAGCAGTAGAAGAAACAATTCAAAAAATTAACGAATCAGGCATCAACACACAAATGCAGTTAGAATGCGAGGCCGAAGAATGTAAAGAAAACGGTGAAACGTTTAAATTCGTTAGCAAAGTAAACTTTGATCCTGTAAATTTTTTCACGGCTTCCTAGCACGGGCAGAGCCTGAAGAAATTTCCGGTTACCTAGGCAAGCTCAAATCAGAACAAGATGCCCTCAACAAAACGATTATCGAGTTGGTAGTCTACAGTGAGGGCTCTGTGTCTTTTTCTGAAGTTTGGCAAATGACATTTGCTGATAGACAAAACTTTGTGCAAGTCCTAAATCAATACAATCAAATCAAGTCTGGCAAAAAGCCAACAGAATATCTCTAAGTCCTATCAAATAAATCAGCCGCATTGCATTGTGGTTGACTTCTGCAATTCCTAATATTTCTTTCCCACATTAAATCAGTAGGCATCCAATCGAATTCAGGTAGAATAACATTTGGGTCTAGCGAAGTACACCCGGTAAGGAATATACTTAATATTAGTAAACGTTTCATTTTTATATCTCCTAGTAATATATTTACTTCTACAAAACGTTTATTTTAATGAATTAGTTTAATCTGTTACAATTAATTACATTTAACAGACACTTCGTGTCTTATCTTGTTGCGTTCTATCGTTCCGTTTCACTTCACTCGATCACTTACAAGATATTTTTTTATTTAAGAAGTTATCATGAAACTTGAGCCATAATTCACCCGTTGCCGGGTGAAAAAAATATGGTTGTCATCATGATGACTATCGCCATCTCTAACTCGGGTGCTGTTAAGAAGTGGTGGGCCTTATCTCCTCATACACTACCGTCACTGGTGTCCCACGGAAAATTGTATAACCTTGTAGAGTTCAGTTACACAATTTCTCAGGTTGCTTTTTCTCAGAGCCTGAATCGTTCAATACTGTTGTCGTGTGTTTGTATCTCATGTACCGCCATACATTCCAGATCTGACGCCAAGCAAATGGAGCCTCAAGGAAATCGATATTATATGCCTCGATGGGGTGGTGTATGGACCTATGTGTGTGCCTATGTTAGCCGGGTGTGCCAGATGTGCCTTAATCAGTAATTAGTTATATGTTAGCCAAACTTTCTTTTAAGATTTTTGAGCCGCCTACTCTCACATTGATAATTCCGTTGTAATAATCGTCTGAAAGCAGTACTTGTCTGTCAAATTGTTCTTTTGCTTCTAAGTAACTGGCAACTCCTCTACTAGGGCAAAAGTATAGTATTTCACGAATAAAATTGTCTTCTCCATACTTTGCTACATCATCTTTTAAATGATCTGAACTGCCCCAATACTCTCGCCAGTCACTTTCTTTAGTGCCTCGCCTTTTGTTCTTTTTGCCTTTTAGTGGTGGTTTAGTTGTTTTGAATTTTGCTAGTTTTTTACCGACATATTTCATGCCGTTCTTTTTGTTCGTGATTAGATATACGAATGCTTCACATCCTTTTGGTAATTCGTTTACTGTATTATCTTTATGTATCCAATCGCTAGGCATCTAAATATTCTGTGTCTGTATTGTAGTTTGTAAAGCCACCTTCTTTAACTACTGTCAACACATTATTTACACGCCCAATCAATTCTTCTTTGTGAGAAATGAGTAATATGTTTTTGCTTTGCTCTCTATGCATCTTTTTAAGCACCGCAAGTGCATTTTCTACACCCATTGAGTCCATGCCACTGTCTATAAGTTCGTCTATACACATTAAATTCATAGGCCTATTTAAGCTCTCATACATGTCTCTAAACGCCCAAGATAGCCCTAAAATGAGCCTATTTCGTTCACCTCTACTGAGGTTATCAAAGTCTAAGTCACGCCCGTACTCTGTAATTTCGACGCCTAAATCGCTCGCAAATTTCACATCATGTGGTAATCCTAACTTGTCTAAATAGTGTGCTAACCGGTGATTTAGGTATGCTATGTTCTGATCTATAATCTTTTTACGGATAAAACTGTCTTTACTGGTAAGCAATTTGTATAAAAACTCTTGATGATCTTTTAAGTAAGTTAGTTCATTCATTGTTTCGAAACTGATTTCTTGTAAACCTGTTTCTTTTAAACCTTCGATTTGATCCACATAAGGGTTAATTTCATCTGCTTTATCTTCTAGTTGCGACTTCAATGTTTCTAAGTTATGCCTGTGCTCTAACGCATCTTCTACCTTAGGATAAAAAGTTTCTACTGTTTCCCCTATTACTCCTAATGCATCTTGCTCGTCTTGTATTTCTTTATCTCTTTTTTTCAAACCGGCAAAGTATTCTTCCTCTTCTGTAATTTTCTCACGCAACTCTTGTGTGTATGCTTCGTGCGTATCTAAATGTGCTGTACTTTGTTCACAAGCAGGACACACACCTTCTATTGCTTTTTGTAAGTTATCTTTTAGTGTAGATAGTTTTTCGCTACTTCTTACAATACTTCTATCGTTAACTTCACGCTCGTTGTTTAAGGTTGTAAATTTTGTAGATTGCTCTGCAACAAATGTGTTGTGTTTATGCTTGTTAATCTCTGATTGTATATTAATTTCTTGTAACGATGTAATTAATTCTGCAATTTCTTGTAATTTATCATTGCGTTGTTTGTCCCATGCTCTACTTCTGCTTTCAATTTCTTTAATGTTTTTATCAATACGTTTATTGCTTTCTTCAACAGCATTAATTCTAAACTCTTCTTCTTTGATGCTATCTCTAGTACCTTTCATAAGTTCTTTGAGAATTTCTGCTTTTTCTGACAATTCAGTAATACCTAACAACTGCTCAATCATATCACGTTGATCATTGTTTTTCATTGAAAGGAATGGCTCTGTGTAAGTGTTAAGAGCAATCAAATGCTTAAACATGTTGTGAGGGAAGCCAATAATCTTTTCGATTTCTTTTTGTGTTTCTCTGCTGTCTCCTTGTTGCTCTTCGCTAAATGCATCTTCTCCATTTACTAACAACCTTAACACATTAGGTTTACGCCCTCGTTCGATACGATACTCTCGACCCTCAATCTCAAAGTCAACAGTAGTCATCATGCCCTTACCGTTTGTTTTATTAATAAGGTTATCACGTCTAATGTTTGTTAGTGCTTCACCATACAATGCATAACTGAGTGCATTGATAATAGTAGTTTTACCTGTACCGTTTCTGCTACCGTCTCCACCCATATCTAAGTTATGACCGAGAACTAGTGTAAGTTGGCAATTATCAAAATTAACTGCCTGAGTATTGTTACCAATACTCATAAAGTTCTTTGCACTTACATTTTTAATTTTTAACATTACTGAGTCTCAATCTCATTATAGATATCTATGAGTTTTTGTTTTTCGATTGTTTGGCTTTCTATAGTTTCTAGTTGCTGTATTACAATTTGATCGACACTTTCAAAAACAATATCGCCACCTTCGTATTCCTCTTCTTCTTTAATAGGAATAAGTTGCAATTCTCTGACATTGTATTGTTCTGCAAATTTTTCTCTAATAAAATTTGCTTCTTCATAACTAATACTGATGTCTAATTTAACTCTAGCATAGGTATATTCGTCTAGCAAGGTTTGATGATTGTCGAGCAGTTGTTTAAGTGTAAACACTTTGTATTTCGGGCATGCAGTCCAATTTACATACTGTGGTTCATCTCCCCATGTTAAGAACATAGCACCACGTTCGTCATCATCAACGTCTGCATAGTTGTGTGGGAAAGCATTGCCGATATAGTGAATGTTGTTTTTGTATTGACGCTTGTGGAAGTGCCCACTGAACACATACTCTGGACCGCTTAACATGTCTGCTTTTATACCATCATGATCTGGCATTTCTACCATAGCATTCATTTTGAAGTACGGTAACTCAAAGTGTCCAAACATATATTTGCATTGCATTTTTGCAACTTTTTTATATTCGGCACCTACTAGCCAAGGAATAATAGCAACATCATCTTGTAAGAAATGATCGTCTACCATTACAAAGTTAGATAAGTCACGAGCATATTCAATGCTGTTAAGTTCTCTTTTATCTCTGTAATACAAATCGTGGTTACCTGTTATAAAGTAAACTTTTTCAAATGCATCGTTGAGTTTTTTGAGATCTTTGATAGTAGCATTCATGGTTGCTACGTTAACACTTGCTCTATGATGATGCCAGTCACCGAGAAATATACAAGTTTCTGCATTTCTTGCTTTCGCTTCTGCAATAAACCAGTCTATATATCGATGACAATCATCTAAATGTAGTCGGCTATTTTGCTTTAAACCGTAATGAATATCCGTAAAGCAAGCCGCTGTTTTAAACAGTTGGGCCATAAATTAATCTGCTAATGATTGTGTATCTTCTTCTGCGGCTTCACGCATTGCACGAATTTGTTCTTCATGTGCAATTTGTCTGCCATAACTCGGTAAGTGTCCTTGCTCGATTAAGATATCATCTCTAATAGTTTGATTTCTTTTTTCGATATTAAGCACTCTGGTAAAACTGTTGTTAACTGCCGCAGTATAATATGCAAACGGATTGTCTGACTTAGATTCATCAAATTGTAATCCAATTTGTGCTAATTGTACTAATGCTTGTCCACGCATTTCGTCAACATAAGTGTAACCTCTCCAGTTTGCTCTGTGGCTGTAACGCTCAACAAGTTTTAAAAACATTGTTCCAAGTTTGTTTGTGATACTACCGTGTTCAGTGTTAAACTCACCATTACTTAAACTGCCCTGCCAATGACTACGAGCAACCTCTACAACATTATCATCTTTGTATGCATAATGCTTAAAAGGCTTAAAGTTTACTTTGGCTTTTTCTTCCGCAATGTTTTTAGGGTTCTTTTTACGCCCTTCTTCATCAGGAATATGTTCATATGTCATAACTCTAAACACTAAATCTTCTATGTCAATAGACTTAGGATCAACAGCAAATTCTTTTTGTTTGGGTTTATTTTTATAATCTTTAGGATCGTGTAAAGCCATCGCCGCTTGATATCCTTCGTACTGCATCTTTGCGGCCTTGTTTTCTCTTGCTTGTTTTACGCTATTTCTATTGATCTTTTTGACATCTTCTAAAATAATATCAAAATCCGTGTATTTTTCGTCCTCAATATAACAGTATGACATCTTGCTTTTGTGAATCTCTGTTAAGATGTCTCTGTTGTTTAAGTAATTAATTTTTTTCTGCGTTGCCATAAAATCTCCAATAACTCAACAAGTATTATACACAATATAAGATTATTGTCAACTATTATTTACCCACTTTTAAAAATTATAAGATGTTTTATTGATTTCGATAAATATAAGCATAGCAGGAGTTAGTATGAGTGCAAAAAAGTATATTGGCAATCTTACCGACGGTTTAATATTTAAGCCGCCTACAATGCGTGGTGGTATAGGTCAGGCCGATTCTTTATATCAAACAGCAAAAGAAAGAGAATTAAGAGATAACATTGCTCGAGAAACTGCTCAAGCAGGCATAGTCGATGTTATATCATCTGGGCAAAAAGGCACAGGTACTCCTGTTGACTGGAGAGCTAGGTTAAGACCTAAAGGCGGTGCGGCAGATAATTTCTGGAAGGGTGGCAACACCCTTATAGGAGGCTCAGGTGAAAGTAGTGCAGGTGATGATTACTTATTAAAACCACTTAAAGATTCAGGTGGTTTAGTTTGGCAGTATACTCCTAATATATTTGTGAGCGGTAGAGCAAATTACGAAATAACAGATTTTTATGGTTCTAATTATCCTCTAGTAAATTATACTAATTCTACTCCCCCACAATTGGTTGTGGTAGAAGATTTTACTGCTAACACTATTGCAGAAGCAAGATACATGTTAGCAATCATGCACTTTTTAAAAATTGTTACAAAAAGTTTCTTTGGAGACCAAGCAGTAGCAGATGGCATGTACGGTACACCGCCCCCAGTAATGTTGTTTGAATATTTGGGAGATCATGGCTTTAACAAAGTACCAGTAGTGGTAACAGACTATCAGTATCAATTAGGCGACGACGTAGACTATGTTCCTGTTAAAACAGGAGTCAATGGAGACGAAACTACTTTTGTACCAACTGCATCAAACATTTCTATTACACTGCAACCAAGTTATACACCTCATAAATTGCGTAAGAAGTTTGACCTTAACAAATTTACATCAGGTACTAATTATAAGGACGGGTTTATCTAATGGCAGAAATTCACAGAAGGGACAGTTTTTTGAGACGTGCTGGAACATACGATGTGTTTTTAGATATTAACACTTTGCCTACAGTTCCTAAAGTTGTGTCAGATGTATCATACACTATTCCAGCAAAGTTTGCAGGCAGACCTGATTTATTAGCACACGAATTATACAACAACACACGACTATGGTGGGTATTTGCATTGAGAAATCCAGATCAACTAAAAGACCCTTTGGGCGATTTTAAACAAGGAGTAGAGATTAAATTGCCAACCAGAGCAACTGTTGAAAGCATTATAGGCTAGTTATGAGCGACACAACACCACAGCCACAATACGATCCGATAGTAGGCACTGTTTATGGAAACGTGCTGGATAAATTTGACAACTATGCGTATAATATTAAATTATACATGATTCCCCCTAAAGCATCACCCGTTGCCGCAGGCGTTTTTACTCCCAGTGCAGGTACTACTGCTAGAAATCCCTTGCCTACTCCTAGTGCATCCGGCGGCGGCTCCGGCGGAGGTTATTTAAAAAATTATTTAATTGCAAAGCCAGAAGAAACAGTGGTTCTCGCACAAACAGGTGTTACTGGAGCACAAATAGATAATGTACAAATTGTGTCTGCTGTAGGCACTGGCGGTTCTTTTCATACATCAACAATAAACTTTGATGTAATACAGCCTGGATCTGCAGACTTCATGGATCAAATACTTGCCGCAAAAAAACATTTAGGTTGCCCAATCTTTGCACCTGATGTGCCTTTATTTTTAGAAATTGTGTTTAAAGGATATTCAGAAGACATAGACGATCCTGAAAAGGAAGGTGTTGTAACAGCAATCGCTGGTCCTTATAGATATAATATGATTTTAAAAAATGTAGGCATAGATATCGATGCAAAAGGAAGTCAATATTCGTTTGAATGTGTAGCAAAAGATCAGATACCTTATTCAGATCAGTTTTACACATTACCCTGTCTTGTTACTGCAGAAGGCGGAACAATTAAAGAATATTTGACTGACGTTGAAAATAAATTGAAAGAGTATGCAGAAAAGAATTTAACAGACTATCAATTCAGAGATGAAATAAAATTTGATTTAAGTGGCCTATTGGTATCCGAAGGCGCCGATCCTGATTTAGGCATCAGTGACGACACCCTCACTAATAACAGCAAAGCAAAAGCAGAAGATATTAACCGTATAATGAATCCACAGTTGTCAGGAAAAACACAGGACGAATACAAAGAAATACTAGAAGGTGATCCTATAGACAGCGGTAGGCTAGACGTTGTTGTGAGCAAAGACATGGTCACATTCAGAGAAGGTGTTAAAATTGATGTAGTAGTTGCAACCATACTTAGTATGAGTGATGAATTTTTTGAAGGTACCACAAGATCCGATGCGGCTGACGCCGGTGCAAATGTACGCAAGGAACAAGGTTTTGTTAAATGGTTTAAAATTAATTCCGATTATGAATACGGTGAATATGACGAATATAGAAATACCCACCAGAAAAAAATAACGTATGGTCCGTACATTTATAGAACTGATGGCAGTAATATTCAGCAGAACACAGAAGAAAATATTAATTTGTCTAAATCTGATGTTCAATCTCGTTTCGATCAAATGAGTGCAACAGTTTTTAAAGCATATCATTATACCTATACCGGTAGAAATGATCAAATTATAGATTGTAGAATTGGCTACAACAATGGTATTGCATTAATTGTTCCTCCTGCAGGAGGTGTTACAGGTGACTTCAGTACAGCACTGGCAGACTCTTTGTCAGACACTGCAGGCGAAAACGATGACCTAACAGGACAAGAAGCGGCTCAAGCGGCAGAAAAAGCCGCCGCGGCAGAGCAAGCGAACGACTTCTTAAATAATTTAGACCCAGGCCAAAGACAACAATTAGGGGAATGGGCAGGATTAAGCGGCGCCGAAATTGCTGATCTAGTGAGCAATCAAAACGGACAAAGTCAACAGTTCCTTGCACTAGCATTAGCAGACTCATCGCTTTTACAGGCCGCACAAAATGCAGGAGCTCAAGCAAATGCAAACACATTAAGTGACACACAAAAAGGTATCAATGGGGGTTCGTATTCAGAAAGATTAAGCGGTTATCAATACGGTGCTGATATCATGGACAGTCAAGGGCTAGATATAAGCCAAGATATGAGCCAGCAAACAGTTAAAAACAGAATTAGAGATTTAAGACGTCAAGCAAAGAATTTAGATTCAGAATCACAGCATGCGGACGCAGGTGATAATGCACAACCTCAAGTGCAACAAATACATTTAACAAACCCATCAGAAGCGGCAACATACGATGGCACAACAAGGAATAGTATATTTGGTTACT
>Ga0181565_10001393_pt1 | contig 18484 bp, 20 predicted proteins | sample 101ome_16_FD_129661 | JGI IMG/M metagenome (GOLD analysis project Ga0181565, IMG submission 129661) | Coastal salt marsh microbial communities from the Groves Creek Marsh, Skidaway Island, Georgia - 101401AT metaG (megahit assembly) | ecosystem: Environmental > Aquatic > Marine > Intertidal... | reverse complement strand
TGCCCCTTTCGGGTTGGGTCTGAGATTTTTCATCAAAAAGTCTGTCACGCACTCAATCTTCCGGCTGGAGCCACTTAATTCACCTTGACCATTTTCCCTCACTTGGCATATAAAAGATCTCATTGATGCGGGCATAGTTTAGGGGTAAAACCCCAGCCTTCCAAGCTGGTGTCCTCGGTTCGATTCCGAGTGCCCGCACCATTCCTTTCATTTACTTGGAGTTAGCTGTTTTCTCCACAATTAAACACGCTAAGTGACAACGATTTCATTGGTATCTACCCATATTCTGTTGTGTTTATGGAAAGCGGGGGAGTAAGAAAAACAGAGCGAAGGATTAACCGATGGCTGATTCGTACTCTCAAAAAATTCCGACAAATGTGATATCACCTTTTCCTTTACCTCTCCTCTGCCAGACCTGTTTGGTGATGCAGTTATTTCTGCTTGATTCTACTCCAAGGGTGTCCACTCCTTCGTACCGTAGTGGTAAATACTTGGGTTATCGTGACCTGACTGGAAGTACATCCAATTACTTGAATTGGCCATATTAGAAGGGAAGACAAACACCCTTCTGCAACCACAAACTCCCATCTTTTGGAGTGTAGTACCAACCATTGGTGTGGAAGGCAGCAATGAATTGAATATCATCAAAAAACTTACTTTTTTCTAGGTTAGCGAGTGCTTCTTTGGTCATTTTTCAAGCCTGATTACCTTTTTAAAAATCATCCAGTGATTCAGTTGAGTCATTATGACGCATGCATGATAGGGTAAAATAAAAAATAGGGTCATTTTTACCTACATCAAGGAATTATTTTTTCATTAAATCATGATTATCAGTGATTAATAGATGGCACAGGAATTGCAAAATATTGAAAATAAACTCTAACCAAAGGATAAAATCATGAAAATCAATAACCAATATGAAATCAGTCCATTCGGGAATACTTTTGATTCCCTTTTCTCATTCTTAACCCGCGACAATTCTCTACCTGTACTAGATTACCAACAAACTGCTCATGAAAATGTAAGAATTACAAACGAAGAGAAACAAGTAAAGGTGGAATTTATAGTTCCAGGCTGGAAGAAAAATGATTTAAAACTATCTATCGAAGGACAAAAACTTTCGCTCTTGACTGACTCCAAAAATCAAGACCTATCGATATCACCTTTTACTAGGGAATTAAATATTGAAGTTTCCCTAGGAAACAGGCTGGATACTACAAAAGCCAATGCAAAGCTACAAAATGGGATTCTCACTGTCCTAATCCCTGTTTTTAAAGAGATAAAAGGGAGAGATATTAAGATCAATTAACTTAGCACTCACTCCCCTTTCTTTAGGCCGGGAAGGGGAGTGATCAAAAGCATTACCTACAGTAGCTATCCTCCCTTTTGGTAGATCGACAAAATACCTGAATTTTTTAATTGAGCAAAGTATGAAGTCCGCCTGTGCATTCATTCTTTGCCCTTTTTCCCTGAGCCTATCACTTTGGGCTAAACCGCGGGTGCTTTACATGGGGAACCACTCTACTAGTGTCTCCTCTAAGTAGAAAGTCACTACTTCCTCTTACAGTCAAGAGATACGCTAAAACAAATCATAAAGATCTTGTAAGTTAAACCGGGTTGGGGTTTCAAAATCTTTTAGAAGCATTGTAGCCTCACTGAAATCATGATTTCTGGCATATTCACTGGGCGTCACCACACACATCATCCCTGCAGATAAAGCGGCTTGCATGCCGTGCCGCGTATCCTCAAGCACAACGCAGTCCATCGGATCAACTCCACACTGTTCCGCCGCCATAAGGTAAATGGCCGGGTTGGGTTTTTTATAAGGAGTATCATCTCCCCCGCACAGAGCAGCTAAGCTAGTGGTAAAACCAACACCCAGGGCGGCATCGAGTACTTTAAAGGCCGCCTCTTTTTCACAAGCCGTGCCAATCGCTAAAGGTACACCTGCTTTTTTAATTTCAGCAAACAACCTGGCCACACCTGGTCTCAAACAGAGGGTGCCATGATCAAGGTCGGAGGTAATGAGTTGAAGATATAATTGTGTTTTTTTATCATACATTTCCCTCTTAAACTGAGCAAATTGCGATTCGGGTTTACCCAACCAGGAGAATACTTCCCGCAGTTTCCCCCCCCCCATCACAGTAAGCCGGTCTATGTAATCTTGCTTGGACCAGAAAACATCCAAACCTAACTCTTGAAACAAAAGGTTGTAGGCCCGGCGATGATAATCCTCAGTCTCGACAAGCGTACCGTCTAGGTCGGAAATTATGAGTTTCAACGCCATGGCCTATCTCTCAGTTTAAATGGCAGAGTTTTTGAAAATCATGGTATTTCTCCGCATAATAATCAAGTCGATCAGAACAGGGCTCAATTTCCTGAACTCGTTTCACCATCATTTTTGACATTTCGCTAACTTTTTGATTTCTAAAGCCTGCGGCTGCAAGAATAGCAGCCCCAAAAGCAGAGTGGGCATGAACCGGCACCTGGATACACTTTCCATGAACATCTGCCCTAACTTGTAAACCAAGAGCACTCTTGGTGGTTCCTCCCATGGCAAAAAGAGAGCCTTCTGTGTTTGCACCAAGACTCCGTAAAAGATCAAAACTCATTTTTTCCGTGTAAGCAATACCTTCGAGGCAAGCTAAATAAACCTCTTCATCACTCGTAGCCACAATAGTTTGAAACGGTGTAAATTCTTTCTTTGAAATCGGCATCCTCTCCCCCTTACGGACCGAGGGGTAAAGTAACCCTTCAAGAGACAAATCAGACCCTTGAAGGGACTTTTCTATTTGCGACTCTCGGCCGGAGAATTTCTTTCTAATCACTTCAGCCCCTGCGTTAGATGCTCCACCCGGTAGCCATGCCCCATCTGGGTGCTTGTGACAATAAATTCTCCCGCCTTCATCCAATATTTTCACGGATGATAAACCTTTCACTGCCAAGGTGGTTCCAATAGTGGAGGCCCAATCCCCATCGTCACAAGCACCGGATGCATAAAAAGCAGCATTGGAATCAGTAGAACCGGAAACCAAAAGGATTTCTTTAGTGAGGCCCCATTTTTTTTGATGAGATTTATGCAGCACACCAAAAGTACGCCCGGGTTGAATGATCTCGGGTAATTTGATTCCATCAAGAATTTCATGCTTCTGCCATTCTTCCAGGTCTAAATTAACTCCCGTCTTCATTGCATTAGTGAAATCAGTGGGTATCTCCACCGTACCCGCCAGCCAGGCAAAAAGAAAATCAGATGCATGCATAAAAAGAGTGTCTTTCGGTAAAGATAAATTCTTTTGCATCCAAAGTATTTTAGGCAAAGCAAAGGTGGGGGAACAATCGCCATTGAACACAGTTTTGCATTGTTTTGCCTCCTCGACCGAGCGCATATCATTATGCATTAAGGCAAAGGCAAGGGCCTGACCTGAAGGTGAAACAGGTAAGACTGTACCCGAAGTTCCATCAATGGAAATCGAGCGAATATTATCTTTGAGAGGAAGGGTGAAAATCTTGTGTAAACAAATCTCTAATGCCCCTATCCAGTCATCCGCAGACTGCTCAGATCTGCCTGGAGTCGACGATTGGTTGATGCAGCTCAATGGAGCACTGGCCTCGGCTTCAATCTCACCCGCATCGTTCACCACCACACAACGACAGCCTCCCGTACCTAAATCTACACCCAAATATGCCATTTGCTATTTCAATCATTTTCGCGATTACAGGGCGAGAAAGATTCTATCATTCTAAAATAATCAGTGAAATCAAGTTGAGTATTTCCAAAGCTCAAATTTAATAACAAATCATGAACACTTTCCAATCCAGCACCATTGACAGAACCAAAAACTACAGCACTTTAATTGACGCCCTCCGTCTGACCGGCGAAAGGTTGTCACTGGAAGAGACCGAATACCAGTGGGGGCACATGGGACAATGCAACGCAGGTCATTTAATCCAAACCATCACGGGCATGAGCAGTTTTGAAATTGTTCAAAGTGTAGAATTCAAACTAGATGAGTGGTCTGAGCATGCCAATGACTACTGCTCAAAATCCGGATGCAAAGTGGAAGACATCTTTCATCAAGTGGAAAAGCTTGGAATGACTCACGAAGATATTGTGAAACTGGAAAATCTGTCAGACCCCGAGGTGCTGCATAACCTGGAGGGTGGGTTTCAATACTTAGAAAGAAATAATAAAGACCATGTGGTTCTTTACATGAACAGTTACGCTAACCTGCTCGAAAAAAAGTAACCTTTTTCTTTGCTCCTTGCATGCCTTACCCCTGAAGTGATAGGCATGTCACTTAAGTTATGTTCGTGTATGCCAGAAATTTAATAGGTTTATTTCTTCTCGGTCTTTTGCCTGCCATTGCAAAGCCAACCCCGCCAACATTCACAACTACAAATGACCCTAGACTACCTGAAGGTTTTGTATTTCAGGGAGAATACACGGGCAGCGGTTACGGTGCTCAGGTCATTCATTTAGGTAATGGCCACTTCCAGGTCGTGCTATTCCCCGGGGGCCTACCAGGTGCTGGGTGGAAGCAACCGAACAAATGCCTAGTTTCTGGAACCTTGATGAAATCCATGGTTCTTTTAAAACAAGCTGATGGGAACCGTTCATATTTGGCCACCGACCCTTTGCTCTTTAGTGCCACCCAAAAATTTCCCCCTACAGGTCAAAAACCATACTCAGGAAGTATTGAAAATGAGGTGATTACCCTGCTTGGGGCGGACGGTGAAAAGTTGCATCTAAAGAAAACTCAAAGGAAAAGCCCGACACTTCTTGCTTCTCCCCCACCCGACTCCATCGTTCTTTTTGATGGCTCGAATAAAGAACATTGGCATGGCGGGCGAATCGATCCTAAAACCAAACTTTTACACACAGATGGGAAAAGTATCCAAACCCGGAAAAAATTTAACAACTACCAACTCCACTTGGAATTCATGATCCCATTTCGCCCGACTGCACGGGGTCAACAAAGAGGCAATAGTGGCATCTACAACCTCGGCATGTACGAGAATCAGATTCTTGATTCTTTTGGCCTCGAAGGCTTGCACGACGAGTGTGGCGGTATTTATTCCCTGGCAAAGTCTAAAGTTAATGCCTGCCTGCCTCCATTATCCTGGCAAACCTATGACATTGATTTCACCAATGCCAAGGTAGAAAATGGCAGCAAGGTAGCCGATGCCCGTATTACCGTAAAACTTAACGGGATTCTTATCCATGATAGTTTTCCCATACCCAACAAGACAGGTGGTGCCAGAAATGACCCGGAAGGCACACCTGGAGCGATCAAACTCCAGGGTCACCAAAACCCTTTACAGTTTAGAAACATTTGGATTGTCGAAAAATAAGACGCCCTCTGATTCCCTTCTAACTTTTTCCTTTTCTATTCACATTATCGCGGCAAGAATTATATTTAGTGTATTTATTGATTTAAGGTGAAAAACGAGGTAGGGTTTCCTGTTATGAAGATCAAAAAGAAAGAAGAGGAAAGATTTTCTATTGGAGACTTAGTTGTAGAAAAAAAAACGCAAAGAAATCAAAAAAGGATTGGTGAGATTATTTTTGTACGCGTAGGGCGAAAGAGGAAGCTTGAAATGGTTGAACTTAACAAACATGACCTTAGGCCCGTAGAAAAAGGTAGCCTAGATGGCCCCAAAATTTTCTCGCTGGATGAAACCGAATGCAAAAAATTAAATCTCTTCAGGTTTAAAGAAAAAAGAACATTCCAGGTAGGAGATATTATAAAATTCTCCAAGCATGGTCGGTCCAGGTTTGGTATCCTGACCTCTTTCATTCACCCAGATGGTTTGTATTCAGACTCCTTTGAAAAGGGATACAACGGGAAAGACTTTCTGGAATGCATTGAAATTTTACCGAAAAATGGCTTACCCCGGAAGTTGGATGCAAAAAACAAACCTTATATATTCTTAGCCACACCCAAACATTCCAAGTGCTGTGTTATTATCCCAATGGATAAAGATGGAGGTGTTAGGATCAAGGAAAGATCTTTTTTGCTTAAGTAACATCCCCATATTTCTAAAACTTACGCCTACCAGCTTTTGATAAGACTTTCCCAATACTTATTCATTGAAACGGAGTCAGCAAAAGATTTTATCACTGATGCTTTTTCATCCATCGGGTCATGGTATAAGAACTCGATTTTATTTTGAGATTGAAGTTTTTTAAAGAGGTAAACCTGGGACTTATTTACACAAACCGGATTACCGTCTTGATCAACCCCGGCTTTAATTACTGACAAAGTTGCTTCCGATTTTTGGAAAATTGCACCCATCCCCAAAAAAGCAATAAGGAAGAAACTGAGGCCGAGAAATAATCTTTTATTTTTATTCATAAATAATAGGTGATTTTGTAAGTTATAATTAGTAGACATCGTACTTATCACAGAAAAACTCAAAAATATACTTCATTCACAAAAAACTTCCTTAAATAAAATACCAACCGCCCTTCATTTTATTCATCCTTATTTCTAAAACTATAAAATATATATTTCAGTCCTTTTCACTTTTACACCAAGAAGAGCTACTCACGTGGGTAAAAAAAAATGCAGATAGAGTAGCATGGTCAGGGAACACCTTTGGTGAAAATTTCACATTAGCTGCCTTTAACCAACACCTTACAAGAGGGGATATCTCGGCATTCTCATTCACGGACTCCACTCAAAAATTAATCTCCTACGGGGAAGTTGTTATTAAAAATACTACAACTGCCTCGATTTGTCGCGTCATTGTAAACCCCAAATTCCGGGGGCAAGGCTTGGGCGCATTATTTTGTGAAACTCTAATAAAAAATATAAAATCCAAAAAAACTTTCAGAACAATTTCTCTTAATACTTTAGCCACCAATAAGCAAGCCATTGCTTGCTACCAAAAAGTCGGCTTCCAGATAAAAGCCAAAAAACAGAGTTCGATTAAAGTGGGTACACGATATCTCAATACTGTCATTATGGAGAAGACCATACAACCATGTCCTGGTTCCCGTTTGCTAATATAAGCTCAATTCGGAAAGGCTAAGGTTGTGCTTTTTTTAGAAAACTTATAAGAGAGAGTATGAATTCATTTAAAAGCTCACGACCAGCTGGTTTTAAATCTATTATTTGTTTTGTATTCCTATTGGTATTGCTTGGAGTTTCACGATATCTACCCCTCGATTACCCTCAACTTTTCAATTTCACACCCGTCCTGGCTATTTTTCTTATATCTGGCTCTTACATAAAAGGATACCTTGGTTGGTTCACACCAGTACTCAGTGTAATGATCACTGACTTTGCCCTTTCTCAGAACTACGGACAAAATTTATTTGAACCTTTCATGTTGGCGACATTCCTTTCTTATTTGCTCATTTTTATGCTCGGTAGGTTTATGGGCTCTCATCGAAATTTGCTTTCAGTTGCCACTCAGGGAATTCTTGCCGCTTTGGGGTTCCACCTGATTACCTGTCTATTCGCATGGTGGGCTAATCCAGCTTATGCCAAAACTATAACTGGCGTTATTCAAGCGACTATATGGGGGGAACCTGGTTATGCCCCTGCTTATATGTTCCTTCGAAATTCCCTTCTAAGCACCGTTTTGTTTGCGACAGCTTTATCCATCGCCGCCAACTATTTCTTAAACCTGAAAACAAGAAGCACTGCTCAATCAATCAAGCCAAGCACCGCAAGCTCAAGCTCAAGCTGATAGCTTAAAAATTACTTAGCAATTCTCTGCCTGACCGCTTCGAACAAGCAAACACCAGTTGCCACCGATACATTGAGGCAGTCCACTGTACCACTCATTGGTATCTTCATCAATTGATCACAATTATCTGCAGTTAAACGCCGAATTCCAGTTTCCTCTGCGCCTACAACGAGGGCAAGCGGACCTGTGACATCTACCTCATAAATGGAAAGTTTAGCCTGGTCACTGGTGCCAACCAACTTGATCCCTCTCTCTCTTAGTTGCTTCATAACCCTGGACAAATTCCTCGCCCTCATTAATCGTAGAGATTCGGCAGCACCAGCGGCAACATGACGAACAACATCCGTCAGGCCCGAAGAACGATCCGCAGGCATAATCACCATACTGATGCCTGCCGCATCCGCAGACCGCAGGCAAGCTCCCAAGTTACGGGGGTCCTGAACTTGATCAAGGATCAGGATGAAAGGATCGCTTTTGAATTCATCAAGAGCCTGCATTCCTTCCTCTTCAGACAAAGTTGAAATACCGGCGTCAGGGTTTGCATGAGTCCTGCGCCCAAGGGCTTTTGAGAAACGTTTAGCCACCGCTGAAAGCAGACAGAATCATAAATAGCTATGAATTTTATTTACTCGTGAAAATCAACACCTGCGGATGTGGCAGACACATACTTTTGACGGATACAAAAATCACCAAATTTCTCACCAGCCTTTCTCTCTTTAGCAAAACATTCTAAAATAGGCTCAAGGCATGCTAGAATTTCATCATGGGTGATGGCAGGCTTATAAAGCTTGTTAAGCCGCATACCGTCAAAGCCTGCCCCCAGGTAAAGGTTGTACTTCCCGGGTGACTTGCCGACAAGCCCGATTTCACCAAGAAATGGTCGACCGCATCCATTGGGGCAACCGGTAGAACGAATCGCTATAGACTCAGCACGTAATCCAAGGCGGTCAATAATTTTATCCAGGTCATCAATCAAGGTCGGCAAGTAGCGCTCACTCTCTGCCAGGGCTAAACTGCAAGTCGGTAACGCTGTGCAGGCGATGGAATTTAAGCGTAAGGCGGATAAGGCATGCGGGTCCTGTACACTTAATTCAGCAAGAATTGCCTCTATGGCAGTTTTATTCTCCGAAGAAACACGGGCAATCACCAAGTTTTGGTTCGCAGTCAGTCGGAATTCGCAGTTAGTTAAATTAGCAATTTTACGGACTGCTTTCTTCGCATCACCCCGCAAACGGCCACCTTCCACAAACATTCCAAAAGTCCAAAGCCCATCGGGATCCTGATGCCAACCATACCGATCGGTGGTGGATTCAAATGAAAAGTCTCTGGCGTCTTCCAACTTCCATCCAAGCCTGGAATTCAGTTCTTCCGTAAACCAGTCTGCCCCTCGGTCTTCAATCGTGTATTTCAGTCGGGCATGGCGGCGATCCGAACGGTCACCATAGTCTCTCTGTATTTTAACAACCTCCTCGGCTACCTGAACCACTTGCTCAGGCTTACAAAAACCAATAACATCAGCCAATCTTGGAAATGTGGCGACTTTTCCATGAGTCATGCCAAGGCCGCCACCCACTAAAACATTGTAACCCAGGATCTGTTCCCCTTCAGCGATGCCAACAAAGCCAAGGCAGTTCGTGAAAACATCCACATCATTGCGGGGTGGAAGAGCCACCGCGATCTTAAATTTCCGAGGCAAATAAGTTTTTCCATAAATCGGTTCCACTTCGGTTTCGCCAATGGCTGATTTCTCTCCATCAAGCCAAATTTCAGCATAAGCAGATGTTCGGGGAGTAAGATGGTCATGGATATCTTGAGCCACCTTCAAAGCCTGCCCGTGTAACTTGGACTCAAAGGGATTGGAAGGACTCATCACATTCCGATTTACATCACCACAAGCAGCGAGAGTATCGAGAAGGGTATCGTTGATCTCCTTCATGGTCTGCTTCAAGTCACTCTTCAGGATACCATGAAGTTGAAAAGCCTGCCGGGTGGTAAGCTTCAAGGTTCCATCTGCAAATTTATCAGAAAGATCATCGATCCCAATCCATTGCTTAGCAGTCGCAACCCCACCGGGTACCCGTACACGAATCATAAAAGAGAAAGCTTTTTCTTTTTTCTCCTTAATGAGCCCGGCTCGCTTGTCACGGTCATCCTGCAGGTAAGTTCCATGAAACTTGGTTAACTGAGCATCACTTGCAGGAATGCTCCCAGTGGAGCTGTCTAAAAGGCTTTCAGCAATGGTGCCACGTAAAAAGTCACTACCTTCTTTGATAGATTCATTGGCTGATAATTTCTTTTCTTTATTTGGGTCTGATATCATGATTTAGGATTCAATAATGGCATATTTTCAGAAAAGAGCAAGATAGCGTACAACAAAATCTGCATCAGATTAAACGAAAAGACGGATTAAAGGATAAAGATTGCCGCTCATTGCTATGGAGCGAAGAGAAGTTTGCAAAAGCGGCAAATCCAATCATGGCGGCATTATCGCCTGTATATTTTTTGGGAGCCGCTAAGAATGTCAATCCGCTCTGATCGCATAGCCTGGACATTTCATACCTCAAAACCTCGTTGTTAGCCACTCCGCCTGAAAGCCCAAAAGTCTTGAACTCTTGGCCTTCCAATACCTGCCCGCTCTTGCGGACTAACTGACCAACAACAGCTTGCTGAAAAGAGGCACACAGGTTTGGCTTGGCTTCATCAATCTCTTGATCGGTCCAATCTTTAATTTTATAAAGCAGGCTAGTTTTTAGACCGGAGAAACTAAACTTCATTTCTTTCTTGTCAGAAAATGCTTGCGGAAAACGGTAAGCATCGGATTTTCCCTTTTGAGCGATTTCCTCCATCTTGGCACCACCAGGGTAAGCGATTCCAAGCAATTTAGCTCCCTTGTCTAACGCCTCTCCTGCAGCATCGTCAACAGTCTCAGCGATAATATGGAACTCCAAGTCCTTACTCAGCTGAAACAAAAGAGTATTTCCCCCAGAAACAAGAAGGCCAAGATGAGGCAAAAGTGTTTTCCACGGAATTTCGCCTTCTGCTATTTCTTCCATAAAAACGGAAAAGGCATGTCCTCTCAGATGGTTAACCCCAAAGACCGGGATATCCCACATCAAGCCAAGAGACTTTGCAAAGGAAATACCCATCCCTAAGCAGCCGACTAGACCGGGGCCACAAGTCACCGCAATCCTGCTCACAAGGGAAGGTAAATCGAATTCAGACAAAGCAAGGTCTAATAAAGGAAGAAAGTTATTGAGATGTTCCCCAACCGCAAGGTCAGGTACGACTCCGCCATACTCTGCATGTTTTTGAACCTGGCTATGTAGCCACTCTCCCTGCACCTTCCCCTGCTCAGATATAAGTGCTAAGGCAGTCTCATCACATGAACTTTCAAGAGCTAACCACATAACCTAGGGCATCATCTTTTTATTTGGAACCGTTATCATCAGGAGCAAGCAAAAGTGACCGAGCACGATGTAACTGCTCATCTTTTATTTTAGCAAAGCCATACAAATCAATAAAACTTTTTCCTTCACTCTCGTGCATTGAGTATCTTTGTAATCTTAACTTCGTCTCATTTTCTTCACTACAAGGCACGTAGTGCTCAGGTTCAATTCCTGTTTCATGGATCGTAGTATTATCCGCGAAAAAATACATGGCGGTGGTCAACTTGATACCGGTTTCATTTGGAAGGGAAAAAATGGTCTGCACAGAACCCTTCCCATAACTTTTCTCACCAACCAATAAGGCTCTGCCCAACTTGGATAAGGCTCCCGCTACAATCTCGGAAGCGCTGGCACTTCCCTCATTGATTAATATGGCAAGGGGAATATTTAAATAAGGGCCATTTCCCGAGCTCTTAAAAATTCGTTCCTGTTGATTTCCCCTGCCCTTTACACTGACAATAAATTCATCCCGGGGTATAAATAAGGAGACCACTTTGATCGCCCCCGTTAGTAATCCACCAGCATTATCTCGTAAATCCAAAACTAAACGCTTCATTCCCTTTAACTTTAGAGACATCAAAACACCTTCTAAATCTTCACCTGTCTTTTCGGTAAATTGTATAAGGTGGATATATCCTGTTCCTTGCGAGTCAAGGTGGTAGGAATCTACTGTGGAAACAGTAATTTTTTTTCGGGTAACCAACACATCCTTTGTCAGACCCGATAAAGTTTGAATCGTAAGTTTCACCTTAGTGCCTGGCTTACCCTTAATTCGGCTGCTTACTTGCTCAAGGGAAAGACCATCGACACCAAAGTCATCAACCTTATTGATCGCATCTCCAACCGCGAGCCCTGCGTCGATAGCCGGGCTAGAGGGAAAAACCCGGGTGACGACAACCTTTGCATCATTTAGGCGGATCATAATGCCTACACCCACATAGCTACGATGAGTATCGTCCTGAAACATTTTATATTCGGAGGAATTAAAATATCGAGAATGACGATCTAACTTGGTCACCATACCATCAATCGCTTGGTTCGTCAGTGCAGCCAAACCAGAAGCATTCTGATCAACATACTCTGCGTTGATTAAGCGAAGAGCTTCTTCAAATTTTGAAACGGACTGCCAATAGTCAGGTTGACAAAAAATCCGTAGGGATGGGTTCAGCCAAAGGTTTGTACCAGCAAACCCCAATAGCCCACAAACCGCCCAAACTGGAAGAATGATCCACCAATTGAATCGCTGTTCCGTTTTTCCTCGCTTAAATATAGGCATAAACATTTTGTTATAACAGATGACCTTGTTATCCACAACCATTAGCGAAAAATCTGCATCATCGATGAGAGCAAGGTTTGGTGACCAAAACACCATCCCTCTTGAATCCTTTATTGACTGGGCACTTTATGACAAAAATCTTGGTTACTACCAAAAGAACAAGATACGGGTTGGGAAATCCCTCCAAAGTGATTTCTACACCTCCAGTTCCTTCCACAAATTGTGGGCGGAGCTAGTTCTAGAATCCTCTATAACCTTAGTAGGTGATCAAGATCTGCAGAAATATACATTTGTGGAAATCGCTGCAGAACCTGAATGTTGCCTTTTCTCCTGCCTAACCCACCCTTTTGGTGACTATAAGGTGATTCGTCTTGGGAAAGATCTGGTCATTCCACCTCTCTCGATTGTTTATTCAAATGAATGGCTCGATGCCCAGCCTTTTCGAAGGTTTTCTTACTCAAAGCAAGGAGGGTCTTGGCACGAGCACGCAGTAAAAACCCAAGGTACAAAAATCCGAGAAATCATTATGGATAAACCCATAAAACTGGAAGACGGCATATTTTCCGACGATATAAACCAAACCCAAGACGGCTACATCATTGATTGGCCTACTGGAGCCCATCGGGCTTTACAGAATTTGTTACAATCATCTGACTGGAAAGGTTGGTTTCTTACCTTTGATTACGGATTTAGAACCAAAAGCGAAATATTGGAAAATAAGCCAGAAGGTTCAGGTCGTGCTTACCTAAATCACACCCAGCATAATAATATCCTTCAAGATCCAGGAGACCAAGATATTACCTGCCACCTTTGCTGGGAAACGCTAATTGAGATTTTAGAGCAAAACAATTTTCAGGATATTTCACTGCAATCCCAGGAAAGTTTTTTGATGCATCACGCAGCGGGCAAATTAGAGGAAATCATAAATCAGGGTACTCAGGCAGACATCAATCAAGCAAAAGAACTGATTCACCCCCATTATTTAGGGCAAAAATTCCAGGCAATTGCAGGGAAGAGAGGAGTTTAAGGAAGCCTTGGGCCCAAGGAATTTGCGGTTTCGTATGGACAACCTATTTCGTACATCCTCCGTATGTCAGCTTCCGTGCGTGAGGTATTAAAAACTACGAATTCATCAACGCTTCCCTGCAAGGTAATATTTTCAGGGATAGAACTGTTTTTACTTAAGTGCCCCAACTGCGAGTTTGAAAAAGATACCGGCATATTGCCTTTTATCTGTTCATGACTGAAGGGGCGCCCATTCACATAATGACTGACCCGCTTGGAACCAAGATCATAGATCGTCGCGACATGTATCCACTTCCCAATCCGTTCTTTGCGAAAAGCAACCGCAGACTTATACAAATCTCGATTCGAACCACGAAAAACTTCAAATACAACTTGTCCTTTCTTGTTAATGTACCACGAGGCTGATCCGCTTGACATCTGGTGGGTAGATAATATCGGAGACAGGCGCCCTGGAAGCTTATCGATTTTTATCCAGCTGCAAAGAGTAACTGAGGGAAGCTTTTCATGTAAATTTAATCGAACGCGATCATTTTCCTTTTCGAAAGAAAGAGCCCCCTTCCCCGGCCATCTTCCCTCGGTCCATTTACATCCCACAATGGCACCATCAAGGTTATCTTTTTGGGAGCTTGCCTGATTTTGTAAAACTCGAGCCCAAGGCGATTGATTATCAAATGAATAATAGAGGGTTGTTCCAGCACCTTGCGAAAGTTCTTTGCTAAGTTCTACCCATGCCGCGTGTCTGAGCTGTGATTCCTCCTTTGAGCGAAAAGCTAAATCAGCGGTCCCGAGGAAGGCTTCACTCGGCATTTCCACCCAGTTTGCAAAACCAAAAGGGTCAACAAACAAAGCTTCTCCCCCAGAGATTTCTCGTGTAACCTCTTCCTCGCTGTCGGTCTGCCCCCGATAGAGGACATTTCCCTTGTAGACGAAAATTTCCGTAGAACCTCCAGGGTGAACATTAAGGCCAAACTCGGTACCAAGATCAATTAACCGGCCCTTGGGGAGGTTGACAGTAAACCCACGGGCAACTTGTGGCACTGTGGCACGAAGCTTACCCTCACTAAGCACTCCCTCATTCGAATTTAAAATTTTAAAATCAACCGGACCTTCAAGAATTACAGTGGATCCCTGCAGAAACTCAATTTGTACCAACCCCTTCTGAATTTGTAACCTTGAAGGCTCTAACGTGCTTCCCAATTCTGGACGGAAACCGGTTTGCTTCGACCATTGAACCCCAACAGACTTGGTTAAGACCGCCACCGTATCATCTGTGGTAATTACCTTATCAAATTCGATGACAATTTCATTCTCCGAAGAAGGCGTGACAGAGTCCGTCGAAGTAGCGGTATCAAAAGAATGAAACAGGTATAGACCCACAGTAAAAATTGCCGCAATGGCCAAAAGCGGAGAAGCAAACTGAATGATTTTTTCACCCATCGTGGGCTTAACACTTTGAATATCGTTTTCATCCCCCAAAAACTCATCAGCATAATACTTCAAACTCGCTGACATATCGATAAAACGGATATAAAAATGCCTGGCCTCCTCCGAGTCCTGCAATAGAGCCTGAAGCCTATCCCTTTGCTTTATGGATAAATTGTTTTCTACAAGACCATCAAAAAGGTCATGAAGCTCTATAATTTCATCATCTGACAATTTCACTTTGCCTCCTCCATGGATAACTCAAAGGTCACGCAATCAAAAAGAACTTTCCTGATACGATTTAAAGCTTTGTAGGCGCCTTGCACCGTACGCCCACAGGCAAGTGCAGCTGCACTTACATTTTTCCCGGACTCATAGCGGGTTAAAACCATACGGCGATCACGTTCATTTAATTTCTTCAGACATTTTGATAATGCATAATGCCTGGCATCAAGTTCTTCTTCCATTTTCCCGTGGGTTTGGGAAATCACATCCATGACCTCTTGGTTGAAGACAACCTTTGACATGGCAAACTTTTTACGGGCAGCCCTGACTTTCCAGTAGGCAATTTGACAGGCCCATGAATAAAAGTTTGTCCCAATTTCAAAATCCTTAAACTTTTCACAGATGGTAAGACTGGTTTCCTGTAGAATGTCCTCGGCGTCACTCCTTGATGGCACAAGGGTATGAATGTAAGCAAACAAACGCCTCTGATACTTCATCATGAGCTGAACCAACTCAGCGGAACGATTATCAGGGGCAGAGGTCATATCAGAAAATTATCAGGCAGCCTGCTTGACTAATCGTGAAGAAGAGCCAAGGCATTTCTTTTTTGGAGTCTCTGCAATTTCATATTTATTCAACCCCCTTCGGGAAACTTCTTTCAACGCTTTACCCAGGTCTTTGGAAGAAAGCTTGACCATACGGGTTTTAGCACGACCTCCTTTGACTCCACTGGTTTCGGTTGTTTTATAAAAAAGAAAACCACTTGGAGACTGGAATAAGCGATGAGCTATTTCTTTATTTACCTTGCGCCTTCTCTTGATCCTTTTGAGGCTGTTGGGGGGGTGGTTTTCAGAACCTTCACTTTCATCCCGAGCTAAGTCCCCATCGGCCTGCTCGATGACACGAGCTATGGTTTTTTCATCCAGGTACTTATTACTCAAGTCGTTGCAGGCAAAATCATCACTGTAAACAACCTCCTCATGAGGGTCGTTAACCGTCATCACCTTGTGGGCTGAACCAAGGGCACCCTTGAAATCTTTCCAAAACCATTGCACCGCTTTTTTAACCGCTTTTTTGCGGCTATTTCCATAAATTGGCTTTTTGGCAATAAAATTTCTGTCGGATCCTAACCTCGCTTCCAGCAAATATTTGCTATCATAAATAAGGGTGAAGTAATCTTCGTATGAAATTTTGAGTGTAACTTCATATTTTTGGAAATCATTGATTTTCATCATGGCTTTTTTCTCCTTTAGGCGTTAACGGGGTGTGGATTAAATTGATCAAACCATATAGCCCGGATTAAACGCCTTAGGACACAAAAAGGTTAAAATTTTTTATTATGACCAAGGGCCGTGCAAACTCGCAGAAAGTTGTAAAACCTTTTTATTTTGATAGGAGTCCTGTAATTTCCTTCTTCAAACGCTGAGCTAAATCCTGAGAGAATCCGACATGAACGCTATGAATGTGTCCAGTTCGGTCAATGACAACAGTTTGCGGAATACCTTGAACCTGAAACGCTTGCCCGATGACATTTTTAGGATCCAACCCAACCACCAAATCCTTTAGGTTACTGTTTGAAAGAAAAGTACGAATTTTTGGTTCTGGCTCTCCTTGGTTAATCGCAATAAAGGCAACTTTTTCATCTCCGAATTCTTTCACAACTTGGTTTACGACAGGTAAACCCTTAACACAAGGCCCACACCAGGAAGCCCAAAAATCAAGTACAACTACTTTACCTTTCATTGACGAAAGACTACCACTTTCCCCACCCAGAAATGTAAACTCCACTGGAGGGGCGGGCTTTTGCACAAGAGATTGTGGCCGCTTGGAAGACTGAGGTTTTACTGGCCCCACTTGCTTCGTAATCGTTTCAATTTCACGGGAAAATTCATCCAAGTCAGAAGGTAAAACCTCAACCCGGACAAAAACATTGTTCTCTTTGGCCTCAGTTTTTATTCTCCCAACAATTGACGGTATTTGTGCCCCACCTTGTTGGGACATCGATAGCTGAGCCATGCCAAGCCCGCCTTGTGCGATTGTCCATAACCCAAGAGCAGACTGAGTATCCGTGCAATGGATACATATTTCCACTCCGAGAGATTTATCACGGAAACTAAAAGAAAAACCAACTTCTCGAATTCCTTTCATAGAATTTGATAGACCTGCAAGCAAAGGAGCTTGTGGGTTAGGTGCAAACTCTGGTCGATCCCACAAAGCCGGGTCAATTTGCATTGTGAAACTAACCTGCCTGTCTTGTGCCATAGCATCTGATACCTTCAGGGAAAGATTTTCTTCATTGCCCGACATTGCTCGCAGCACCCTGTCTTTCAATCCGATAAACATATTGGAAGACTTTTCACCTTCCATAAAACCAAGCAATAAATCCGAGTGTTTCTGATCATTCGCCAAGGGTAAAGCATCGTCTATAGAATCACCTGGAATCACAATTGTTGTGGTATTCCCCTCTGTTTTCTTGGAGTTCTCAGCCTTATTTCTTAAGCTAGCCCCATGTTCTTCTTCCAACTGATCTAAAAGAAAACGAATCAAATCATCCGTTTGAACACCTCCTTTAATTTGGGTGGACGCAAAAAAATCTACATCTGCCCCGAGGACAGGCAGGTCTACATCCGCAATTCCCTTTTTGGCTTCTACCCTGAAATCAAAGGCCTCGATATTCTCGGACTTTAAACCTGTTAGTTTCTGAACTTTCAAAAGCTCATCATCTTTTGCCATGAGATCAAGACTTTGGGAGACGGCCGGATACTTTTCTTCAAGGAGCTTGTAAAAACCGCTCTTCCTAATCTCATCAAGTTGGACCTGAAAAAATAAAACAAAAGAAAAGAAAAAGGGGCTTGCACTCATGATAGGTTTTAAGGGTAAAATTAAAAATTAAAGAAACTATACCGTAAGCCGATATACATTGGTCTCGCGAGCGGTAAAGCCAAGCTTTTGATATAATTTATTGGCTGCTTCACGGGAAGGTCGCGAGGTAAGATCAACACTTTTCGCACCTGCATCCTTTGCCACAGCCAAGGCATGGTTCATGAGAGCCATCCCCACACCTTTACCTCTCGCAACTTGGGCCACCACCACATCCTCAACCCATGCCTTTGTGCCCGTTGGAATAGAGAATACAACCAAGGAGAGCATTCCCAGAACAACATCCCCTTCTTGTGCAAAATAAAGCTTCGTGGCTTGGGATTCTACAAGTCGACGCAATTGCATCTCGTTCATCACCGAAGCAGATTGAGATAGTTGAGGAATTAGTTCATTTACAGCCCTCAATGTCTTCTCATCTGCACTAGATATTTCATGTATATCAATCATCACCGATTTAGATTAATCACTCAACATGCATGACTGGAAGATAAAAGCGAGGGAGTAATCGCGT
>Ga0181565_10001389_pt1 | contig 18506 bp, 17 predicted proteins | sample 101ome_16_FD_129661 | JGI IMG/M metagenome (GOLD analysis project Ga0181565, IMG submission 129661) | Coastal salt marsh microbial communities from the Groves Creek Marsh, Skidaway Island, Georgia - 101401AT metaG (megahit assembly) | ecosystem: Environmental > Aquatic > Marine > Intertidal... | reverse complement strand
CTAACGCCTCGGCGACTATCGATGTGAATTTCAAGTGGAAATCAATCGATAAGTTAAATACTGTGACCAATATTGACCTTTATGTAACCTTTAATGAGGAATACACAGATAAGGATGGCAATAAGGCTGTTGCTTCTCATGGTGGTGCACAGGGTAAAAAGGTGAAATCAATCACTCCACAGGCGGATGGTGAATTTGGTTCTTTTTCTATCAGTCAAGAAGAGGTTTATAATGTTTACTCATCATCTTCTTTTGACTATGGCTTTGGAAACGGATCTCAATCTGTTTATTCAGACCCACTTGGAAAAGGTCGTGGAGCAAATAAAAAGTTTGTTCCTGGGGACACCTTTAGATTGACTTGGGTTCTAACTACTGAAGACGGTAGAGTATTTGACTCATGGTCTCCATCAGTATGTACAGAGTTCCCAGAGGCGAACTGTGCAATAGACTGGGGAGTTACCTGTGCAACAGATATTACCGTGCGAACTGGAACATGGGAGATTTCAGGTACCGATGCATATGGAGATGGATGGAATGGAGCCTCAATTGACATTTATGTTGATGGTGAAGTGTTTGAATCATTTTCCGTATCTGGGGCCTCTGGAAGCGCGTCTATTGATATTCCCTCTGGCACTAGTTCAATGTACTTTAGTTATAATAAAGGAGATTGGGATTCTGAAGTAGGTGTTACTATCAAAAATCCTAATGGAAATACTCTCCTTACATGGGTGGCATATGATGCAGCTAGAGCGCAAGGGCTTATGTTACTTGATTTATGTAAAGAATAAGAATATTCTTTAACTATAATTAAAAAGGCCACCAATAGGTGGCCTTTTTTAATAATAATAGAAAATAAGATTCATCATCTCATCGGTAGAGTTCCAACCGTAGGTAACATCTCGGGGTGGATTCGTCGGATTTAGCGGATTATCGGTCGTGTTATCGTATTCTGCTACTAATAACAAAACGGTTCCTTTTGGCAAAAACAAAGGCTCTTGAAGCAAGTAGGTACTTTGCCAATTGAAGTCCCAATCATTGATGCGGATCAAAGGGATCTCTGTATTGTCAGGTGTGATGGCTAAGGCAACCATTTTTTTACCTAAAAAATGCATATGAGGTAAAAGAGAAACCACATTCATGTCTTGGGTGATCGTTTTACTGACATAAAATGTTGGCCTTTCATTGGCTTTTATAATGAAAGGGGGATTTGCGATATCCTCTTCTTCGATATAAAAACTCTTTACCAGGTGTTCAACTGGGTCCTTTGATAAAAATAATTTCACGGCTGATACATCACTAACTTTTTCAGCAGAAGGGGCGTAATGTATATTAAAAATTAAATCGGAGTTTGCTGGAATTAATTTTGCAATACCCCTCGGAAAGGATACCGGAAGATTCCCAGGAACCCAGCCATATAGAAATTCATCCATTAATGGTTGGGTCTGAAAGGATCTAGAGAGAGGATCAAACTCTGAGAGGCCATCAATTCCGGCGGTTTGTCCTGACGTGTCTACCATTACCCTACTATGATGTAAGTATCTTTTATTTCCTGCTATAAATTCAATTCTTGACACATATGCATCCTCTTTTAGACCAGTAGGTACATGAAAAAAACGGTAATCCTCTATCCCATCGGTTGACAATTCAAAAGGCTTAGCCATCTTTAGCTCCAGATCAGCAACCTGATTTTCTTCATTATTTTCTTCACCCACCACTACCAAAGATTCACTAGAAGGCTCTCCCCTTTTTAGTCCCTCCTTTATCCATCGCTGAATAGTGGCGATTTCTACTTCACTTAAAAAACGTTCATTTGCAAATCGACTAAATGTAGGATCAGCCTTCCAAGGTGGCATATAACGGGTCTCAGTAACGTGACCAATAAACTTCGCACGCTTAAATACATCACTAAAGCTTTGCAATGAAAAGGGTCCGTACCCTCCTGGAGAGTGACAACTCACGCAATGCTTTTGGATAATTGGAGCTACATCCTTCTCGTAGGTTGTTTGGGCCCCTACCGTGGCAACAGCCCCGATCAAGCCCGTGGTTAGCAATGATTTAATGGTGCTCATGAGACATTGCTTTATTGCGTTCTAAAAAGCAGCCTATAGGTAAGGTTCTTTCCCGATCGACTTGATCCCCTTCCCTGAGGGCGGTCAAAGCTTCAAGAAGATAAAACTCACTGGGTTGAAAACGGTTTCTTCCAAGACTCACAAACCAATTGTCAATGGCTCCTGAGTAACGAAGGATTCCTTCAGCATCCACTAAAAAAACCTCCGGAGTTACTTGTGCCTTATAGGTATCCGCAAGTTTATAATGTCGATCCATTTCAAGATCAAACACTACTCCAAACTGATCCTTAAACGCTGTTACTTCTTCCTCTGTAACTGCACCACTAAATACCCCTATTAACTTCAGATCTTTCTGACTATCAGCTATTTCATTCAATGTGGGAATATATTTTTGAGAAATAGGGCACTCCAACCCCATAAAGATATATGCCGTATAAGCTTTATCCTCAGGACTATATTCTAAAGGATAAATCATTGGGAACAATACCCATAGAAGCTTTAAAAATTTCATTAATACGCTGCTTTTGGTAGATAATTCATTTAAAAGTAAGAATTTGCACCTGTTTAAGCGCAAAAATGAGTCAACCATCCATTCCCTTCATTTACGGGATCAGAACAATTCTTGAAGCTTTAAAGGCAGAACAAGACCTTCAGAAGGCCTACTTGTTAAAGGGCGCCTCTGGACCTCTTTTCAAAGAATTAGAGCAAGAATTACGAAAAGCGAAGATTCAAATCTCTTACGTACCCGCTGAAAGGCTACAACGTTTCACCACAGCCAATCACCAAGGAGCTGTAGCTGAAATCGCTCCCATTCCCTTTGCTTCGTTTGAAGAAAGTGTAGAGCACTTGATAGAACACAAAGCATCTGCACCTCTAATTTTATTATTAGATGGTCTCACAGATGTTAGAAATTTCGGAGCGGTACTAAGAACTGCAGAATCGAGCGGTGTTGACCTCGTTGTGATTCCGAAACAGGGAATGGCGCCTTTAAACCGAGATGCGATTAAAACTTCTCAAGGAGCCGCATTTTCAGTTCCTATTGCTAAAGTGGCACACCTCAAAGATGCGGTCATGTATTTGCAAAGCTCGGGGATTAAGGTGATCGCAGCCTCCGAAAAAAGTGAGACTTCACTATACGATAGTGACCTTACCGAAGGCCTTGCACTCATTATGGGGTCTGAAGAACGCGGAGTCAATCCTTCGGTGTTAAAAATGGTAGATTCCACCTTGAGCCTACCGCAACTTGGACGGATAGCATCGCTAAACGTATCTGTAGCCTGTGGGGTCATGCTTTATGAAGTGATTCGTCAGCGTAAATTGTATTAACTATAGTATTCGCTGGAGTTCGCTCAGACAGCTAAAGCTAACACAGTTAGGATCTGACTCTAAGTTTTCGTTGTTGAAGTGTAGGGCCGACCAACCGGCTTTTAATGCTCCGTGCACGTCTGCTTCAAGGTCATCCCCGATCATCAGCGCTTGTTCAGGTCGAACCTTAGCGCGTTTCAGCGCAGCATCAAAGATCTCCGGATCTGGCTTTTTTACCCCTACCTCCTCAGCGTTGATGACACAAGAAAAGAATTGATCTATTTGAGCACCAGACAACTTTTTATGCTGTATTTCTTTGAATCCGTTGGTCAAAATGTGCAGCTTGTACTTCGGTCTTAAATATTCAAGGGTAGAATGGGTGTGATCAAACACGTGAGAAAAAGAAGTGAGGTGGGTGATATAGCCCTCTGCCAACGCATGGATAGTAGTATCATTTACAGCGTACCCCAGCTCATCAAAAGCATCTTTTAGGCGCCCGTAGCGCAGCTGTTCCTTAGTGACCTCTGCCTGACGATAGGCCTTCCAATACGCTCTATTAATCGGAACATAGACAGCAAGAAAGTCTTGCAGACGAAGCTGAAGCTCATGTTTTTCTAGCAAATGCTGAAAAGTTGCGGCAGAGTTTCGCTCAAAATCCCAGAGCGTATGATCGAGATCAAAAAATATATCGGTAATAGTATTCGGAATCATACTACAGCCTTTACAAATCGCGTTATCGAATGTATACCCATCTTTTGAATATACTTATTTGAGAGCTGAAGACAAAAAGTTCCTTTAACAGCCTTTACTTCATTTGCAATAGTGATGAGTTGTTTTTCGACCGTCTCAACGTCAAGCGGTCTCAAGGCTTCATGCGAAACGCAGATGGGATAAACCCTTAAAGGCTGTTCTACCTCTAACCCTAGGTCATAAAACGGAAAAGGGGTGCAGGTTGCTGCACGAAACCCAATGACATCGGCATACCCCATAGAAAAGTCTTCTTTAACCTCTTCTTGCACCAATTCTTGATAGGCGTCTGGAAGTAAAGTCCGGTGTTCTGACAGCACGACTTTGTGCAAAGGACGATGCAGCAATTGCTGCATTTTCTTGAGTTCAAGCTTAAATAAGCCTACATCTTCTAATGCAAGTCTCGAGCGCAAATACCCTATTTCGAGGTAATCGTTAATGTGTTTGAGAAAAAAGCCGTACTTGCTCTTTGACCACGACACGTTTCTATCGTTTACATCGTAGCGCGAATATTGAAAGAAGGGAAACAACTGAACGCCCATCTCACCTAAGGGTTGGTGCAGTTCGAGATAGTTATCATAGGGGTCTTTGTGACCTAGAATCACGGTCTTAAATCGTGCAGAAAGTGCTGTAAAGCGGAGTTTACCTAAATCAATGAACGACTCAAAAATATGCCTACTTACAGAGCGATAGCTGTACTTATGGGCACTTATTGCAGTGAGTATCACGTTCACTTTATACTCCCTATCCTTAAACCCGATCCCAGGAAAAGCCTCCACTAAAGCCTCCTTTAGTTTAAGTGCCCATAAATCAACCAAAGGACGTTTCATTGCCCCCTGTCTATCGCTCAAAATACTCTCTATTGCTCTGAAACGACCTAAATCGTCTTTCTGATGGGGCAGGTATTCTTCATAACGGCTGAGTAGAAAAAAAGAGGCAGCGAACACATCAAAAGGAATACTCGATCTTGCATCGAGTTCAAAGAAACAAGGCACCCCCTCCCAATCACGCCAGTGGACATCTTGAGGCTCAATATTGCGATCAAAGAGCAATTCATTCGACCGTATAAAAAATTCAGATTGTAGAGGTTGACGCGCATAGGTAAGTTTGGGGCCAGCATGCTTTACAAAGTCATCGACCGAATCGGTCAGTTCAGCATTTGCACCCATAATTCGTCTAAAGAGATGCCTAACCACAAATCGCAGTCTAGGAGTGATTTTATGCGTGTAGATTAAAATCATTCGTTCTGAAAGTAACCAAAATCGAAGCCGGCAAACGTACCCGAACTCATCATCAAAACGATAGCATTTTCTTCACAACACGGCTCGAGATGGGCTCGTAAGGCGTCCACCGAATTGATCACAATTAAATCCTCTCTGTCGAAAGCCCTTTGAATAAAAGAAGTGTCAATAGGTGCCATTCCCTTTTTCACCAATGACTCTGGATCGTACATGACTACTGCGGTATCCGCACTCGAAAGTGCTCCTTTATACTGCTCAATAAATACCGGGGTTAGCGAACTAAAGGTATGGAGCTCTAGTACAGCGTGTAATTTTTTATCAGGAAACTGCCTTCTAACGGCCGAACAGGTAGCTCTTACCTTTGAGGGCGCATGAGCAAAGTCTTTGAATACGGTCCCTCTAGAAGATGGCATACGTTCTAAACGTTTGGCCGCTCCCTTAAAGGACATCATCGCCTCGTAAAAATCTAAAGGCTCTATCCCTAACTGCTGACAGATCCAGCGGGCACCTTCGAGATTCGCCATATTGTGTTCCCCAAATACCTTTAGAGGCAATTCACCTTCTTCGGTATGCACCATCGTTTGATCAGCAGCTACTTCGTGAGCGGCGGCCACATAAGGAAACTTGCGAATAGGCACCTGCAGCTCGTCGACTAAAGCCTTTACCTTAGGATCGTTCTCAAAGTAGGTGAGTGACCCGCCAGGAATTATGGTATTCATGAATTTTCTGAACTGATCGATATAGATATCTTCGGTAGTAAAGACATTAATATGATCCCAAGCGATACCGCTGACCAAAGCGATATTGGGCTGGTACCACAAGAATTTAGACCTGCGATCAATGGCCGAAGAGAGGTACTCGTCACCTTCAATAATGATGAAATCTGAAGAATCGCTTAGGCGAACCATTCGGTCAAAACCCTCTAATTGGGCCCCTACTAAATAATCGATCTCCTTGCCGTGATAATGCATAGCATGGAGAATCATAGAGGTGATGGTTGTTTTACCATGACTTCCTGCAATCACCACCCGGGTCTTGTGCTTTGACTGCTCATAAACAAATTCAGGGTACGAATAAATCGTTACCCCTAATTCTTGAGCTTTTATCAATTCGACATTATCGGCTTTTGCATGCATCCCCAAAACCACTGCGTCTAATCCTTGATGAATATTTTCTGCGCGGTAACCAAGGACTTTCGGGGCTATACCAGCCTGTTCTAATCGGATTTTAGCCGGATCGTATAAAGCGTCATCGCTGCCTGTAATTTGGTGCCCTGAATCGTGGAGTGCAAGCGCTAAGTTGTGCATGGCACTGCCCCCGATGGCGATAAAGTGATAGTTCATGAAGCAAAAATAAGTTCTACCTTTCGAGTCTACTTGTCAAATTACAAATAAGTTCAGCTATGAATCACTCAAATTTAAATGCTATAGAGGCGAAAGAATTTTTTCCTGGAGTCAAAGGTAAGTTCATTCACGGAGACGGGCTTTCTTGGGCTTTTTGGAACATTGATGCGCATGCAGAGGTACCTCGACACCAACACGTTCACGAGCAAATGATGCATGTGGTTTCAGGTCAATTCGAGTTTGAAATTGACGGAACAAAACGTTTGTGCCATCCGGGAGATGTGGTATGCATTCCTTCTAATATTCCCCATTACGGCAAGGCTATCACCGATTGTGTACTTATGGATGTCTTTACCCCTGTGCGAGAAGAATACCGTTAATCTTCAGTATTTAGCTCATTCCACAGAAGATCTTTCAGCGCGTTTAAATTCTGCTGGGCGACCGAAGAAATAAATAAATGAGGAATTCCTTTAAAATCTTCTTCAATACTTTCTGACAATTCGGTCTTGAGCTCATCGTCTAGAAGATCGCTTTTTGAAATGGCTATGACTCGTCGCTTGTCTAAAAGGTCAGGATTGTATTTGGTTAACTCGTATTTTAAAATGCGATACTCTTCTGCAACGTCATCAGCATCTGCTGCAATCACATAGAGTAAGATAGAATTGCGCTCAATGTGTCGCAGAAAATAATGTCCAAGTCCTTTCCCTTCTGAGGCTCCCTCAATAATTCCAGGAATATCTGCAATAACAAAACTCCTGAAATCTCTGTACTCTACAATACCAAGATTCGGTTTTAAGGTGGTAAACGGATAATCAGCAATTTTAGGTTTAGCGGATGTCAACACCGATAGCAGTGTTGATTTACCTGCATTCGGAAAACCAACTAAGCCCACATCAGCAAGCACTTTAAGCTCGAGTAACAATTGCTTTTCATACCCGGGTATTCCGGGTTGAGCGTAGCGAGGTGTCTGATTGGTAGGGGTTTTAAAATGCCAGTTTCCTCTACCGCCCAATCCACCTTCAGCAGCACAGAATTCTTGGTTTTCTTCGGTGAGCTCTGTGAGCACTTCGTTGGTCTCTGCATCACGAATCACTGTCCCTAGAGGAACATCAATGAAAACATCTTCCCCATCAGCTCCAGTCGATCGGTTCTTACTTCCATGTTCTCCATGACCCGCCTTGAAGTGCTGTTTAAATTTAAAAGACACCAAGGTCCATAGATTGGGATTGGTACGGAGGATAACATGACCTCCACGGCCACCGTCTCCACCATCAGGCCCACCCTTGGCTACATATTTTTCGCGGTGCAAATGCGTAGATCCTTTACCACCATTTCCAGAGGCCACGTGGATTTTTACGTAATCGACAAAATTTCCTTCGGTCATAAGCCCTCAATAATGGCAGCCAGCTTCGCGCTAATAGATTCTATTTCACCAATTCCATTTACTTCTTGGTATTTACCCTGATTAGAATAGTAGGTGATTAGTGGGGCTGTTTTTTGGTTGTATTCGTCAAAACGCGTACGAATCTTTGAGGCATCGGTATCGTCAGACCTGCCACTGCTCTTTCCACGCTCTAATAGGCGCTCTATCAGTACTTCATCGTCAGCAACTAGCGCAATAGTGGCATCGACCCTCATGTTTTTATCTTCGAGCAAGGCATCTAGAGCCTCCGCTTGGGCAGTGGTACGAGGAAATCCGTCAAAGATGAAACCTTTGGCATCGGGATTTTTTTCTACCTCAGCACTAAGCATATCAACCGTGACCTCATCGGGTACAAGTTCACCCTTATCGATATACGATTTAGCCATTGCACCGAGGGGCGTATTCCCCTTTATATTGACTCTAAAGACATCCCCAGTTGAGATGTGAACTAGAGAAAATGTTTCTTTTAAAAGTGCAGCCTGGGTACCCTTTCCGGCGCCTGGCTTACCGAACAATACTATAATTTTCATGAGTTCTTTAAAATATATAGGTCATTAAGTTCTCTCCCTCTTTCGTTATAATCTAATCCATAACCCACAACAAATTCACTTGGCAAGTCGATACCCTTGTAGGCAATCTCATATTCTTTGTGGTAAGAGGCAGGTTTATAGAATAGGGTGGCAATCTTAAAACTGCGAATATTTTTATCGGCAAAATGTGTTACCAGATGTTGTAAGGTGTGTCCTGAATCGACAATGTCCTCAAGAATCACCACGTCACGGCCCTCTACGGATTCAGAAACGTCTAATAAGGTCTCAACTATTCCGGTAGAAGTCAATCCCTGATAAGAGGCCATCTTTACGAAGCTCACCTCACAAGGCGCATCGTAATGCTTAAATAATTCTGCCGCGAAGCGAAAGCATCCGTTGAGTACTCCCACAAATAGCGGGCAGGTTCCACGATAATCTTCAGAAAGTTGACCTGCCATTAAGGCAATCGCCGATTCAATTTCTGCCTGGGTCAGGAAGAGTTCAAAATCTTGATCCAAAAGGCGCATGTGTGGGTACTTTTAGGCTGTCAAAGATACAATTTTAGAATTGTGCTACTTTTGCCATGAAATAGCCGATATGCAGTATTTCTCGTCTTCGTTTCGTCTCGGAATCCTCGGTGGAGGACAGCTCGGAAAGATGCTTTTGTACGAAACCCGTAAATGGGATGTGAACACCAAAGTTCTCGATCCTTCGGCAGACGCACCTTGCCGAATAAGCTGTAATGAATTTGTTCAAGGCGACCTACTTGATTATCAAACGGTAGTAGATTTTGGTCAAGGACTAGACCTTCTAACCATTGAGATTGAAAATGTCAATATCGAGGCGCTTAAAACGCTTAAAAATCAAGGAGTTAAAGTGTTTCCTGAGCCTGAGGCGCTTGAAATTATTCGCAATAAAAGCAAACAAAAGGATTTCTACCTTGAAAAAGGTATTCCTACTGCAGCACATCAAAACTTCAGTTCAAAAGATGCTCTTTTAGAGACTCAACTTTCCTTCCCGTGTGTATGGAAGAGCGCAGAATTCGGCTATGATGGCAAAGGAGTCTCAGTACTCCATAGTGCAGAAGACCTAAAAGCACTCCCCGGCACTCCATGTCTCATCGAAGAGAAGGTGGCGTTCAAAAAAGAGCTTGCCGTAATCGTTGCACGCAACGAGCGCGGAGAAATGACCACCTACCCGGTGGTAGGAATGGACTTTCATCCGACGGCAAATCAGGTAGAATACGTGGTTTGTCCGGCAGTCATTGATCCTAAAATTGCTGATGAGGCCCGTCAAATTGCGGTAAAGGTGGCTGAGAACCTTCAAATCACAGGATTACTGGCAGTTGAGCTTTTTCTAGACCAAAACGATCGAATCTTAGTCAATGAAGTTGCTCCAAGACCTCACAATAGTGGGCATTATAGCATAGAGGCCAGTTATACCAATCAATTCGAACAACATCTTAGAGCCATTTTGGGATTACCCCTCGGAAACACAGATTCTAAGGCCATCGGAATAATGGTTAATTTAGTAGGAGCCGAGGGTTACGAGGGCCCTGTTCTCTACGAAAATATAGAGCAGGTAATGAAACTCGAAGGTGTCACGGTACATATCTACGGTAAGAGCCAAACAAGACCCTTTAGAAAAATGGGTCATGTCACAGTGGTAGATCAAGCTCGTGAATCGGCCTACGAAAAAGCCAAAAAAGTAAAAGAAACCTTAATCGTTAAAAGTAATGGGTAAAGTAGCAGTAATTATGGGGAGCATCAGTGACCTAAAGGTCATGCAAGAAGCCATAGATACGCTTCAATCATTTGGAATTGAGGTTATTACGGATATAGTATCTGCGCATCGTACTCCAGAAAAAATGGTTTCTTTTGCCAAAGAAGCTCACCAGAAAGACATTAAAGTGATCATTGCAGGAGCCGGCGGTGCCGCTCACCTACCGGGTATGGTTGCCTCTATTTCTCCCCTCCCAGTCATTGGTGTTCCGGTGAAAAGCAGAAATTCTATCGATGGATGGGACTCTGTACTTTCTATACTTCAGATGCCAGGAGGAGTACCCGTAGCCACGGTTGCACTTGATGGTGCAAAAAACGCCGGGATTTTAGCTGCACAAATTTTAGGTTCTTCAGATAACGCACTCCTAGCAAAAATTATAGCCTACAAAGAAGAGCTGAAGCAAAAAGTAGAAGAAGGAGCCGCCGCGCTTAAAAAATAAAATAAGTCAGCCCGTAGATCAGTAACACCATTACTGGTAGGGCCTCTACCCAAAATTCTGTGTAAAAAAGCGACGACGTTCTCATACCCTTGGCTATTACCTGAGTTGCGATGGCATAAGAACTCAAGAGTGCAACTAAATAGTACCCCTCAAAGCTCACCATTATAAGGATTAGTAGCACCCAGCAAGCGAGAAAGAACTGGGCAAGTACACGACTCGTCCTCAATCCAAAGCGCTGTACTAAAGTCGGATGCCTCAACTGATCGCCTTTTCTATCCCGAAATTCAAAAGGAAACATTAGGGCTAAAATCCAACACAGGGTCGCGATGAACTGAACGACACTAGCCGAAGTAAAATCTTTGAAGCCCTGGTTGTTTAATGCACTGGTTACAATAGCCCAAACGAGTGCGACAGTTAGCGTTTTTAAGGTGCCATTTTCTCTTCCAAAAACAGAGCTCGGAAGAAAGACATAACTCAATCCGAGAACCAGCGCTATTCCCATCATGAGAAGTTGTAACAGACTGAACTGGAACAGGGTATACAATGAAACGACCAGCGAAAGAAGGGTAAGAATCCATAAGGCCACTGTAAACCAAAGCTGTATCAATGTACCTTTCAAAAGCAATTGACCGTATTTCAAACTATTGTAGTAGAAAATAGTTGAAGTAAACTGAAAGAGCAGCAGATTTAGGTCAGGGGTTTTGTTTAAGAATAGTCCGTTGAGAACGCTTAAGGCTACTACCGCTAAGGCTACGTGTATACTAGATTTAAGGTAAAAATCAAGAGTATGCTTTAAAAAAGCCATTGAACAAAAATACACTTCTTAACACTTGTTTGATAACTGACGAAAATTACAACGTCTTTTGAGCTTCCTAGAGCCCTTAAATCTATAATTTTGTGCTTTCTATACCTCTGTATTGCTATGAAAACATTTGCAGATCGCCATATTGGAATTCGACCAACAGATCTTCCAAAAATGCTCCAGCAAGTGAGCGCATCCTCTGTCGAACAGCTTATTGAAGAGACCATTCCTGCCGCTATTCGATTGAAAAAGCCAATGGACCTTCCAACTCCAATGAGCGAAGCTGAAGTGCTTGATCACCTTCAAGGGCTTTCAGAAAAGAATAAATCCTATCGTCAATACATTGGTCTGGGGTATCACGAAACCATTCTTCCCTCAGTCATCAAACGCAATATTTTAGAAAATCCAGGTTGGTACACCGCCTACACCCCATACCAGGCTGAGATTGCACAAGGTAGACTAGAGGCTTTACTCAACTATCAAACGGTGATCACCGAGTTGACAGGAATGCAAGTGGCAAATGCCTCTTTACTCGATGAAAGTACCGCTGCGGCTGAGGCCATGACCATGATGTACGATCTAAGATCCAGAGCTCAGAAAAAAGAGGGTGTTTTGAGGTTTTACGTCGATCAAGAGGTCTTGCCTCAAACGCTAAGCCTACTACAAACAAGGGCGACCCCATTGGGCATTCAACTTGTTGTAGGTTCATTAGAAGACGTAACCTTTGATGAAAATTACTTTGGTGTACTTGCACAATATCCTGGTAAGCATGGGGCTATGCCGAATCTTGCATTCTTAAAAGAACGCTGCTACGCACACGAGATTAAGATTGCTGTAGCAGCAGATATCATGAGCTTAGTAGTGCTCGAAGCTCCCGGACAATACGGAGTAGACGTTGTTGTAGGAACCACCCAACGCTTTGGTATACCACTAGGATACGGAGGCCCACATGCAGCTTTCTTTGCAACCAAAGAAGAATACAAGCGTGCAATACCCGGACGTATCATCGGCAGAACCATAGACACAGATGGAAATCCTGCATTGAGAATGGCACTTCAAACCCGCGAACAACACATTAAGCGTGACAAGGCCACCTCGAACATTTGTACCGCCCAAGTGCTATTAGCCGTGATGGCTTCTATGTATGCGGTATATCACGGACCAGAAGGTTTAAAGGCAATCGCCACGCATATTCAAAAAATGACTGCCGGTTTGGCGCAACTCTTGACTCAAAAAGGAGTAACCCTGGGGCACGTACCTGTTTTTGACACTATTCATGTAGTGAATAGCGATGCCAACGCCATTCAAAAAAGAGCGTTGTCTCATGAGATCAATTTAAATTATATCGATGCCTCTAGCCTTTCGCTGTCTTTAGGAGAGACCGTATCGACGAAAGACATAGCGCAATTGGTTGAGGTACTTACTGGTACTTCATGTGTAGTTACTGAAGTTGAGTCTGTCATCAACCAACTTGATCTAACTACAGTAGCAGTTGGCCATAAGCGCAGTACTGCGTTCCTAGATCACGATGTTTTCAAGAGCTATCAAAGTGAAACCGAGCTCATGCGTTACATAAAGCGTTTAGAGCGTAAAGACTTAGCTCTTAATCACTCTATGATTGCCCTCGGAAGCTGCACGATGAAACTGAATGCAGCGACTGAAATGCTCCCACTTAGTTGGGCAAAGTGGGCCAATATTCATCCCTTCGCGCCGGCAGATCAGGCCCAAGGATACCGCATTGTATTAGAAGAACTCGCGTCTTATCTCAATGAGATTACTGGTTTCGCCGCCACCTCATTGCAGCCCAATTCAGGAGCGCAAGGTGAATATGCCGGATTAATGACCATTAGAGCCTACCATGCGTCTAGAGGAGAGTCTCATCGCAACATTTGCCTTATCCCATCTTCAGCACACGGTACGAATCCGGCTTCAGCAGTGATGGCGGGCATGCAAGTCGTGGTTACTAAGACAGACGTCAACGGGAATATAGACCTCGAAGATCTCAGAGAAAAGGTACATGCGCATGCTGACCACCTAGCAGCATTAATGGTAACCTACCCCTCTACACACGGCGTATTTGAATCTTCGATCCAAGAGATCACTTCATTGATTCATACCCACGGAGGTCAAGTTTATATGGATGGAGCAAACATGAATGCTCAAGTCGGTCTTACCAACCCCGCCATCATCGGGGCAGACGTATGCCACTTGAACCTTCATAAAACATTTGCCATTCCTCACGGCGGAGGAGGCCCTGGTGTGGGCCCTATTTGTGTGGCGCCACAGCTCGCACCCTTTTTACCGGGCAACCCCTTGGTTGAAACGGGCGGAGAACAAGCCATCACAGCCATTTCAGCAGCGCCCTTCGGAAGCGCCTTGGCCTGCCTAATTTCGTACGCCTACATCAGAATGTTAGGTAACGAAGGACTGACTCAATCCACTAGAATAGCGATACTCAATGCGAATTACATTAAAGACCGTTTGTCATCGAGCTACCCTATCCTGTACACGGGTGAACAAGGTAGAGCTGCACATGAATTGATCATTGATTGCCGCGCCTTCAAAGAAAGAGGCGTTGAGGTAACCGATATCGCTAAGCGTCTAATGGACTACGGATTCCACGCCCCAACCGTTTCTTTCCCAGTAGCCGGAACGATGATGATCGAACCAACAGAAAGTGAGGGACTGGCCGAAATCGACCGTTTTTGCGAAGCCATGCTTGCTATCAAAGACGAGATCGATCACGTTGAATTAGAACAACCGGACAACGTCGTGAAGAACGCACCGCACACCCTAGCGATGATAACGGCGGATCAATGGCCGTATACCTATTCGCGAAGGCAAGCGGCCTATCCGCTTCCATTTGTTGAAGAGAATAAGTTTTGGCCTTCGGTCAGAAGAGCAGATGAGGCCTTTGGAGACCGCAATCTCATATGCACCTGTGCACCAATGGAGGCCTATGAATCCTGATCAACTGTTTTAAGGCAGCACATAATTTTTTAACTTCATTCGCTAGAAGACCGCTTCAATGAATATATGCTTTACGGGTACTGGCCACTTTTTACCAGAAAAAGTGCAGTCGAACGAAGATTTTCTGGCACATGAGTTCTACACTGAAGATGGAGAGCGTTTCTCAAATTCTAATCAAGAGATTATTGAGAAATTCAAAGCCATCACAGGTATTCAAAATAGACGCTATATCGATCCTGCAATGCTCACCTCAGATATGGGATATGAGGCGTCTAAGCAAGCTATCGCCGATGCAGATTTAGATCAAGAACAGATCGATTACATCATTTTTGCACATAATTTCGGAGACGTCCGTCACGGAGAAGCGCAGACCGATATGCTTCCGAGTCTTGCCTCTCGTGTGAAGCATCGCTTGGGCATCAAAAATCCTAAATGTATCTGTTACGATATGATCTTTGGCTGCCCTGGGTGGATTGAGGCTGTAATTCAAGCCAAAGCGTTTATTAGTTCAAATATGGCCAAAAATTGTCTCGTGATCGGTGCTGAAGCCCTCTCAAGAGTGGTGGATCACAATGACAGAGACAGTATGATTTTTGCCGATGGTGCAGGAGCCTGCATCGTTTCGGCTACCGAAGAAAACCAGGGAATTTTAGCGCATTCTAGTGCTACATTAGCGAACGATGAGGCGTTCTACTTGTATTTCGGTAAGGGAAATTGTGCTGCCCCAGGTGACGACACCCGCTACATCAAAATGCTAGGAAGAAAAGTCTACGAACTGGCGGTAGTCGAAGTACCCAAAGCGATGGCTGAATGTTTAGATAAAGCTGGAGTATCCATTCAAGAGCTAAAAAAGGTCTTTCTGCATCAAGCCAATGAAAAAATGGATGAGGCCATGGTCAAACGCCTTTACAGGAACTACAAGACGGAAGCCCCTGAACACGTTATGCCGATGAACATTCAAGAGGTTGGGAATAACTCAGTGGCCACAGTACCCATACTTTTAGACATGGTCCGTAGAGGAGCCTATCAAGAGCATCAGCTTTCAAAAGGTGATGTCATTCTACTTGCAAGTGTGGGAGCCGGCATGAACCTCAATTGTATCGTTTACCGATACTAATCGCTGCTCATGCGCATCAGCATCATTTTACCCTTTCACAATGAAGCTGAACATCTCGATGCTTGTCTCAAAAGCTTTGTCTCACAAAGCAGACCACCCGACCGGCTTGTTCTCGTTAACGATTCTAGTACCGACGGAAGTGCAGCGATCGCAAAACACTATGCCGATCACTATGCGTTCATCACACTCCTTTCACACTCATCCGCTCCTACCAAAATTCCAGGAGAAAAGGTCATTCGAACGTTTTACAAAGGCATGACAAGCGCTACTCCATACGACCTGATCGGAAAATTTGATGCCGATATCCTACTCCCTCCCACCTACTTTGAGCGCTGCGAACGGGCCTTTAAAAGCGACCCCCAGTTAGGGATTTTCGGAGGCCTATTACATATCAAGTCAAATGGGAAACTCATCTACGAAAACATTTCAAACCGTCAGCATGTGCGCGGTCCAATCAAACTGTATTCTAAAGCGTGTTTTAAGTCCATCAATGGGTTGCTTCCTGCATTAGGCTGGGACAGCATAGACACGCTTCTGGCTGAGGCTAGAGGTTTTGGTGTACGGACTGATGAAACGCTAGTAGTGGAACACCTTCGACCTACGAATAACGATTACCTCAGCACAGCCTATCTCGTAAACAGAGGTGCGAGTTTTTATGATATTGGATACGATCTAACGCTAAGCGGTCTTAGTGCGGTAAAAATGGCCTTTAAGAAAAAGAGCATAAGGATGTTTATATTTCTGATGCGCGGCTATTTCAGCGCGGTTTTAAAAGAAAAGCGCCTGGTCGATGACCAGGCGCGTAAAGACATTCTCAAAATACGCTACCGAAAACTCTTCAAAGCGCTTCATAAAAATTAATCCTCAATCAGATCTTCGATTGGAGTCCCTGTAGTTCCGTTAGGCATACCTACTCCAAGGAGCACGGCCAATGTTGGTGCAATATCCGGAATCTCTGTGCGCTCAGGGGTTGAGCTTCCTTCAGGTATACCTGTTCCGTAAAAAAGCAGTGGTACATGCGTATCGTAAATATGTGGAGAACCGTGTGTTGAACCTGTTCGAGAATACGAGATATACGCCGGTTGCATTGTAAAAATGATGTCTCCTGATCGTTTAGCGTTATGACCATTGCGGACCAACTCTTTGATGCGATCTGCGGTGCCTAGTCGCTCGAGTTCGTGAGCGGAGAACACCTGCTCAACATACTCTAATTTTAAGACCATGTCTGCAATATTTTCACGCACCGTACGCACATCTAGACCCAGCTCTTTGATCAATCCGTGATTCAAGAACAGTTCATTGTAATTCCATTTTTCTATAAGGTCACTTTGCCCGTAACGCTCGACTACCATTTCACTTAAGGCATTCGCCATGGCCTGATTATCTACATAACCCGAAGGGATTTTATTATCACTCAAAAAAGCCGGAACATGAACCGCACCATGATCGGCTGTAAGAAATACAAGGTATTCGCCCTCGCCTACCTGTTGGTCTAAATACTCGAAGAGTCGAGCAAGTTCAAGATCCAGTCGCAAATAGGTATCTTGCACCTCAACAGAGTTTACTCCATACTTATGCCCGACATAATCGGTTGAAGAGTAGCTAATGGCTAAAAAATCAGGAGTGTTATCGGCACCCAATTCTTCTTTTTCAATAGCCTCTAAGGCGAAGTCGGTCAGTATACTATTCCCAAAGGGGGTAGCCGCCAAACTGCTGAACAATCCATTCTCATCCCAAACCTTATCAATTTCGTGCGGAAACCCACTATATGTTTCTCCCTTTGAGAGTCCTTCATAGGCATTGCGGTCTGAACCGCTTTCAACATACGTCTGAACGGGTTCAAGAGTGTTCCAAGTTTTTTTATAGCGCTCAACCGCTTTTGAACGGTTGAACTTTTGCACCCATTCTGGCAATTCATCCATATAATAGGTGGATGAAATCCAGTTTCCGGTAGATCCTCCTTCAAACCAATAGGCCGCATTGGCACTATGACCTCCTGGTAAAACGGCACCGCGGTCTTTAATAGACATAGCGATGACCTTCGAGCGAAACTGATAGTGAATACGCAATTGATCGGTAATAGTAGTGGTCAACATACGCGTAGGGGCCATGCCCTGCTTGTTTTCTGTTCCTATCGCATGATAGTTTTCATCCCCTGCGCAATACACTACCTCTTGAGCAAACTTGTCGTACCAGTTGTTTCCTAAGATGCCATGAATAGATGGAGTCGTTCCTGTGTAGACGGATGCGTGACCAGGACCTGTAGCTGTAGGTATATAGTTAAAATGGTGATTTTTTGCATTAAAACCTTTATTGACCATTCGCTTAAATCCATCTTCAGAATAGCGATCCCAAAAACGGGTTAAATAGTCAAAACGCATCTGATCGACTACGATTCCGACAACTAGCTTTGGAGTTTCAAAAGGTTTCTCTTCTTGCGCTTGAAGGCTAAAAAATGGGGGCAATAAGCCTATCAACAGTAATCTTTTCATGGTTATAAGGTATTTCTTACGAAGCTACAATTTAAGGGAAAGCACAACGATAAATGAACGTTAAATGACATCAAAAACGTATTTTTGACTTCATGCGCTACATCGAAGAAATAGGCCGTTACGGGCTCATGTTGCTAGAAATCTTTAGAAAGCCTACCAAGTGGAGTGTTATGCGCAAACTTATCCTCAAAGAGATTGATGAGCTCATTTTCAACTCTTTAGGAATCATCATTTTTATCTCGTTTT
>Ga0181565_10001381_pt1 | contig 18546 bp, 20 predicted proteins | sample 101ome_16_FD_129661 | JGI IMG/M metagenome (GOLD analysis project Ga0181565, IMG submission 129661) | Coastal salt marsh microbial communities from the Groves Creek Marsh, Skidaway Island, Georgia - 101401AT metaG (megahit assembly) | ecosystem: Environmental > Aquatic > Marine > Intertidal... | reverse complement strand
TCGTGCCGCCCATGGGATAAATCATCAGACCTGCGGCCATGGCGTTGGCCTTTATCGCCCCGGCCAGCGCCGCGCCGCCGTCGAACGGCTCTTTGGACTCCCGGTCGCGAACGATTTCAAGGCCGATAAACAGCCCCCGTCCCCGAATATCGCCGATATGGGGATGCTGGCCGAACCGCTCTTCGAGCGCCGCGCGCAGTTCCGCGCCTCTGTCCCGCACGTTTGCGAGCAAATCGCGTTCCTCGATGGCGTTTATAACCGCGAGCGAAGCGGCGCACGCAGTCGGATGAGCCATATAGGTATGGCCGTGCTGGAAAAACCCGCTGCCGCCGCGAAACGCGTCGAACAGATGCGCGCCGACCATCACCGCCCCGATCGGCTGGTACCCAGCGCCCAAACCTTTTGCCATCGTCAGGAGATCGGGGGCGATATCGTCCTGTTCGCAGGCGAACATAGTCCCCGTGCGCCCTGTTCCGCACATTACCTCGTCGAGGATCAGCAGGATGCCATGCCGGTCGCAGATCTCGCGGATGCGTTTGAAGTATCCCGGCGTCGGCGGCACCGCGCCCGATGTCGCCCCGACGACGGTTTCTGCGATAAAGGCAATTACGTTCTCGGCGCCGAGTTCCGAAATCTGCTCGTCCAGTTCGTCTGCGACCCTTATGCCGTACGCTTCCGGCGATTCATCCGGCTCCCGGTCCCGGTACTCATAGCATGGAGCGATATGATGCGTTTCGAACAGCAGCGGCTCGAACTGCGCGCGCCGCCACTGGTTGCCCCCTGCCGCCAGCGCGCCCAGCGTATTGCCATGATAACTCTGCCGGCGGGAGATGATATGCCGCCGCTCGGGCTCTCCTTTTTCGACGAAATACTGTCGCGCCATCTTCAGCGCCGTTTCCGTCGCCTCCGACCCGCCGGACGTGAAGTAGACACGCGACAGGTTTCCGGGCGCCATGGCCGTCAGCCGGTCTGCCAGCTGTTCCGCCACATCGGACGTGTAGAAGGCCGTGTGTGCGAACGGGATGCGATCGAGCTGGTCGACGATCGCGCGTTTGACGCTCTCGTCCGAATGGCCGAGACACGAAACGGCGGCGCCCCCGCACGCATCGAGGTATTCGTTGCCGTCTTTGTCATAGACAAACATGCCGTCGCCCCGGGCAACGACCGGCAGGGTCGATTTCGGAAACCGGTGAAAGACGTGTTCCATGTCAGGTGTCCGTTGGCGCGAGGTTGACGATTGGGTAGGATGACATGCCGCATTCGCCGCACCAACACCCAATCAGGATTCGCCATGAACTTGAAAGACCACATCCGGTCTGTGCCGGATTTCCCCAAGCCGGGCATACTTTTCTACGACATTTCCACTCTGCTGCAGCATGCCGAGGCATGGGAAGCCACGGTGGACCGACTGACCGAAGAGATCGGCCCCTACAAACCTGATCGGCTGGTCGGAATCGAATCGCGCGGATTTCTGGTGGCAGCGCCTCTGGCGCTCCGCCTCGGGATCGGGTTCACGATGGTACGCAAGAAAGACAAATTGCCTGGCGAGACGATTTCCCACACCTACGATCTGGAATACGGCTCCGACACGATCGAAATTCAGGCGGACGCCCTGCATCAGGGGCAGAAAGTCGTCCTCATGGATGATCTGCTGGCAACCGGCGGCACCGCCGCCGCCGCAGTCGAGCTGCTGCGCGGCGTCGGCGCCGATGTCGTCGCTTCGTCTTTTATCATCGAGCTCAATTTCCTCAACGGCAGGGACCGGCTGGATGTGCCGGTCCATTCGCTGATAGGCTACGACGACTAGAAGTGCGCCGTTCTTTTCACGGCTCCGGCTCGCGCAAACGGATAGAAAATTAAGTACTACCGCTTCGGCGGCACCGCCGCGAACCGGGACTCTTTCAGGCAGAATTTCCCTTCCGGATCCTGCCACAGGACGCCGCTTTCATGCAGCACGCCGATCGCCCGCGTCACCGCCTGGAAACCGTGGGCAACGAATTTCTCGCATAATTCGGCGAAATAAAGCGGCTCCTCGGTGATCAGCGCCTTGATCTGACCCGCCAGGTCTTCGGGCGAAATTTCGGTGACCGGTTTTGCCGTTCCGTTCGCCGGTCCGATGAAATCGTCGAGCTTCACTTCGTCGGCATAGGCATAGGCGATGCGGTGAAAGCGTTCGCGCGGCACGTTGTCGGGAATCGTCGCATCGATACCCATCTTGGCCGTTGTCGGCACCCGGGAATACGGGCCCGGCGGCGGCAGGCTGGGGTCGAGTGGCTTGGACCTCGCGCCGGAAATAATTACCACGTCCCGGTCCGCCTGGACACGCGTCGCAACCGCCCATTCAACATCGACGTGATCGAACACGTCGATATCGTGATCGACCACGGTGACGTGTTTCATGTCGGCGACCGAGAGCGCGGCCGTGATCGCGTTCTTACCGTCGCCAGGCAGCGGTTTGATGGCGACAATCGCATGCCAGTGGCAGCACCCCCCGGGCGTGATGTTGACGGCGGTGACGTTGACGCCGGCCTCGTCGAGGACGCGACGCACATTGGCTTCGTAAATGGGTCCTGACGGCCAGATGTTTTCCCAGGGCATGTGGAGCGCGTAATAGAGAGGGTTCTTGCGCATCGAGATCGCCTTGATCCGCACATGCGGGTTCCAGTGAAGCCCGCCCATCAGGCGCGTGAATTCGCCGAACCGGCCTTCGGGCTGAGTCCAGCCGGTCGGCAGGATTTCGGCCTCCAGCACGATTTCGGCGTCGGCGATGCACGGCATGTCGATGGTCTGGCACTGGGTCAGCGGCACGCCCTTGCCGCGCATGCCGCCGGCGATGCCGAGTTCGCTGACCCCGGCCCGGGCCTTGTAGGTGGAACAGATCAGTTCGAACGGATGGGTACCGATATTGATAGAAATCGGCAACGGCTCGCCTTTCTCGTACGCCTTGGCTGCGTATCGATGGAGGTTGTTGGGCGTGACGATATCGATCCCGGTCAGATTCTTTTCCTTGACCAGAAACCGGTAGACGCCGGCATTGATGGCGGAATTCTCGTCTTCGTCCGGGTCGCGCGACAGCGTGATTCCGGCAGTGATCATCGGTCCGCCATCGAGCACGGAAAACAGCGGCACCGGCATGGAATAAAGATCGACGTCGTCGCCTTCGACGTAGACTTCCCGTGCCGGGCCGGTATTTACGTATACCGGCTCGATCGGCCGGTCGAGGCCCTCGCGCAAACGTCCCTCGATATCCGAAAAATCGCACCCGGCCGCAATGGCCAGCCGCTCCCGGCTGTTGGTAACCCCTGAAACCACGGGCATATCGTACCCATTGACGTTCGTGAACATCAGCGCCTTGTCGGACTGATCGACCAGTGTCGCGATGTGTCGGATATCAACCGGCTTTTCGATCTCTATCAGTTCGTCCGCCGCGCGGAGCTCGTCTATCAGTTCGCGAAAGTCTTCGGCCATTGTCCGGTTGTCCTGTTTGGTAATTCCGATTGGCGGCAACATACAGGATTCGTTTCATCGCCGGAACACGGCCCGCGATCTATTGACCCTGCCGTCGAATGGGTCTCTAAGAGTCCAGAAACCCGCACGCCTTTTCCGAGAGCCAATGCCCAACGATATGACGCCGGATACCGCGATCTCCGTCTCGAATCTTTCGAAAATCTATGATGGCGGGCACGCCGCGCTGACCGATGTCGATCTCGATATCCGGCGGGGCGAGATTTTCGCGCTACTGGGCCCCAACGGCGCGGGCAAGACCACCCTGATCAGCATCATCTGCGGCATCGTCAACCCGACCGGCGGACGGATCACCGCGGCCGGCCACGATGTCGTCCGCGACTATCGCATAACCCGCTCGAAAATCGGCCTGGTCCCCCAGGAGCTGACCACCGACGCGTTCGAAACGGTGTGGAACACGGTCAGCTTCAGCCGGGGTCTGTTCGGTAAGAAAGCCGATCCGCAGATCATAGAGCGCATACTGCGGGATCTGTCGCTGTGGGACCGAAAGGATTCGAAGATCATCACCCTGTCAGGAGGCATGAAACGCCGGGTTCTGATCGCCAAGGCGCTGTCGCACGAGCCGGAGATACTATTCCTCGACGAACCGACCGCCGGCGTCGACGTGGAACTTCGGCGCGGCATGTGGGAGATGGTACGGAAACTGCAGCGGACGGGCGTCACGATTATTCTGACCACGCACTATATCGAGGAAGCCGAAGAAATGGCCGACCGGATCGGCGTGATCGACGGCGGCAGGATCATCCTTGTGGAAAACAAGGACGCCCTTATGAGCAAGCTGGGCGAAAAGGAACTCCACCTCCATCTTCAGACACCAATGACCGTGTTACCGGCCGCGCTGTCGGCATACGCCCTGAATCTGAGGGAAGACGGCAACACACTGGTCTATACATTCGATCCGAAGGGCGAACGGACCGGCGCCACCCGGCTGCTGAGCGATCTCGCCGATCTCGGCATCAGGTTTACCGACATGGACACGCGGCAAAGTTCGCTTGAGGACATCTTCGTCAGTCTGGTCGAGAAATCCCAATGAACATCCACGGGCTCCGGGCGATCTACATGTTCGAAATGGCGCGCACCGGAAGGACGATTTTTCAAAGCATCGTCTCGCCGGTCGTTACAACCACTCTGTATTTCGTCGTCTTCGGCGCAGCGATCGGTTCGCGCATCACACAGATCGACGGCGTCAGCTTCGCGGCTTTCATTATCCCCGGCCTGGTCATGCTGTCGATACTGACGGAAAGCGTGTCGAATGCCGCGTTCGGGATTCACATGCCGCGCTTCGTGGGTACGATATACGAAATTCTCTCTGCCCCGGTGTCGGCACTGGAAGTGGTTATGGGCTATGTGGGAGCCGCCGCCACGAAGTCGATCGTTCTGGGTTTCATCATCCTCGCCACCGCAACGCTTTTCGTGGATTATTCCATCGCCCACCCCGTCGCGATGGTATGCATTCTCGTCGTGACGGCGCTGACATTCAGCCTTCTCGGTTTCATCATCGGGATCTGGGCCGACAACTTCGAAAAACTGCAGTTCGTTCCGATGCTCGTCATCACGCCGCTGACGTTTCTCGGCGGCAGTTTTTATTCCATCGACATGCTGCCCGCCTTCTGGCGCACGCTGAGCCTGTTCAACCCCGTCGTCTATCTGATCAGCGCCTTCCGCTGGAGCTTCTACGGTAAGGCGGACGTGCCTGTGGTTCTCAGCATGGGGATGATCGTGCTGTTTCTCGCTGTCTGCATCGGCATTGTGTGGTGGATTTTCCGAACGGGGTATCGTCTGAAAAACTGACAGGGTTACAATTACCCGGAAATGCCATCAGGGGAGGAATTCGATGTTGCCTGAAACCCGCGTCTGGACGCGAGACGAAATGATGAAACGCGTCGCTCTGTTCAAGGAACTTAAAGGCGCGCGGACCGGTCTGCCGGACAGTCACCTCCCCGAATGCGATCGCGAGCTGATCAACGTTATCGGCTTCCAGCCGCCGGAGAACGACGGCGAAGAGAGCGTGGTATCGCCGGTCGGCGAAGACGTGGCGTTGCAGGCGGCGATTCCGATTTCGGAGGGCTTCAACATGGGCTTCGTCAAGGCTGAGGCCGGCAAGGGTCCGCTGATGCACAATCACGATACGAACGAGACCTTTATGCCTATTACCGGGAAATGGAAATGCGCCTGGAACGAGGGCGACGATTACGAGGAAATCATCGTCGGTCCGTGCGACGTGGTCTCCTTCCCGCCGGGTGCCATCCGCCGGTTCGAATGCGTCGAGGTGCCGGATGGCGAAAAGGAATCGGTGATGCTTTTCGTCATCGGCGGCGACGCCCCGGCCGCGGAATTCAGCGAAGAGGCCTACAAACGCATCGACGAAGTGCCGCCACCCAAATAGGTGCCGTCGCTAGGCGTCCGGCCTGGAACAGACATATACCCCTGCACCTATCATGGTCACCGCCATGAAGGAAAGCAGCCGCCAGTCTGAGGAAACCAGGGTCCAGGTCAGCAGGAAACTCAGCGTCATCATTCCGACCGCCAGGTACTTCGCCTGCCTGGCGATTGCATTGCGTTCGCGCCAGTCCCTGACCGCGGGGCCGAAGCTGGGATGGTCGAGCAGCCAGGCCTGAAACCTTTCCGACGATCGCGAGAAAGCCCAGGCTGCGAGAAGCATAAACGGTGTGGTCGGCAATCCGGGCACCACAATCCCGATAAGACCGAGGGCCACGCACAGCCAGCCCAGACACATCAGGAAATAACGGGCGGGTGCCGACATTACCGAAACCGGAAAATAAGTTTTTTCGATAGAAGGCGAATGATGTGCTAACTTTCGTGGCGTGGTGGGTCTCGGGGAACTCTAAATGTTTCAGACTGCTCGCGAAACATTGCGGAAAAGCCTGACGCGCTTCCGGAACCGGCAGTTTCTGGATGCGACAATGGCGGCGACTGCGCTCGTCGCGACCGCAGACGGCGAAGTCACGTTTTCAGAGCTGAATGCGCTGGATAGCGTTCTGGACTCCGTTCAGGACCTCCAGATCTACGACCCGCATGTCGCCGTCGATATCAACCGTGATTTTGCAGACGGGATCGACCGCGATGCAGAGGCCGGCAAAGCGGCGGCTATTGCTGCCATCCGGAAAATTGCAGGCGACGCCGACGCAGCGGAGCATGTATTACGGGTGGCTGTCGCGATCTCGAAAGCCGACGGAGACCTCAGCCAGGTCGAAGCCGAGGTCATCACAGAATTGTGCGACGTTCTCGGCCTTCCTGTCCCGGCACCGGCAAACACCCTGTCAGGTGCGGCAACCGGCGGAGACTGATCGGGCGTTCTGACGCCCTACTCCGGCCTGCGGTAAAGATTAAGCTCCCAATCGTACCGATTGCCGGCAATGTCGGAGACACCGTCCAGCTTTTCCTTTAGTGGGGGCTCGGCGTATCGGCTCAGATGAGCGATGACGCCTCGGTCGGTGCCACCGAAATCCTCTTTGAACCAGCTGTAGATCGAACTCACATACAGTTCACCGTCGACGATCTCGGCGCCGCGCGGATGATTGATATAGGCGCGGGCGCCGCGATCCAGCATTTCCTCGGTGGTTGCAGCGGTAAAGGCCTGTTTCTGCAGGTTCGGGCATCCGATGGACGCGCAGTTGACCGCGTAGTGTACGCGCGGGTCCTTCCAGATCGGTCGAAGGATTCGGTGTTCGATGTCGTCCAGCGACAAAGGCCGGTCGTCGACCTTGATCAGCTTCTTGCCCCAGGGGCCGGACGAAAACCAGCCGGGCGAAATCTTGATATCCCTGATGCTGTCGACAGGGAAATAGGCAAGGATGACCCGCACCGTCAGAGCGTTATAGAGATTGACCCAGTAGGCGAACTGCTCGGCGCGCGGATAGGTGGCGATCGGCACCATCTCCAGCATCGCAATATAACCGTCAAGCAACTTGCGGCTGGCCTTAGACACATCGCCATACGCCACGACGTTCACGCCATTCCGGTCGGTACGAACGTACATCTTCAGAAAACGGCTCCAGGCCGAATGATCGATCGACAGCCGGGAATGGCGGTCATGCTTGGTCCAGTGAGGCCAGAGTTCCGCCTTCGGTGCCGCGGCCGCGCTGAAAGCCGCGGCAACCAGAAACAGCGCCGACAGCAGAACCAGCCCCGCGAAGCGAAAAGGCGTTCTGTCGCACATCCGAACCGTTCGCGCGTTCATGGCGTGTCATCTCCGTGTTGATTGGTCGCTGCCTGTCGATTATCAGATGGAGGCTTGCAGCGTTCTTAACAACGCAGGTTAACGTGGATGTTATCTGTGGATAACAAAATGTGACGAGCCGGGTTGGACAAATCGACCCCGGCGCTGACAAGGACAGCCCCGAAGATGACCTCCGTTCCCTCTGCCGCCATCGGCCGCGAAATCCGCGCCATCAGCCTTGTCGGGTTCGGCCATTTTCTCAGCCATTTCTACATGTTCGGTCTGGTGCCGCTTTTCGTGGCGATCAGCGCGGATTTGAACGTCACCAATCTGCAGCTCGGCGCGATCCTGACCGCCTATAACGTCGCCACCGGCGTGCTTCAGACGCCGATGGGGATTCTGGTCGACAAATTCGGCGCCCGCCGCGTACTGATCGGCGGCCTGTTCGTCACCTCGGCCGCCTTCGGCCTGTCCGGATTCACATCTTCGTACTGGGAACTTCTGGCGTTGTTCTTTGTCGCGGGTGCGGGCAACAGCGTTTTTCACCCGGCCGACTACGTGATTCTGACGGCTTCGGTCGACGAATCGCGCCAGGGCCGGGCCTATTCGATGCATTCCTTCGGCGGTTCCCTGGGGACCGCGGCCGGGCCTGCCGTCATGGTTATATTGATGACCCAGACCGACTGGCGTACGGCACTCATCATCGCCGGCTCCGTCGGCGTTTTGCTAAGCCTCATCTTCGTTTTCTCGGGCGACACGCTGCGCGAAGACGCGGCGACCAAGCAAAAGACCAGATCCGAAACACCGCTGCGGTCGATGATCAACCGGGGCGTGGTGCTGCTTTTCCTGTTCTACGTGCTGACGTCGTCCGCCAATATCGGCCTCACCGCCTTTGCGCCGATCTATCTGCCGGCGCTCTACGGCGTCACGGTGGAAACCGCGGCCTATATCCTGTCCGTGCTGCTGTTCAGCAATGCGCTGGGCACGCTGTTCGGCGGCTGGCTGGCCGACAAAACGCCGCGCCACGACCTCGTGCTGGTGGTCTCGTTCTCGATATACGCAACGCTGCTTGCCATCGTGGGAACGGCGCTGATTCCCGTCTTCCTCGTCGTCGGCGCCTTCGTTCTGGGCGGTTTCGTGCGCGGGATCGTCAATCCGTCGCGCGACATGATGGTGCGCGCCGTCGCGCCGGCCGGCGCGCTCGGCACCGTGTTCGCGTTCGTCAGCACCGGGTTCAATGTGGGTCAGGGAATCGCGCCTCTCGCCTACGGCGCGCTTTTGGACGGCAACCTGACCAACGAAGTTCTATACCTTTCCGCCGCCTTCATGGTGGCTTCGATCCTGTTGCTGCTGTTTTCGCGAAACCGGACGATGTAAGGAACCTTGCACGTCTGTCCGGCATGGGTTGAGATGCCTTCCATGTTCACCCTATCGGGCGTTTCCAAAACCTACGGCGATACGGTCGCACTGGGGACGACCGATCTGGAACTTCGGGTCGGCAGGACCACGGCGCTGATCGGCCCCAGCGGCTGCGGAAAATCGACGCTGCTGCGCATCATGAACGGACTGGTGCTTCCCGACCGGGGCAGTGTTGTCTTCGATGGCGAGGCCGTTACTCCGGAATCCGCATCATATCTCCGCCGTCGCATGGGATACGTCATCCAGGAAGGCGGGTTGTTTCCGCATATGACGGCGGCGCGCAACGTGACGCTGATGGCGCAGCAATCGGGCTGGGATGTAGCGCGGACGAAAACCCGTCTGGATGCGCTCGCCGAACTCACGCAGTTCCCGAAAAATGCCCTCGACCGCTATCCGTCTCAACTGTCGGGCGGGCAGCGCCAAAGAATCAGCCTGATGCGGGCGCTGATGCTGGACCCGGATGCGCTGCTGCTGGACGAGCCGCTGGGCGCGCTGGACCCGATGGTCCGATACGATCTTCAGACCGAACTGCGGGAAATATTCCGCGATCTCGGCAAAACCGTGGTGATGGTCACGCACGATCTGTCGGAAGCGGCTTATTTCGGAGACGATATTGTCCTGATGCTGGACGGCGCGATCGAACAGCGTGGGACCATGAACGATCTTCACAACACCCCGGCGTCTTCTTTCGTCCAAGCCTTCATTCGCGCACAACGCCGCCGGGCGGACGCATGAGATTCCTGCTGATCGCCGCGGTTCTGGCCTGGACCCTGCCGGCGCAGGCGCAGGACGTTACTATCGGGTCCAAGAAATTCACCGAATCCGTGATCCTGGGAGAAATCGCCCGTCAGCTGGTCAAGTCGTCGGAAAAATCCGCCCGTCACCGCCGCGAGCTGGGCGGCACCCGGGTGCTCTGGGAAGCCCTGCTTAAAGGCAACATCGACATATATCCGGAATATACCGGCACGATTTCCCAGGAACTGCTTGCCGACCGGAACATCGACGGGATGGATGCCATGCGGATCGCGCTGAACCGGCAGGGCGTCCGCATGACGGCGCCGATGGGATTCAACAACACCTATGCAATCGGCGTCACGGCAAAGACGGCCGAAAAATACGGGCTGAGGAAAATTTCCGACCTCCGCCCGCATACCGGTCTTGCGCTGGGATTCTCCAACGAATTCATGGATAGGGCCGACGGCTGGCCGGCGCTGCGGCAAAAATACGGTCTTAACCTGGCGAATGCCCGAGGCCTGGATCACGACCTCGCCTATCGCGGACTGGCGGGGGGCAGTATCGACGCCATCGACGTCTACACCACCGATGCGGAGATCGCCTATTACAAGCTGCATGTGCTGGAAGACGATCTGGATCATTTCCCCGCCTACGAAGCGGTTTTCCTGTATCGCGCCGATCTGGCCAAACGTCTGCCCCGTGTTGAGGCGGCCCTGAAAGAGATGGAGAACGCGATCGACGGCAGCGCCATGTCCGCGATGAACGCCGCCGTGAAGATCGACAGGAAGACGGAAGCGTCCGTCGCCGCGGATTTCGTCCGCGCAAAAACGGGAACAGCCGGGGCCATCGCGACCGAGACCATGGGCCAGCGCCTGTGTCGGACCACGCTGGATCACCTGGTGCTGGTCGGCCTGTCGTTGGGGGCGGCGATCCTGATTTCCATTCCGCTGGGCGTCGCCGCGGCACGAAACCGGCGCTTCGGCCAGATCATTCTGGGACTGACCGGCATTTTGCAAACGATCCCGTCATTGGCGCTGTTCGTCTTCATGATCCCGTTTCTGGGCATTGGCGGTCCGCCCGCCGTGGTCGCGCTGTTTCTATACAGCCTGCTGCCGATCGTCCGGAACACCCAGGCCGGGCTGCTCGGGATCGATCCGGCAATCGTGGAATCCGCACGCGCAATGGGCCTCGCCGACGGGGCGCGGCTGCGCCTGGTGGAACTGCCGCTTGCCATGCGGTCGATCATGGCGGGGATCAAAACCTCGGCGGTGATCAATATCGGCACGGCCACGCTGGGCGCGCTGATCGGGGCCGGCGGATACGGCCAACCCATCCTGACCGGAATCCGGCTGGACGATACGTCGCTGATTCTCGAAGGCGCCGTCCCCGCTGCGGTCATGGCGCTGGCGGCACAGGGCCTGTTCGAACTGGCGGAGCGCGCCGTGGTTCCCAGAGGGGTGCGCAGCTGAGCGACTACCCGGGCCCCGCTTTTTTCACCCGGATCTGGAAAATCTCGCCGACCTGTTCGATGTTGATCAGGCTGTGCCCGGTCTCGCGACAGAAAGCCTCGAAATCGGCAGGCGCGGCTTTGTCGGTAGCAAACACGTCCAGCAATTCCCCGGGCGCGACATCCTTCAGCATCCTTCGCGCTCGCAGTACGGGCAGCGGGCACCGCAGGCCCGTCGCGTCCAGGATCGTGATGTCGTTGGACATAGCCGGTTCAGGGCCTCGGAGACAGAATTTGATAGATCGTCGCCGCGATTTCGCCTTCCAGCGGAAAGGACAGCATTCCCATGACCGAATATCCGAGGAACCAGGGCATGGCATAAAAACGGAACATGAAAATGAACCATGCGACGTAGAGCGGCACCATCGGCTGAACCAGAAACCCGGGCGTGATGGGCCTGAACACCCGGATAAGCGGATCGGTGGACCGGACGAAGAACTTCATGAAAAAGAAGTTCGAGTTTTCGGGCAGAAAGATATTCATCGCCACCCTGCCGATCAGCGTCCACATGATCAAACCGAGGATATAGTCGATCGCAATCACCCAGATCGGGAAGATGGCGGCGGGGTTTTTCATGGGACTCCTTGTACGAAAAACGGGGGCGGAAATACATCCGCCCCCGACGGTTCCTTCAATCGGTGCGGTCTAGTGCGCCCGATCGAGGGGCGTCTTGCCCGAAGGCTTACAGATCTCATCCACTATCGCCTGCGTTCCCAGATTCGGCGCCGGTGTGATCAACTTGACCACCAGCATCGACATCAGGCAGGCACCATACTGACAATCCCTAACCTAAAACTATCGATAATGCCGAACCACGGTTCGCCGCCTGCGTCCACCAGACCTAAGGTCACGTACGTCAGACCGGCGATTTCCGGTGTTACCAGCACGGCGATATAAGACCGGATAAAAAAGTCTTTGAATTAATGCTGGGAACCTTAAAAATGCAGAGAATCATGAGATATCGAAAATATTTGCTTTAACCACGGGGCGTAACTTAAATTACTCCCGATAAACAACGGAGGGAAGGAAAGTTATGAACATCACGTTTTTCAAAAAATCTGCTGCGCTGGCGATGGCGACATTGCTTGTTGCACCAACAAGTGCATTTGCCGCAGACGCAAATCTTAAGTCTGACGACTATGTTGGCATTTCATTTTGGTTGATCTCTATGGCGCTTGTCGCGGCGACAGCGTTTTTCTTTATTGAAACACAGCGCGTTTCAGCAAAGTGGAAGACGTCACTAACAGTGTCTGGTCTGGTAACTCTGGTTGCTGCTGTGCACTATTTCTACATGCGTGACGTGTGGGTGAGCACGGGTGAAACACCAACAGTTTACCGGTACATTGACTGGTTGATTACCGTGCCGTTGCTGATGGTCGAATTCTATCTGATCCTTCGGGCCGTTGGCAGCGCGTCGGGCGGTATATTCTGGAAGCTGATGATTGGTACATTGGTCATGCTTCTGGGCGGTTACGCCGGCGAAGTTGGTTACATCAATGCGACGCTCGGCTTTGTTATTGGCATGGTTGGTTGGGCTTACATCCTCTATGAAATCTTCCTAGGTGAAGCTGGCAAGATGTCAGCCGAGAAAGCGCCAGCGTCGGTTAAGTCGGCTTTTTCTCTGATGCGTTGGATCGTGACTATTGGCTGGGCGATATACCCGATAGGTTATTTCTACGGGTACCTTCTTGCGGGTGACCCATCAGTTGCGGCGAATTCACTTAACGTGATCTATAACCTCGCTGACGTTCTGAACAAGATAGCGTTCGGGGTGATTATCTGGAATGTGGCTGTTACCGAAAGCGAAGCATCTAAATAAAATAGTTGGGGTGGCCTAATTAGGCCGCCCCTTCTTTTTTAATTTGTCACAAACACTCCGCCGAAATTATTTATTAACCGTAAATGGAACCCGTCCCATCTGTGGAGTGTCCAGCGACGCCGAACGGGAAAATACGATAAAATAACCAGGCAAGGCACCATGAAAGATTTGTCACCAGCGGTGAGTGACCACCTTGCAGACAACGAGCCGGCCTCTTTATTACGAACTTCTGCCAGTGATTATTTAGTTAGCTTCGTCGCATCCCGTCTTCCGAACCCGGGGCAACCCCTCGCTGAAGCCGCGGCCTATCACTTCACCAAGACCGGCAAGATGCTGCGAGCAAAAATGGCGTTAAGGGCAGCATCTGCGCTGTCTGTTGACGAGGCAGCAGCATTGCATTGGGCGGTCGCAGTTGAAGTGATGCATAATGCGTCATTAGTCCATGATGACATATGCGACGGCGACCAGTTCCGTCGAGGACGCCCTTCGGTCTATGCGCAATACGGCAGTAATGTTGCATTAGCTCTGGGTGACTGGATGATTGCCTTGTCATTTGAACTAGCGGCGGAAGCGGCACAACGGTCGCACACCCCAATTCTCGTCAAAATCCTAGCCAGTCACATGAAAATAACGACCCTCGGAGAGGCATGTGAATTCGATATGCAGCGAATATGTAGTTGGCGTGACTATTTACAAATTTCTGCCGATAAAACAGCCCCTTTATTAACAGCACCATTGGAAGGCGTGCTTAATATGGGACTACATGGCGGTATGATGACAAGCATAGGCGCCTATTTCCGATGTCTCGGAAACGCCTACCAGATCGCTAATGATATTCTCAATTTTATGGGTGACGATGGCGCCGAGGCCATTGCTTCAGACCTCGGACGGCGCAGACCAAATGCGGTTACTGTGCTCTACCATGAGATGCTGGATGAGCCGATAAAAGCCGATTTTGAAAATTGGTATGAGGCCGACTGCAATGTTAATCTTAAAGCGTGGCAAAGCAAGATCATCGAGTCTTCTGCTATGCATTTTGCGGCTCAAAAGATGCTCAAAATGCTGCGGGAGAGCGAGGAGCTGGCAGCGGCGCAGCCCGCCGAGCTCGTCAACGTGATTATGCCGGTTCAACAAATGCTGCAGCAAATTTGTAAAAAACCAGCCACCGCGCTATCACCACATCTCGTCGTGTCTTCATACAACGCGAAATAACCATTCCAGAGAAACTACGGGAGAAACCTATCAGTTCTTCCAGTGATATTTCTGACCAATCTCTAAGGCACAAGAGCGACATTTTGGTGATTGGAGCTGGCTTTGGCGGGATTGCGGTCGCCCTACAAATGCGTGCTAAAGGCTATTCGGTTACGTTGGTTGACAGACTGCAAGCGATAGGTGGCCGCGCTCAGGTTTTCGAAAAAGGTGGCTTTCGACATGATGCTGGGCCAACAGTTATTACTGCGCCATTCTTATTTGATGAGTTATTCGCATTATTTGGAGAGCGCCGCGAAGAACACCTTGATTTCAAGCCACTTGATCCATGGTATCGGTTTCATTTTCATGATGGCCGTCAGTTTGACTATCGCCCATCGATTGAGGATACGAATGCCGAGATTAGGCGGTTTCATGCGCCCGATGTATCGGGCTACGCTAAGCTACTGCAAACCTCAAAGGATATTTTTGAGGTTGGTTTTGAGAAACTTGCAGCGAGGCCTTTTGTTAAATTCTGGACGATGGCAGCGCAGGTGCCGTCGCTGTTGCGATTAAGTAGCTACAGGACAGTTGCGGGGATCGTTAACAGTCATATAAAGCATCCATTATTACGGCAGGCTTTCTCAATTCATCCATTGCTGGTTGGCGGAAATCCATTCACCACTACTTCTATCTACAGCCTGATCCACTATCTCGAACGCCGCTGGGGTGTGTTCTTTTGTATGGGTGGGACTGGCAAGCTGGTGACGGAGTTACACTCTTTGCTTAGACGGGTCGGGGTGGAAGTACGGTTGGGCATAGATATCGCGGAAATCAGCCTTCACGAGGGCCGCGCAACGGGTGCCCGCGCCGTTGATGGCCAAGTTTTTGCGGCAGAGCGGATTATTTGTAACGGTGATCCGCCAACGGTCTATTCCCAGATGTTACCCGGTGCGAACCAGAGAAAGCGTGCGCTCCCTGAATCGATGACGCAGTATTCTATGGGTTTGTATGTGTTGTTTTTTGGAACCCGAAAGCAATATAGCGATGTCGCACATCACACCATTTGGATGGGGCCACGCTATAAGGAATTACTCGCCGATATTTTTGACCGCAAAGTGCTGGCAGATGACTTTTCACTGTACTTGCACAGACCAACTGCGACTGACACTCGCTTTGCTCCAGAAGGGTGCGATAGTTTTTATGCTTTGTGTCCAGTGCCAAATTTGCTCGGTAATGTGGATTGGAAAGTCAAGGGTCCAGATTTGCGCAATCGAATTGTCGCCGCTCTCAGTAAATCCATGATGCCCGGATTGGAAGACGTAATTAGCGATGATTTCTGGATGACACCCGAAGATTTTAAGTCCGATTACCGATCAATGCACGGTGCAGGATTTTCAATTTCTCCAATTTTTTCACAATCAGCTTGGTTTCGTTATCACAATCGCGACCCACATATCCCAAACCTGTATTTTGCTGGTGCGGGTACACATCCAGGTGCGGGAATACCCGGCGTACTGTGTTCTGCTAAAGTAGTTAGAGCACTTATTGATGAAGAAGAGCAGGCGCTTAAGCCTCGATAGCTAAGATACCATTCTTCTGGCGTCGATCATGGTTAAAAGATATCTGAATGATTTCTAACGAAAAGTTAGAACCTCAGGATTCGTTGAGGTCAAACGGCAAAAGCTTTTATTGGGCGAGTCGATTTCTTGGTAGCCGGATGGGGCATAATGCGGCGCGTCTCTATGCTTTTTGCCGCCTTTTGGATGATATGGCTGATAGCGATGTTCCTGATGGGACCGAGCGTCTGAAAATTATTCATGCAGACCTCAGCCAAAATCGATCCAGCGATGATCCGGCCTTTTCCAAGTTTCAGCCCTTTATGCGTGATATGAAATTCTCGCAAGACGTTCTGACTGCTTTAATAGAAGGACTGCTTCAGGACTCGGCTAATGAGGTTTGTCTCTCAGGTGAAGCAGATTTGCTCGTCTATGCCTATCGAGTTGCGGGAACCGTTGGATTGCTGATGTGTGACGTGTTGGAGTGCGCTGATACGAAGGCCAAAGCTTATGCCGTTGACCTCGGGATCGGAATGCAATTAACAAATATCGCCCGCGACGTTTTTGAGGATGCCCTAATGGGGCGTCGATACATTCCTGGTGAGTGGGTAAATGATTTGTCACCTGACGCAATCTGCCTTGCGGCTAGGGAACCGGATGGACTGGCCGCGCAACAAGTTCGTGCCGCAGTAAAACGGTTATTAAAACTCGCAGATAAATTTTACATGAGCGGAGCGCGTGGGTATCGATATTTACCGTGGCGAGCGCATCTGGGTATCGCTGTGGCGGGGCTGATTTACCGCCAAATTGGAGTCCAGCTGGCTAGACGCGGATACGCTTGGCATGAGGGGCGCCAAGTCACCAGTAAAACTTCAAAATTGTGCTGTTCAATAATTGCGTTTAGCAGTCTTCCAACACGTATAATGTCGCACCCCGGACCCCACGATCAGGAGTTACATATTCACCTGAAAGGGCTGCCACATGCTAGCTAGGCTGGTCGAATCGGCCAGGCGCGACACGCTGCATCTGACTCAACCAGTTCATGTCCTGGGGGATGGGTGCGCAGGTCTATCACTTGCCGCCCAAGCGAATGCGTTGCCGCACCACAGAATTACCGTTATCACCCCTAAAAATGCCCCCAGGGTCGAAGACCATGTCTGGGGGTTTTGGAGGGTTAAAGGATTAGAGGTAGCCGCTGGGCTGGCCCGGCATAAATGGTCAAAGTGGTCTATTAAAACGTCGGCGGGCAGCGTGGTTATGACTTCGGTAGTTCATAGCTATCACGCGCTGCAACGGCGCATATGGGAGACGCATTGCCGCCAGCAGGCAGCCAAGCATGGTGTGGAATTTGCCTCTCAAAATGTCGTAAAACCTGATCCCGCGGCTCAGATTCTTGATAGCCGCCCCCCCCAGCTGCCTAATGGCCAGATGATCCAACATTTCATCGGCTGGGAGGTAAAGGCAGCAAGCGGCAGTTTTGATCCAACAACCGCAATCTTAATGGATTTTAGGTGCGATCAATCGCGCGGCATACATTTCATTTACCTGTTGCCGTTTTCGACCAGCTCTGCGCTTGTTGAATCTACGATGTTTGCCGAACACCGCGAACCAGATATTTTTTTTGAGTCTGCAATTCGAGACTATCTATTCGCAAAACATGGAGTAGAAAAATTTCAAATTACCAGCACCGAAGCCGGTGCTATACCGCTTGGCCGGTTACCAAATAAAGTTTCGGCTTATACTGGGATTGGCGCCAATGGTGGGGCGGTTCGGCCTTCTAGCGGTTATGCCTTTTCATTTATCCAAAAACAAATTGCAGCGACGCTTGCTGCCGCTAATGCTGAAGATACTCCGCATGGATCGCCATTGCTGGTGAGGTGCCCCCATAAACCGGTTGATCTTTGGATGGATGAGCTGTTTGTCACTGTTTTGCGCAATTGGCCTAGTGTGGCAGCTGAGTTATTTCTGCGGATGGGACGCGAGCTTAGTGGCGATGAATTTGCGCTCTTCCTTAGCGGTGAAGCTAACTGGAAACTAAGGGTGAAAGTGGTTCTATCGATGCCTAAATGGGTGTTTTTCAAAGCAACGGCATTGTATCTGCTGGACTGGTCGGGACTGGCACCGAACTACCCCCGCTCTAAAGCGCCAACTAGATAGAGCGAATGGCACTAGAAACTCTTATTGCCAATTTCGGCATAGCTAATCTGGTAGCCGTTATGGCTGTGGTAGTAATTGGCTTGCCGCATGGTGCTTTTGACGGAGCGGTTGCAACCTATTTGGGTCATTCTAGGCGCTTAACATTTTTTTTGGGTTTTGCTGCGCTTTACATCGGGCTTGCTATTTTATTTGTTTGTCTTTGGCTGTTGTTCCCTGCCGCGTCATTGATAATGTTTTTAGCTATAAGCATTATCCACTTTGGTTTTGGCGATGCACGTGTCAGCGGCGGATGGTTTAGGTGGGTACAGACATTCGCCCATGGGGGTGTTGTTGTAGCGGGCATCAGCCAAAGTCATAGGGCCGCAGTTGATAAGGTTTTCGCCTTTCTTTCTGGCGATATGACTAGTCCTGTCTGGATTGCAATTGACATATTTTCCGCGATCATGGTGGTGTCATT
>Ga0181565_10001371_pt1 | contig 18610 bp, 13 predicted proteins | sample 101ome_16_FD_129661 | JGI IMG/M metagenome (GOLD analysis project Ga0181565, IMG submission 129661) | Coastal salt marsh microbial communities from the Groves Creek Marsh, Skidaway Island, Georgia - 101401AT metaG (megahit assembly) | ecosystem: Environmental > Aquatic > Marine > Intertidal... | reverse complement strand
GATGGGTATGATCTAGGAGGGAAAACTCCAGATCAAATCCAACAAGATGCCGAAGCTAATGGGTGGCCAATTCCAGGTGGGGCAACTGGAGAGTCAATTACCTTGTATTGTGACCAGTATGGTTCTCTCAAAGTTCAAAAAAATGTTTTACAAAACATGCTTGATGGACTGTTTGCAGAGGTAATTTTTCTTGCAGCAGCCGAAGCAGCATTACTTACTGCTCTTGGTAGTGAAATTTATGAAGCTACTCAATTTTGGAAGAGAGAAAAGTTTGCAGATGGAATAATACATAATTTTATGGCCGATGTAATGGCCTATGACAGCATAGTCAAAACATTTATCGAATCGAATCTCACTACATCTCCAGATGGAGTAAGTGCTCTCACTCCCTGTGGAAACGCATTAAATACATGTCATACAAATGCCGAAATTTTTCTAACAGATCGTACTTATTACGACTCGACCTTATTTCTGCCAATAACTCCAAAAGGTGAAGACGCTGTTCCCTTGTGTGGTCAAAAAGAAAAGCAAAATTTAGAAAGTTATAAAGACATGATAAATTTTTGTATTCACGCTGTTTGGTTATGTGAGTACGGACTAGCTCAATTATCTACTATTCAAATTGAAACAAAGGCAGCATCAACACAATGTACCGCTCAGACTCCTGCTCCGACTCAGGCAAAAACAAGAAAAGTAAGGTGTAGAAATATGCTTCCAGATAAATTAGCAGCAATAAATACGAAATATAGGGCAGATAATATAAAGAGAGCGGAAATAAGAAGACTTCATGCGTTAAGGCGGACAACAGAACTTCAAAAGGGTAGTCGGGAATGGGAACTACGTGTAGCAATTGGGAATATAGATTCTGAGGGAGCTGGCCGCAAAATGGGTGGCAATATGACAGATAGGAATTCAAAAATATATCTTTTACCTCTGTTAAAGCCTTGTCCGGCTAAACCCGCTTCAAAACCTTGTGCAGTGGTAGCTGCAGAGACAGCCGCATTGTCAGAAACCTCAAGGGCAAAAAGTATTTTATTTCCAAAGCAGAGAGAACTTCAGAAACAATTGCCTCTAATAACTCAGCAGGGAACAAATGGTATTGGCTGCACTTTGGATCAGGTTCGGAAAGAAAGATTAAAATACCAAGATCAGGTAGTTGTCGCAGCAATGGAGAAAATAAGACTTTCGGGGAATACTTCTCCCACGGGCGAAACCGCTAGGGCAGATGTTGTTACAAAACCAGTTAAAGCGGCAAAGGAAGTGGGTGAAAGAACTGAAGAAGCCGGAACTGAAAGAGATAAAGCAGTGGGCACTGGCTGCATGATTTCTTGTACCCCTCCGGGGTTACTTGATATACCTGTAGATACAGATACAGCGGTAATGGAATATCATCAAAATGATGATCAGATATGGAATAATTTGTTAGAAAGTGTGATTCGTTCTGCAATCGCAAAGAAAAATGAAGAATCAACGATTGGAACTCAAACCGCCGTTTCTGGGGTAATCGGAATAGTTGGTATTGGTGGGGCGGCTTTTGGGATTTTGCTCAAAAAAGCCGGTACCTTTCAAAAACTTTTTCATAAAACACCTGGGACCAGAATGGGGTGGATCGGAGGAATGATTGCTCTCGTTGGAGTTGCTATTGCAACTAACCGAGTAGCAGCATCACAGGTCAAAGATGACATATCTAAATTGAATATAGTAATTAGTGAAGCTACTGGTGGAGAGGGCGGAGGGAGTCTGCCCACAGGAGATGACCCTCCAGATGAAGAGGATCCGAAGGACCCAGATCCAGCCCCAGAGGAAGGTCCAGATATTGCTGAAACTTCCGCAGAAGATTCATCTTCTACAAATACTGGCCGACCAGGGGGCGGGGGCTTTAGTGGTGTTTTTGGTGGTGGCAGTAACTTCAATATAAAAGATTTGGCAATTGCTCCTCGGAACAAAAATATTTTCGTTGGTGCTACAAGCGCAAGTAAGAATAGTGGGGCAAGTGCAGCGAGTGCATCAAAACCAGTTCCGGGGATGCAAGAGGTCCAAGATTTTGGAAATGAGGTTCAAAGAGGAGAGCTTAGGGGGCAGCAAAACATTAAAGCGTTAGCAGCTCGGGCAAAAAAGCTATCTTCTAAGAAAAATTTAATTCAAAAATTTGTTGATAAGGCAAAAAATAAATTGAATGCAGTTCTCAAAAGGTCCGGACAAAAACCAATTGATTTTAAAAAGCGAGGCCAAATTGCTCTTGCTTCTATCATGACCCCAATTAAAAACTCTAAAAATCCTAAAATCCAAGCGGCACTAAAAGGAAATAATCTTCTTGCTTCTCTGCCAAAAAACCTATCCTCCGGAAATGAATCAAGTTTCAAGCTACCGCAAATGAATGATTATAGTTCATCATCGGATTACTCATCAGGGCAATCATTTGGAGGAGATTCCTTTGATGATGATCTACCTAAAACGGCAGATGAAATTCAAGCAAATGAAGAAATTAAAGAACTGGATATTAAAATGGACAGTATTAATAAACGCTCTGATGTTAGTATCTTTAAGGTGATCACGAGAAGGTATTTAAGAAGTGCGTACCCGGTCTTTTTTAAATCAAAATAATCTTAATTAATTCATTAGCTTATCATCGGGGTGCCACTTTTTTTGGGCGCTATTAGTCTTTGTAACCGATTAAAAATAGATTTAGTCATTCATCGGTTATAATTAAATGTGTTTTTTGGAGATAATAGTCAGATGAAATCAAAATTTACATCCACCTTTTTAGTTCTCTCTTTGCTTTTAGGCCAAATGATTTTACCAATTCAACCAATGGCATCAGAGACCAAAGTTCATTCTTCATCAACCAAACTGGTTTTTTCTGAGCGAAGTAAAGATCGCTATATCGGAAATATCACTTTAATTGCCGCCTCGCTTGTGAGTATGTACCAATTAAAAAGATGCTTAAATCCGGCAATCTCATGCGGTTTCTCTACTATTACATCCGCGCTTGCAGGCGTTGCGCTGCTGGCAGGAGAGATTGTTAATATTGCAACTCATGAACATGTTCTAAAAAATTTAAAATATAATCAAGCAAAGTTAGATGAAACAAAAGATGAATGTCTTTCAGGTGATGCGGGCAATGAAAAAATAAACTCAAGTAAATCCAACGAAGTTTGTTCACAACTAGGCGCTATCATTTCTCAAAGAGATGCTTATCAATCTCTTCGTCGTGGATTGATGGTGCAAGCAAGTCTTCGAGCTGCCGCTGGTGTTGCTTACCTTGTTGCCATGGGGATAGAGATATTTGCTGCGATAAAGAAAGCTGCATCTGATAGCGCGGTCATCACGGCCGCTGCCGGTGCGCAAGCTTCGTGCACCGCTTTTGCCGCCGGGCCTCAAGCTGCAGTTTGCGGGGAGTCTGTTGCTCGCTGTGAAGTTGCGCTCGCGGGCTTTCAAACATATATGGCCGGAAAATTTGTTGAATTGAACAATCCGGTTCCAATTCCTTCAATGATGAGCTGCACCTCAATTAGATCAAAGCATCAATCAGCACTTCGAGCAGTACAAATGGCGTGCAGTACAGGATGCTGTGCAGGAAATGTGGGGCCTTTATTAGTAAAATTAGGTGTAGAGACAACAACGCTAAACTGCATGGCCAATTTTAAAAGTTGTGATCTGGGGTGTCAGCCAGCGGGAGTGGCGCTTGTGCAAAACCAAAACGAAACGTTGATGGAAATGCCGTCAAAAAAGTGGATCTCATCGATGATGAATTTAATTTCATCTCCGGTTTATGCAAAAAGTGAAACGAGTGTGAACTCAATTCTTCAGCAACTTTCCTCTGGTCTAAGCCTGGGTGTATTTGGCGGAGCGATCATCGGAGGAATAATGACTAGTGAGAAGTACATTGGGGATACTCTTTTTTCGACCCCCGTCAAACGCTCCGTTTGGTATGGTGCAGTTGGTGCAATCGTGGCCACTTCCTCATTTCATACCCAAACAGCACTGGACGAAGTCGATGGCCACATTAGAAGTTTAAATAAAATTATTCGAGTCGGTGGCACTGAACTTGCTGCTCAAACGAATATAAACTCGGTCAACTCGGTCATGAGCAGTAGTGTCGTTGGTGCTAACTTTGAAGAAAATGCTGACGTGTCATCTTCTGTTTTTGACTCATTAAGAAATTTAAATTGCCCAAATGGTGGTGATGGAAAAAGTGGCTGCCTCAACACTCCGGAGTCCTTGTTTACTGCTCTTAAAGAAGTAAAACTTAACGGTATTGCCGGTGTCGTAAGTAACATTGAATCTCTTGGCGATGAAATTCTTGGCCCTGAAGGAAAAATGGAGAATGCCCAAAAACTCGCCAATGACATTTCAAGTAATAAGGCCTTGGTAAAGAACTTCGTTGATGAATCAAAAAAGAAATTATTAACCCTTCAAAAGAAAAATAACGTTTCTCCTATCAACTTTGATCAGGAAATTTCAAAGGTTGTTGATCAACTTAAAAAACAAACCAGCGAATCAATAAAGAAAAATAACCCATCCTTTGCCTTAAACAGTCAGTTAGCTTCCACTTCTGATTTCTCTAAAGTGGAGACAGAAGATGAGAAGAAAATAAACGCTGCGGCGATCAATTCTAATTCAAATTTTGAAGAGAGTGATGAGATCACAGAACCACAAATTAGCTTTAATTTAAATTCACCAGCAGAGATAAATCCAGAAGTTGATCATCAAACAGAATTAAGACGTGAAAAAATATTAACCGCTAATGCACTCGTGGACCGAGAAAAGAGTATTTGGCAAGCCATTACTCTACGCTATCAAAAAACAGGTTACTCAGCATTGCTAGAGGAGTATTAATGAAACATCAAAAAAAATTAACAGTGAGGACAAAGGTAAAGACACGTAAAAATAATGCAATGGTAAAAAATGCCATTCTCGCTCTATTTTTAATTGGCTTTTACTTTGCCTCTTCCTATTTACAGATCAAATAAGCCTGCTTGGGATTGGCTTACCGCAAAAAAAAAGCCGTCCAAGATTTATCCATTGCTTATTTCTCCATAGAGCGTTAACTTATCCTCATTATCTTAACTTAAGGAGAAAATTATGGCACACGCACTACCTAATCTACCTTGGCCAAAAGACGCTTTGGCACCACATATCTCAGCAGAAACTCTTGATTACCACCATGGTAAGCACCATAATGCTTATGTTACAAAGCTAAATGCTGCAATTGAAGGAACAGAGCACGCTGAGAAATCACTTGAGGAATTAGTTAAAACCACAACTGGTGGTCTTTTTAACAATGCAGCTCAACACTATAACCATTCTTTTTACTGGAACTGTTTAGCGCCAAATGCTGGTGGTGCGGCGACAGGTGCAGTTGCTGATGCGATCAATGCAAAGTGGGGATCTTTTGATAAATTCAAAGAAGAATTTACTAACTCTGCAGCGACAAACTTTGGTTCTGGTTGGACATGGTTAGTAAAAAATGCAGCTGGAGAGCTTGCTATCGTTAATACTGATGATGCTGGTTGTCCTTTAACTGATGGACATACTCCACTTCTAACTTGCGATGTTTGGGAGCACGCATATTATGTAGATTACAGAAATGCACGCCCTAATTATATCACTGCATTTTGGAATCTTGTTAACTGGGATTTTGTTAACAGCAACATGTAAGATAAAAAAATAATATGTTCATAAAGGGGAGACTTAGGTCTCCCTTTTTTTTTGGAATTGAACAATTTATCCCTTACAATTAATTGAAATTTAAAAGGACTTAAATTTTTTGAAATTATTAATTCTACTCATCATCATCTCTTCTTGTTCAACATCACCAACGTATGAAAGTTCGACAGCGCCCACTTGGCTCGCCGACGCAGGTTCTTATTGTGGGGACAAGTACTTATGCGGAGTCGGAGAGGGGAAATCAATTAAAGTTTCAGATGCCAGGGCCAGGGCCGAAATTTCAAAAATATTTCAAACCGAAATTGTAACGGAGTTAAAATCTTCAGAAACTTTTCAAACGGGATCAGAAGTAAAAGAGAATTACTTTAACGAGATTATTGAATCAAGTGAGCAAAATCTAGAAAATGTTAAAATTTTAGAGCACTGGAAAAGAGAGGGAACAAGTGAAGTTTATTCTCTGGCCGGGTTAGACAAAGTTGCTCTCCAAAATAAAATTACTCAACAGATTGATCCTCTCGTAAAAAAACTCAATAATTTAGTCAATACAGGTCGCAGGAGTGATCTCATTCGCGCTAAGAAGATTTATCCTGAAATCTATCCTTTGATTGCACAGTGGCGAATTGTTAGTGATAAAGAATATATTTATTCACCAAAAGAAAAAGATTTTGTTCAAACGGCATTTTCTAAATTTAATCGTCCCATTGAAATTGACTTTAACTGGAGTGGAAATTCAAGTTTAAAACCAACAATTAGCAGTTACTTAAAAGATTTACTGCTTAAAAATGGTTATCGCTTTGGAAAATCAATTAATCAGTATCGGTTACAAGGCAATATTTTTGAGCGAAAAATCCCTATTCAAATTGATGGTTACATTAAAAAAGAATTTGAATTAAATATTGATATCTTCAAAAAAAATAAATTAGTTGGAAATATTCACCATCACTTGAAAACCAGCGGTCGCAACTGGGGACAGCTTTCAGAAAGAGCCAGATTAACGTTAATGAAAGTTATCTTTGAAAATTTAGAAAATTTAAATATTAATTAGGAGCCTAAAATGAAAAAAATAACGCTTACATTCTTTGCATTACTGATTCTAGCGAGTTGTTCGTCATCAAAAAAATATGGAGATCAAGAACACGATGAACTAGAGCGGGATTATATTGTAAAAGATTCTAATTCTAAATATCGTCCAGGTTGGATTGAAGATGCGCAAGGATGGGCGAATGAAAATAATCTGGATGTTAAATCCAATTGGTTTTACTCAAATGAGACTGAGCCAAAAGTCGGCCGAAAAATTGCTTGTAATCTCGCTAAAGCAAACGCGAAAAGTGACATCGCTGGCGAGATTGCCACCAAAATAAATGCAGAGCTGGTCGCAGAAATGTCAGGCAACGCATCTATTGATGAAAATAATCCAGAAGTAAAAGCACTACGAGAGCAAATTTCAAATGAGCTTTCGTCGTCAATAAATATGAGCATACACGGAGCAAAAGTGAGAAAAACTTATTGGGAAAAACGCTCATATCAAAAAGACCTAGGTGCTAAAAAAGATTATAATGCTTATACATGTGCAGCACTCATTCAAATTTCTCGTTCAAATTTAAAAAAGGGACTAGAACTTGTCACAAAAAAACTTGAGGCGGTATCTGAGAAAAAAATGAGCAGAGAAGATGTTCGTCGCGCAGTTGAAAGAGCAAAACAAGATTTAAAAATATAATTTTAAAAGGGAGAAATAATTAATGAAAGTTCTAATACTTATCACATTATTGTCATTAGTTTCATGTGGTTCTTTTGAGGCCAAAAGGGTTGGTTCAAAAGAGAGTGATGAAAAAGCACTAACCATCACAAATAAATGGCTAGCTCAAGACACCGAAAATGTGGTTCAAGAAATTTTAGCTCAAATGACAAAGCATAAAGGTTATAAAAGGTATCGAAAAAAGCACACGAGCACACCCACAGTATTTGTTGGTGAAGTTAAAAACTTAACAAGTGAGCCTTATTTCCCTATTAATGACATTAACGACGAATTTTTAAACGAAATTTCTGCCAGTGGCGAATTTATTTTAGTTGATGAGGCGGCGAGAGAGGCAATCTTAAATGAGATTAATTATCAAAACGGAGATATGGTTAGCGAAGAAACAAGAAAAGAAGTCGGAAAGCAAACCGGTGCGGATTTAATCATTTTTGGAAATGTTTATATGAAGCCTGCAACTCGAGATGGAAAAACCATCAAGCAATATTCTGTAAATATAAGAATGACGGATATTGAAAAAGGAGTTGAAGTGATGCGTGTTCGAACAAAACTCTCAAAATACTCAGAGGAAAGTAAATACGGTTGGTAAACTTAATGCCTAATTTTTTACTCATCATTTTATTATTTCTCCTATTCAGTTGCGCGAACTCAGGCCTTGATGATCGTGCCGGACTTCGAGAACTGATTAGTGTTGGTAATTATGATGGAGCAATTGCATTTATTGAAAAAAATAATTTTTTTAATGATGAGCAAAATGCCTATTTAAAAAACCTAGAACTAGGGATGGCCTATCACTTAAAAGGTGTACCATCCATGGCGATCCATTATCTAAATCAAGCCAAAGAAATTGATGACCGTTTGTTTACTATTAGTATTGGTAATAAGCTAAAAACGGCGATGACAAATGATCTTTCAAAAACCTATCAAGGTGATATTTATGAGCGCTCTGCCATGTACTTTTATTTGGCCTTAAATCGCGCCATTTTATCTCAAAGTAGTGAATCTTTATTTGCAGACGCCGCTAGTGAACGTGGTTTTTCCAAGCGAACTTTATCAAGAGATGAAAAAAGTGCTTACCTTTATGCAGCTCGCGCCACGGTCGTCGCTTGGGATAGTTTTATGGAAAATGTCAGAAGAGATGCTCGAGACGAAGTTTTTCAGCATGATTTGCTGGCAAAGCTTGGTGGTGGTTTTATTCATGAGATGATTAATACCAGAACTGATCGTCAAACAGCGATCTATTTGTATGAACAAGCCCTAAAAATTTTACCGACATTTTATGCTCCATACGAATCCATCAATAGCTTAAGTAAAGAATTTAAAAAATCATTTTTTGGCGGAAAAAAAGACTCTAGTTTTATTGCTCTTACAAACGAAGCAAAGTCACTCCAGAAGTTTATTAAAATGAAAATTCGGTCATTAAAGCAGCCTAGAAAAAATCATAATTTAATGATCGTTTGGGAAGAAGGATTAATTGGCGAGAAAAAACCAAAACGCGAATATTACTCTCTTGCTCGTGCTCTTGCTGGAGCAAACTCAACTCGAGAACAGCAGCGAGCAGCGAGAATGGGGGCGAGGTTAATTACCTTGTTTGCCTCAAGCGCTCTTGGTTTGATGCCGCCTCCAGGGCATTACAGTCCCATTGGAATGGAATTTGGGGTGCGCTTGGGCCTAGCTGCGGCAACTGAGCTAGCGATTAGTTTTGATGTACCAATTATTCAAAAGCGAGATCCTCTCTTTCCTGCAGAAATATCTTTTCACGCAGCAGACGGATCAGAAGTATTAAGAACTCCACTTCATATTGCAAGTCCATTAAATGAGGTTGCGGAAGCTTCAACAAGCTTTCATTCGGCGAGGCGAGCAGGAACGCTTGGAGCGCGTCTGGCGTGGAAGCATTTAATTGCCATTACGGCAGCGATTACAACCTACAAATCAATGAAAAAAAACAACGCAGATTTTTTAGCCAAACAAATCGCCGTATTTCAGTATATGGCCTCAGCTAAATTAATTGCCGAAAGTGAAGCGGCAGACACGCGCTACTGGAGTACCTTGCCACAAAATATTCGGATGAGTCATGTGCGCCTTCCTCCGGGAAAATACATGATCAAAATACATGAGCACGTGACGATGGGAGGAACGAGCACCTTTGGCCCTGTTTCAATTATTGAAAATCAAAAAAATATCTTCAAAGTTAGACTGTAATACTCGGATAAAAACCTAAAGACTCACCTTTTTTTTATGAGGGGAAAATTTTGACCGATTAAATGGTCATGCACAAAATTGTCCTATTCAGTTTTTTTCTTTCCTTTAACGTCTTTGCCTGGCCAATTAAGGAGCAAATATTATTTACAGAAAATGATCCCGTACACAACAAATCTCACGATAAGTGGACCAAGCTTGCTAATACCCCAACCGAATCAATTTTAATTCTTCTCGAGGTTTTAAAAAAATCTCCTTCAGCGAAAAGAATTATAGAACAAGCCGAAGTCAAAGCAGCGAAAGTTGGAAAAGAATTAATTGATCTAATTTCTGCAGGTGAGCATTCTATTACAGACACGACCCTTATTCGTCATTTTTCTGTTAGTGATCCTCTCGCTGTTACCTATGAGACAAGATCGCAAGTTTTCTTGAATAGTGATCATAATATTGAGGATGCTCTATTGGATTTAGCTCATGAGCTGGTTCACTTTGTTCATAAAGAAGCGTTCAACCCTTACGGTGATCATTTTGATTTTAATGATTTTCTCGATTCAACTCTAGAAGGTCGAGGCGGCGAAATACAAGCCTATCTTCATGAGTGCGCAGTGATGTCTGAGATTATGCGCTCTCGATTTTTAAAAGATGAAAATTGCCAGCGCGTTTACTTTCCGACTAATAAGCAAAGGTCACTTGAGCAGGGAAAAGCAGCTTTTTATCAATTGGGAGAATTTAAGCAGATCTTTTTGGAAGAGATTCAATTATTTCAATTAAATGAAAAAAACTTTCCGTTTTTAACAGATCGCGAAGCATCATTCATTAGCAGTGCTTACGGACTTCCATATCCTCTTGCGTCATTGAGGGAGTTTAAGCAAATAATGGCGAAAGTTTGTCGTAATGACCAAGAGCGGTATAAATATCTTCAGCGAGCGCCAAGCTCTATGGGAAAAAGGTTAAAGAAAGACTTAGACAAAAGATGTTCACCATTTTTCGCATTTTACGAATCTAGCGATAATCATTAGGAAAAATCCACATAAATTGCTTAAGTCTAAGCATCTGTTCATTGACGATATTGCCAATTGCCGGTACAACTAACCAAATTAACACATAAATTTCTCTTCAGGAGACTCCATGCAAGACAGTGTTGTACTCGCAAAAGTTGATGATTTTTTAAATTGGGGGCGTAAAAATAGCCTCTGGCCAATGACCTTTGGGTTGGCTTGTTGTGCGATTGAAATGATGGCAACAGGTGCAGCTAAGCATGACCTTGAGCGGTTTGGTTGTGGTGCCTTGATGGCAACTCCACGTCGAGCTGATTTAATGATCGTTGCTGGGACTGTTACTCTAAAAATGGCCACAAGAATTAAGACTCTTTACGAGCAAATGCCAGAGCCTAAATATGTTATTTCAATGGGTTCATGTGCAAATAAAGGCGGCCCATACTGGCAACACGGATATCACGTTTTAAAAGGCGTTGATGAAATCATTCCTGTTGATGTTTATGTTCCAGGTTGCCCTCCTCGACCAGAGGCATTGATTGAAGGGTTAATGACGCTTCAAAAGAAAATCGCAAACGAGAGATTACTAAGAAATAAGTGGGTGAAGCATGCATAGTACATGGGCATCTTATATCAATGAAAAAGTTTCTGGCGCCAGTGCAGTTGTCAATGAAGTAGAAGCAGGTGATCAATCAATTACAGTAGATCCAACTCACTTAAAAGCTGTATGTGAAGCGCTTAAAAATGGTGAGCATGAGTTCAACGTTCTTCAAGTAGTTTCTGGAGTTGATTATCCAGAAGAGCAAATCATTGAAGTTAATTACATCTTAGCTAGCTTTACTAAAAACACAGAATTAATCTTAAAAGTTAGACTTCCTAGAGGCGATGAAAACAATCTTCCAAAAGTTGATAGTGTTGTTTCTGTTTGGAAAGCTGCAAATTTTCAAGAGCGTGAAACCTATGACATGCTTGGCGTGGAGTTTGTTGGCCATCCTGATTTTAGAAGAATTCTATGTCCTGAAGATTGGACAGGCTTTCCTCTAAGAAAAGATTATGTTGTTCAAGAAAAATATTTAGATATGGTTGTTAACCCTGTTCATAAAATGAACATTGGTGAGCGTGAGTTTGGTGCAAAACACACTCATATAAAAGGGGCATCAACGAGTGTAAAGAACTACACAGTTGAGGCGCCGGCGACATCTGAAGACACAAGTTTAAATTAATATAAAAGAGATGATAAAAATGGAAAAAACTTCCTTTGATCAAGAAAAATTAAAAACGGAATTGTTGACCATCAACATGGGACCTCAGCATCCGGCAACTCACGGGGTTTTAAGAGTCGAAATCAAAACAGACTCAGAGATTGTTGCAGAAGCGACGCCTTACCTAGGTTACCTTCATCGTTGTATGGAAAAGCATACTGAGCACCTTGATTATCGTGGTGTCATTCCTTTCTGTGATAGAATGGATTACTTAGCGGCAATGAACGCAGAGCTTGGTTGGGTCTTAACAGTCGAAAAAATGTTGGGAACGGAAGTTCCAGAGCGTGCACAAACGTTAAGAATTATGATTGCGGAGCTTCAAAGAATTGCAAGTCATTTAATGTTTTTTGGAACTTATGCCATTGACCTTGGGGCATTTTCTCCTTTCCTCTATGCGTTTCAAGATAGGGAATTCATTCTTCGTTTGTTTGAAGAACTCAGTGGTGCGAGACTTCTCTATAACTACATCTGGCTAGGTGGGGTTTGGAACGACATTAATGACGAGCAGTTAAGTCGTCTTGAAAACTGGCTTCCAGAGCTAGAAGAAAATATAAAAAAATACCATGCTCTTGTTGGTGAAAATAAAATTTTTATCGGCCGTACGGCAAACGTATCAATTGTTTCTAAAGAAATGGCATTTGATTATGGGGCGACCGGTCCTGTGTTAAGAGGATCTGGTGTTGATTGGGACCTTCGGAAGAAACGTCCTTATGCTGGCTATGAAAAATACGACTTTGATGTCATCAAAGGTGAAGGCTTAAAAGGTACACTTGGTGATTGCTGGGATCGTTATTATGTTCGAATGATGGAAATGCACGAGTCCATCAAAATTATTAAGCAGTGTCTTGCCGGTATTGAGGAAGGGCCTGTGATGGGGAAAGTTTCTAAAATTGTAAAACCACCAAAAGGTGAAATTTATTTGAGAACTGAATGTCCAAGAGGCGAACTTGGTTATCACCTTGTGAGCGATGGAACAAAAAATCCATATCGTGTTAAAGTTAAATCATCGTGTTTTACACACACATCTATGTTGCCAGATATGGCCCCTGGATTAATGATTGCTGATTTTGTTGCAGCAATTGGCAGTATTGACATCGTTTTAGGAGAGGTTGACCGATGAGTATAGTAACTGAGCAAAAACTAACCTTTACAGGTTACTTTAGAAATATTTGGACAGCAGTAAGAACTACATTTAAAGGGATGATGATCACTTTTAAATATGTTTATGGTGTAAAATCTGTCACTGTTGAGTATCCTGAAGTAAAAGAAGTACTTCCTGAAAACTCAAGATCACGTTTATATAATGATGTTGAAAATTGTATTTCATGTATGCAATGTGCGACTGCATGTCCGGTTGATTGTATTTATATTGCGGCTGTGAAGCGGGACAAAGATTCTCCAGCGCTTAAAACAACTTCAGGTAATCCAATTAGACTAGACCTGACTCAATACACTATTGATACAGCTCTTTGTTGTTACTGTGGTCTTTGTACAACAGTTTGTCCAACAGAGTGTTTAACTCACACAACTGATTATGAATTTGCTCAATTCACTCTAGATGAAATGAAGTACGATTACCTTGCAGCCGACGTGCGCGCATGGAGAACTAGAGTCGTTAAAGGCGCTTAGTTATTAATTGAACAGGTATAAATAAAAAAGCCACTCATTGAAAGTGGCTTTTTTATTTGTTTCGGAGAGAGAAGGTTTCCTCTAATAATGCGAAAATACTAATCACTGTTAGAATCCTAACAGTTGTAAACTATGTAAGTTGCTTAAATTATTAGTTCTTGTTTGGCTTCATTCTTGCGTGAATGACAACATGAAAACTTTTATATTTATACTTTCTATTCTCCTTTCATTTCAAAGCTTCATTGCAAATGCAGGTGTTGAAGTTAGAAGTCAAAATGTAAGTGGTGAGCAAACAAGTGAAGTACGTGATTGTCTTGATCAAAAGATTAGGTTGGCTAATTATAGTTACGACTTCATTGACGAAAACGCTGATCCATCAAAATGTATGTTGGAGCAACACGAATTGCTTTCGCAGAAAACAAGCATTCTAGAATATCTGCAAAAACAGGTTCCAAAAAGTCTTTATAATTTTTCGTCCTATATCCAAGAATGGAAACCTTCTCCTTGGACGCAATATCGCCCAAGGAGCAAAGAAGACTCAATCCATACTGTTGGTGCTGCTCCTAATGCGGGTGGATATCAAATAAGAGAGTCAGATGAAGAAAAAATGTTTAGCGAATTGTTAAGATTAAAAAACATTAATGTTCTCCTCAAAAGTTACATGTTCGCCAATAGAAAACCATTTGATCTTGTTTCACTGATTGATACCAGCATTTGCCCGAAAGGAATAATAGAGGGAATTGAAGTTAAATCTAATCAGCAAAAAGAAATTTTTAAATCAAGGGGAATTAAGCTTAGAGATAATTTTAAAATGAGCTTTGGTTTTAAAATTGATTTAATTAGTGCCGCAAAAAAAGCCAAGGAATTAATTTCTAAATATAATTACTTCATGGAGGAGTCTAACTGTAGGGCCGCTGGACTAGACCCCACAACGGGTCTAGCGATTAATATTTGTGATTACAGAGACAAACCTCAGGCAGATAAAATATCAATTGAAATAAAAAAGGTTGTTGGAAAATACCCGAGTTTACTCTTAGATCGAAAAACTGGGTTCTGGTCATCGGATAAAATTTGGGAAGACCAACCATGGATTGACCGAGTAGCTAGCTTTAAGCCAGAGGGGAAGGAAGTAACTGACTTTGTTCGAATGGCCGATAAAAAAATGAAAAAAAAGGTTGTTGATACCATTCATAGCTTATGCATGACGCCTCAAGAAGAGCAGTTAAAAAGAATAAGTTCACCGGATAAAAAATTATCTATTAAAGCATTTAAAAGTCATGAACTCATTTCAATTAAATCAACAGTCGATGAATTATTAAAAGAATATCCTGACCGCGTGTTTAAGTTTAAGGATATCCACGCTTGCATGTCAGAGCTAAAGAGTTCAGAGGAAAATTATCGTAGCTGGAAAGTGCTTGGAACCGGAATTGGTTGTGGCGTTCTCGCCGGTGCTTTAGCTTACAGTGGTATAGGTGCTCCTCTTATCGGTCCCTTGGCCGGATCATGTGCTATCGCAGATGTCGCAATGGCCGTAGATAATTATCAATACTTTGAAGAAACCTATACTAAAGTTGAAAGTTGCCATAAGTCTGGAACCTGCTCAATGAGTACTTATGAAGAAGTTGTTCAAAAGTACAATAGTGCTGTAGATGATGTTTATTATTCAGTAGGTTCAATCGTCCTTGATGGAGGAATGGCAATAGGTGGTACTTACCTTAGAAAACTAAAGAGCCTAAAAGAAAATGCAAAATTTTTTGAAGAAGAATTAAAATCATTACCAATTGATTTATCAAGTAATGTGTCTTCTCAATTAGAACAGATTCATAAACTACCATTTAATCGACGCGTAGATGCGTTCGAGCAGTTATCTTCAAAGATAAAAGAGGTTAAAAAGATTTTAGCGGGTAGACAACTAGACCCAAGCTTAATAAGTAATAATGCTTTAAAAATGATTGGAGATTACTTTGAATTACCTCCAGGGGAAATCATACGGGTCTTAAATAACGGTTCTATGGATATTGAAGGAAATATCATTGGATTTTTACATAGAAAGGCAGATGAGTACAAAAGTTTTAAACAAGGGTTTGAAGAACTTATCGATATTGAATTAAGAGATAGACTAATAAGGTTTGAAGCGACAAATGAGGAAGTGCTAGAAGGCTTGAGTCGCGCTTCACTTTATTCTCCAAAAGATGATGAATTTAAAACTGCTGAATCCGTACTTGGTCATGGCAAGACTTATGAAGAAATATTATTAGATAGCTCAATTAGTTTAGCCGATAGATATGGACATGCCGTTGAGGTGAATAGTTTGGCTAAAATATTAAGAGATCATCCTTCTCATTCAGAAAAGATTCTTGATCTTCTAAGTGATGGAACTGATGCCCAAAAACAGTTTATTAAAGACTTGTATACCGGTAAACCAAAAAATTACACGAAGCCTTATATGGATCGGTACATGAGTTACGTAACTGATGGCCCTAAAGGTAGTCTAGAAAGAGTTACAGCATTCGAAGAATCAATGATTATCGTTGATAATAACGTTTTTGGAGATTTGCTACCCGGACAAGATAAAACAAGAGCTGATATTATTAAACATTTTATTGGCGATAGAAAGGTTGTATCTCCTCCTTCAGTATTAAGAGAGGAAACAAATCTCAGCGCACGTATGCAGGGGATTTTGCCGACTCATCATGACGATGTCTACAAGGAAACATTAAGGAAATTAGATGAGATGGGGATTGGTGAAGGTTCTTCTTCAAGGTACAAACTTGAAGGTGAAGGTAAAGGTAAAGGTAAAGGTAAAGGTAAAGGTAAAGGTAAAGGTAAAGGTAAAGGTAAAGGTAAAGGTAAAGTTTTTGCAAAAGATGGACTTTATGATCAAAGGGCCATGGCAGAAGTTCTTCATTCTGGTAAAGAGGGTGGACCTATTCCAACATTTTTGACATCTGATCATGGGTTTATCAAACCTTATCTTGAAGAGAGGCTTTATAGAGAAATTACTGAGAATCGAGCATTTAGAGAGATGCTATATGGAAGTGAAGGTGTTCCAAAAGATTGGACGAAAGAGAATTGGCTTTCAATTATTAGAAACTGTTTAAGTAATGGGTGTAGGGGGTCTGCTTATCCGATAAAGGGGAAGCAATTAAAAGCATGGAGGGAAGCATTTTTTAGAGATAACCTTCCGGAGAGAAAATTTTATACAATGCTTGATGATATTATTAAACGAGATATGAAAGCTGCAGGGATGTCTCCAACCCAAATTCAACAAAACTTAGTGATGGGGCAAGGTGATTACTTAACCCGATATCCTTGTGGAATTCCTGTGCATGTTAATGGCTTAGTGATGAACCTTATTACCGTTAATTCAACTGATTTAGAATTAATTAGAAAAAGTTGTGGCAGATAATAACGTATGTTTCTAGAGACATTTTTTCTTGAGCTTAATAGGAGAAAAATTTAAATAAAAGTCTTATCGCAGAAACAAGTAAAGCAGATTTGAAAAATAGAGCAAAAATTTTATCATTAATTTTTGAAAGAAGTTTAGTTCCTATTTTTGTGCCAATAATTGAGGCAATAATCATTGTTCCAATGAGAAGAAAATGATCTTGGTAGTTAAACCCTAAGGACAAAAATACAGGTATTTTTATAAAGTGGCCTATCACTTGAAGGATAGCCTTGTTAGCAACAACTTCTTGTTTGGAGAAGCGGGCCCCCAAAAAGAATGGTGCAATAAAAGGTCCGGTCGCGCCAACAAATAATCCTAAAAAACCAACACAAACTCCCACGACAAAAAATGCCTTGTCAGGAATTTCCATTTTAAATTTCTTTGGTTTTAATAATGCAAAAAAAATAATGATGGCGATGGCGAGAAAGAAATATCTTTTGTCTTGAATTGTTGTGATTAAGTATGTCGATACGATGGCACCTAACGGGACACCAAGAGCAAAACTAATAATTAGATTTTTGTTGAAGTGTTGGCGAAGTATAAGTGATCTAGTCGAGTTTGACGCCAGTTGAACCATTCCATGAATCGGAACGATCATATCAATAGAGAGGAAAAAAGTCATGGCCGATAGAAGTAAAATACCTCCGGCCATTCCTATTGCTCCAGAAATAGTGCTCGTAAAAATGGTGATAAAAACAAGAGCAGTGTTAGCGAGCAGCATAAAAATTTAGAAACGGTGCTCTAATAAAATGTGTTTTTTCCCCTCAATAATGACTTCTTTTTCCGCTTTCCCAAATACCTCGTGCCAAAATGTGACGGTATATTTTCCTTTGGGTAATGCGGGGAGTTCATAAAACCCCAGCTCATTTGTTTTGCTAAACCATTGGTGATCAAAGACTCCAATATGTGCGCCCATCCATGGATGAACTGAGCACTTTGCGTGTACAGTAATCTCATTTTTGTTAAAAACTTTTGTCATGCGTTGGTTTTTTCGAGGCATACCTTGATTAAACTTTTTGTTCAATTTTGCATTTGCCTTTACGTTATGAAAAATTGGATCACTGTTAATAAAGGTGACAGGTTGCCCGGCCCTGACAACACTAATTCTAGGACGGTAGATACATCCTCGTTGATCTACTTCTACTTCAGTCGTTGGAGCTGAAGGAGAAATTAATTTTTCATGTCCTTTTGAAATATAAACCATAACGTTCTTAAGTCTGCCTTGATTTATTTGAATATCATTTTGATAAACATCGCCATCAAATTGTTTTGCACATGCTCCTGGAAGTTTTAACTTCTGTGGTGGTTTTAGAGCTCCAGTAAATAATACAGTGCCAGATATTTTGGCGTCATATATTTTTTCCCTTAACGCTTGATCCTCTTTCTCTGTCGAGTGAGGGGATTGGTTATTTTTACTGGCCGTATCTTGCTTAACTTTTTGATCATGGAGTTTTTTTTCTAGGCTCGGAGAGCGAGTAAAACTTCCATCCGGAGCTGTCATCATAAATGTAATAATAAAAGCAATGCCAGCAGGAACAAATACCCACAACTTAGAGGCCTCACCTTTATTTGTGAGGTTAAAGTAATGACGGATAAAGGCACCTTGAATAAACATTAAAACAATAATTAACCAAGAGAACTCATGCCCAAAAGT
>Ga0181565_10001362_pt1 | contig 18684 bp, 10 predicted proteins | sample 101ome_16_FD_129661 | JGI IMG/M metagenome (GOLD analysis project Ga0181565, IMG submission 129661) | Coastal salt marsh microbial communities from the Groves Creek Marsh, Skidaway Island, Georgia - 101401AT metaG (megahit assembly) | ecosystem: Environmental > Aquatic > Marine > Intertidal... | reverse complement strand
GCCTTAGAAATGTCGGCAGAGTCTGCCATGTTGTCTATCAGTTCTTGCTTATTCAATGCACACCTCTCTTTGGTTTGTGTTCTTGAGCACCAACTACCGCCTTGAGTTTTATAGCAAGGCAGTATGTGAAGTTCAAGGACACAAATTCCTTGATCTATAGGGTTTAAGGCGTTAAGGGCGATGCCCACGCGGGACTCAAAACATTCTCAAGCAGGGTCATTTGAATTCGACGGAACCCCGATTAGACATGGTCAATGATTTAGTTGCTGAAGGGCACAGGCCTGTGATTGGCACGCTAGCAAAAGCACCGAGACCAACGCCAGATCAAGTGACACATCCAAGGACGCAACATTTCCGTCAGCAGACTAAAGCCAGATAGTTACGAGAAGTCGCTGCGACTTTTTTCGTCATCAGTGAGCGCGACGCATGATTGGCGACACTCGCTCGTGGCGCGCGGCCGATGCGAGATTTGCAACCGGCTAGGGTCCATCGGCCAGTGAACGCGCCTAATGCGCGCTGGGACGATCGCCCTCGGGTCCGTCCGTTTCCTCCAAAGCTGCAGGGCTCGCCTCTCGCACCACGGGTTCGGGCCTGCGACTCAACGCAACATCCAACACCTCGTCTATCCAACTCACGGGCCGCACATCGATATCCGCCAATACGTTGTCTGGGATATCTTTCAAATGCCGACGATTTTCCTCGGGAATCAATACGGTCTTAATCCCGCCACGGTGCGCCGCGAGTAGCTTTTCCTTGAGGCCACCGATCGGTAGGACTTCCCCTCTCAAGGTAATCTCACCCGTCATGGCAACATCTGCTCGAGCTGGAATTCCAGTCAAAACCGAAACCAAGGCCGTGCAGAGAGCAATACCTGCACTCGGACCGTCTTTTGGCGTGGCGCCCTCAGGCATATGGATGTGCAGATCTCGCTTCTCATGAAACTCGGGATCAATCCCAAGCGCCTCTGCACGACTGCGAACCACCGTCATCGCCGCTTGTATCGACTCCTGCATGACGTCGCCTAAGGAACCGGTCTTCACCGTCACACCCTTACCTGGCACCGCCACGGTCTCAATCGAGAGGAGTTCGCCGCCGACACTGGTCACAGCAAGCCCCGTCACCTGACCCACTTGATCTTCTTCTTCGGCCAACCCGAACCGGAACTTCTTGACCCCGAGGTAGTGCTCTAAATTTTCCGGCTCAACCGAAATAGCCTCCTTAGGTTTTTCAATGGAAATCTCTTTGACCACCTTTCGGCAGATCTTCGCGATCTCGCGCTCCAGACCCCGAACGCCCGCTTCTTTCGTGTAATGCCGAATAATATCGAGAATGGCGGCCTCTGAGATTCTGAGCTCGCGTTCTTTTAGCCCGTTATTCTTCAGTTGCTTTGCAAAGAGGAAACGCTCTGCGATGTTCTTTTTTTCATCCTCTGTGTATCCCGGAATTCTGATAATTTCCATACGATCAAGCAGTGGCGCAGGAATATTCATGGAATTCGACGTGCAAATAAACATCACTTCGGACAGATCGTAATCAACCTCAAGATAATGATCGTTAAAACTATTGTTCTGCTCTGGATCGAGCACTTCTAACAGACCCGAGGCCGGGTCACCGCGATGGTCCTGCCCCATTTTGTCAATCTCGTCTAGCAAAAAGAGCGGGTTGCGCACGCCCACTTTGCCCAACTTTTGAACGATTTTGCCCGGCATAGATCCGATGTAGGTTCGTCGATGGCCTCGAATCTCAGCCTCATCTCTAACCCCGCCTAATGCCATTCGAACAAATTTTCGATTCGTCGCACGAGCGATCGATTCACCCAGGCTTGTCTTCCCCACACCAGGTGGACCGACCAAGCACAGCACGGGCCCCTTATTCTTTTTGACCCGTTTCTGCACGGCCAGAAACTCGAGGATCCGCTCCTTCACTTCATCAAGTCCAAAGTGATCTTCATTCAACGTCTGTTCCGCTCGCTTGATGTCACTGCGTATTTTGGAGCGCTTCTTCCACGGGACACTCAACATCCAGTCGATGTAACTCCGCACCACCGTCGCCTCAGCGGACATGGGTGACATCATCTTCAATTTCTTGATTTCGCTGTCCGTTTTCTTCTTAGCTTCTTGAGACATCCCAGCGTCATCAACCTTGGACTGAAGCTGCTCAACTTCGCTGGGCCCTTCATCTCCGCTGCCCAACTCTTTCTGAATGGCCTTCATCTGCTCATTCAGGTAGTACTCGCGCTGACTTTTCTCCATTTGCTTCTTGACGCGACCTCGGATTTTTTTATCGACGCCAACCATTTCGATCTGACCGGACAACCAAGCTGTCATTTGATCCATTCGGGCGCGAATACTGTCCGTTTCTAGGAGCGTCTGCTTTTCTTCAAGGCTGAGAGAGAGTTGCGCACCAATGGTATCAACGAGTCGACTTGGATCTTGAATGCCGCTGATCGAAGTCAGCACTTCAGCTGGCACCTTCTTTGTCGCCTCCACATACCGCTCAAACGCTTCCATTAACGACCGACACCAGGCCTCAGCTTCGCCTTCACTGATATCGGGCTCTTGGACAGCCGCAACCGTTGCAGTAAAGACGCCATCTTGATCAACCAGCTCCAAAACCTTCGCCCTAGACTCCCCCTCCACGAGGATTTTCACCGTCTTGTCTGGCAATCGGATCAGCTGTAAGACCATCGCCGTTGTGCCGTAACTATAGAGATCATCAACCGCTGGATCGTTATTGTCCGGGTCTCTCTTTGCCAACAGCAACACTCGCTTTTGCGCTTCGTTCTCCTGAGCCAGTTCCAAAGCGCGAATCGACTTAGGCGTGCCAATGAATAGCGGCTGAACGCCATGAGGGTAAACCACCATGTCTCTCAGCGTCACCACGGGGACGTTGCTGATCATTTCAGAATCCTGGTTAGCCATGAAGTTGCTCACTCTTTGGTGTTGGATCTCGGTTAGGTTAGGCCAGCTCACACGCTGACCGCTCAGGCCACCGCAATTTCCGATAGACCCTTTGCATCTAGTATGCCTGAATACGGACTGTCGCGTCGTTCAAGTTGCCGCCATTTTAAACGACTTTATCTGTGCGACTTTCGCGCCCTCTCTATTCGCGCGGATTTTCCAGACCGATATCGACAATCGCTGCGAATTCTTCGGTTACTGGGAGGGAGACGACCCTTTAAGCCATCACGCCGAGGGCCACATGAACCCTGACCACCTTGCTGATCCCTCACTGCGCGGGATCACTATACGGACCGCTTGTTTTTTTACGCAACATTTGCTGAAGCAGCCCAGGCGCTCTCATGTACGCTCGAGAGGTACTCACCGTGATCATGATTACGCGCGCACCTCCTGCTACCACAAACTGCCGGATAACCAAGCTTGTGCTATTCACCGCCTAGATCATCCTCTTTAGCAGGACGAGTCGCTTTGATTCAGTCGTTCGATGAATAATCACCTAGCTCGGCAGTCGGACGGGCTGATTAACCGTATCAAAAGACCGTTAAAACGCTGAGCGAAAGAAGGCAGTTCTCATGCGAACGCATGACTAGACGCACGGACTCCAGCCATCCAAGGCCATCATCGTGGGTGGGCGAGCTATAGAGATTCGAGTTCCATCGAAGGCAGAGGACTTTAAGACTCAGCCTAGAGATGTTTTGGGAACGGCAAGGCAAGCGGGGAAGTCAAGCTAGCCTCTCGTCGAATTGGCCACCGGGTTGATGGGCAACCAGCAGGATCCATCGGGTTGAATCGAACAGCGACTTAGAAGCAAAAAGCTCCCGCGGACCACTAATTCTTCTTCGTTGGTGATTCTTGGTCGCTTTCGCGCGCGTGTCGCGCTGGCAATCTTCGCTGGAGCCCACAGTGGTGTCTTGCTCAGCGAAAGTCGCTAAGACTCCTGAGATTTTAATTTCTCTGGCGTCTCGTAAATCATCATGGGCTCGCTCTTACCCGCGATGACATTCTCGTCCACGACCACTTTTACAACGCTTTCTTCCGAGGGGATGTCATACATCACATCCAATAAGACACTTTCGAGGATTGATCGGAGGCCCCTGGCACCGGTTTTCCTTTCCATTGCTTTCTGAGCAACAGCGCGCAATGCATCTTCTCGAAAGTCGATCTCGACACCCTCCATCTCGAAAAGCTTCGCATACTGCTTGGTGTAAGCATTTTTTGGCTCAACCAAAATGCGGACCAAGGCATCTACGTCTAGTTCGTCGAGGGTTGCTAAAACGGGCAGACGCCCTACAAATTCTGGAATCAAACCGTATCGCACCAGATCTTCAGGCTCGACTGTCTTAAGGGTCTCGCCAATATTGGTCTTATCAGCCTCTGAAACCACGCTGGCGCCAAATCCGATACCGCTCTTAGCGGAACGATCAAGGATCACTTTGTCGAGCCCGGCGAACGCACCACCACAGATAAATAAAATATTCGAGGTATCGACCTGCAGGAACTCCTGTTGAGGATGCTTGCGACCGCCTTGGGGCGGAACTGATGCAACCGTGCCCTCGATCAACTTCAGCAATGCCTGTTGAACGCCCTCTCCCGAGACATCGCGCGTAATTGAAGGGTTATCACTTTTCCTGGAGATCTTGTCGATTTCGTCAATATAGACAATACCGACTTGCGCCTTCTCAACATCGTAATCGCATTTTTGAAGCAGCTTTTGAATAATATTTTCCACATCCTCACCGACATACCCCGCTTCGGTGAGCGTCGTCGCATCAGCTATGGTAAAGGGAACATCGAGCAGACGCGCCAGGGTTTCGGCGAGCAGCGTTTTACCTACGCCGGTTGGCCCGACTAACAGAATGTTTGACTTCTGCAATTCGACATCGTCTTTTTTTCCGGAATAGTTCAGCCGCTTGTAATGGTTATACACGGCGACCGATAAGACGCGCTTGGCACGCGTTTGGCCGATCACATACTCGTCGAGGATCGCGCTGATCTCTCGAGGCGTTGGCAGTTTCTTAAATTCGGCCTCATCCTGCGTCTCCTGCAGTTCCTCTCGAATGATGTCGTTACACAATTCGACACATTCATCGCAGACGTAGACGGATGGTCCAGCAATCAACTTCCGCACTTCGTGCTGGCTTTTGCCACAGAAGTTGCAGTGCAATAATTTGCCGTCTCCGTTGTTATCCTGATCGTCTGTCATTTTTACCTCGAATTACTGCCTTTGAAGTTCAAGCTTCAGCGCAAACCGCTGTACGGTCTGGCTTTTGGTCTGGCTTCTGGTCGCGTTAGGCACTCCGTATTAGTCTGAGTTTCTCGCTGCTTAGTGCCTGAATCTGTCTCTAAATTTTTGCGCCCTGCGTGTCTGTACAAACTGTATCACAATCTTTATCAATGGCGACGGCGGGAATTAACCCCCAACTGGCCTCCAACTCGAAAACCTAGTCCTTCGCCCCTTTCACTCTGGGCTCCTGAACCTGATCAATCAAGCCATAGGCCAACGCAGCCTCGGCGTTCATAAAATGATCGCGCTCCGTATCCGTCGCCACTTCTTCCACCGTTTTTCCAGTGTGGTCCGCCAGAATGTGATTCAAACGCTCTCGGAGATAGAGTATCTCTCTCGCTTGGATCTCTATATCCGATGCTTGACCCTGCGAGCCGCCGCTGGGTTGATGAATCATCACCCGCGAGTTCGGCAAGCAGAATCGCTTGCCTTTGGTGCCCGCTGCAAGCAGTAAAGCGCCCATGCTGGCGGCCTGGCCAATACACAGAGTAGATACGTCGCAGTTGATAAACTGCATCGTGTCGTAAATCGCCATACCAGCCGTCACCGATCCCCCAGGAGAGTTGATATAAAGCTGCACGTCCTTGTCCGCATTTTCTGACTCTGCGAATAAAAGTTGCGCTACCACGAGGTTGGCGACGTTGTCGTCAATCGGTCCAACGACGAAGATAATTCGCTCTTTTAGTAATCGACTGTAGATGTCGTAAGAGCGCTCGCCTCGAGCCGTCTGCTCGAGGACCATGGGAATCAGACCTAGTCCCTGCACAGGCGGGCGGATGGTGTCACCAATCGTCATTGAATGTCTTTCCTTTATTTGAACCTTTAGCTCTATTTGAATCTTTAGCTCTGTTTGAATCTCTAGCTCTCTGCTTCTCTGTCAATGCGCCGTTAGGTTTACGCGCTGACTTAACGCTTACATTTACTCAAGTAGAACGTCGAGCAGCTTACATCTAAGCACATTTCGCCCCTTAGAAGTGCCGAACCGCCCATTTAATGTGAGCGACACTGCTTCTACGAGCAGTCCAGAGAAATTTATCACTGCCGAGAAACCGAAGACAGAAAAATTATGCAAGCTTGCTAGACTTCGCGATGTATAGACTTACATTGGCGCCTTTCCATCGAGATTAAAGACCATCTCGTCACATGCAGGGGAGAACATCCTTGAGCTCAACAACGTTGGCACTAAGCCGACAAAATGGCGGTTACTGACCCGCACCGAGGCCGGTCGGCCAATCGATTTTCCAAGCACACATAGAGAAGCTTCTAGATCGAAATCCGCACCAATGAATGGGGCGGCATGACACCCTAACCGTTCAAGGCTCGTCGCTAATCCGACGCCTTCGGCTCTTCCTCTGAAGCCTCAGCTTCCTCTTCGGCGTCGGCTTTCTGCTGGGGTGGCTGAATCGCCTCTTGGTAACTCATTTCAACTGTTTCAACCGACATCTTTTCGAGCAATCTTTCGACGACTTGCTCCTCAAGCACGAGGCCTTGAACCTGACTCAGCGCTTGCTCGTTGCTGTAGTAATAGTTGATTAACTGCTCTGGTTGCTCGTAGCTCGAGGCAATATCATCGATCTTCGACTTCACTCGATCAGCATCCGCCTCAATCGATTCTTTCTCGATGACAGCATTGACAATCAATCCCAAACGAACGCGTTTTTCCGCTTCCTCGGCAAAGAGTTCCTTGGGCAACATGTTCTCATCAAATTGCTGCCCACCCCCGAACTGCTGCAGCATATTTTGGCGCATACGGCTGCATTCATCATCGACAAGCGCCTTTGGGACATCAACTTCAGTGACCTCGAGAAGCCCATCCATCACCTGACCCTTCACCCGGTTTTCAATCGCGCTTTGAAGCTCTTTCTCCATGTTTTTTTGAACTTCAGCTCGGAAGGCTGGCTCACCCCCCTCCTCAACGTTAAACAACTTGAAGAAATCTTCGTTCAATTCGGGCAATGTCGTCTCTGCCACTGCCTTTAAGGCCACCTTGAACACAACCGATGCGCCAGCAAGGGCTTCAGCGTGGTAGGCCTCTGGGAAGGTCAAATCAAGCGACCTTTCTTCACCGACGGCCATGCCTACGATCCCATCTTCGAACCCGGGAATCATGGACCCGGATCCCAACACCAATTTTTGATCAGAACCCGTACCGCCCTCGAAGACCTCGCCATCCTTTGAACCTTCATAGTCGATCGTGACTTGATCATCCATCGCCGCGGCTCGTTCTACTTCAACATACTGCTTGCGTTGTTCCCGCAGCTTGTCGACCATGTCGTTCAAATCGGACTCTGTCACAGACGCCGAGGGCTTGGTGACAGCGATGCTTGACACATCGCCAGGGATCACATCGGGCATGACCTCAAAGGTTGCCGAAAAGGACAAATCTTTACCTGATTCAATGACCACATCATCGATCCGCGGCATCCCGGCGGGCGTTAAGGTCTCTTGTGTAATGGCATCTGAGTAGCTTTGCTGCATCACTTCGCTTGAGACTTCCTGCAATATGCCTTCGCCAAACCGACGTCTGACTTCCCGGACTGGGACTTTTCCAGGACGAAACCCCTTGATTCTCGCTTGCGAAGCCGCCTGCTTGATCCGATCTTCTACCTTGGGTGTTATCTCGTCCGCAGGCACGACAATGTGCATCTTGCGCTCTAATGCGGAGACGCTCTCAACTGTAATTTGCATAGTGAATCAAAGCTCGTGGTTGACAAATCAAGACGCTCGCCTTGACGTGCTTAGGGTTTGAATCGTTGTCTTATTTAGTGGTGCGAAAGGAGAGACTCGAACTCTCACACCTTGCGGTACTGGAACCTAAATCCAGCGCGTCTACCAATTCCGCCACTTTCGCACATTGCTCGGGGGACTTGCTTTTAGGGACGGCTTTTAAACGTTGCATCCGCCCTTTAAGGCCTATGTTCTAAGCATGCATCGTGCATTTACACGATCTGCAATTTGTAGAGCATTGGCAGGCTCAGGCTGACCATGTCTCACGACTATTAACCCGGCTTTCCCTGTATTGCCCCTGAAATGGCCATACACAGACTATAGACTGCTAGCCCTTTGATCCCCCGATCAAAGGGCCGGGATTATAGAGATAAAGCAAACGCCTCACAAGACAGCGACAGCCATCAACTACCCTGATGCTCAACCAGGGCAGGCTAACGAGCAGCGCACGGTGGGGTCCTCGGCCGCGTATACGATCAAAAGCCATTGAGCGTTGCGTAACGGTCCTTATGATAGGCCACGTTTCCGAAGGCGATTTCGAGCACACGTGCTCTCTTCAGGTAAAACCCCGCATCAAACTCATCGGTCATGCCTATGCCACCATGAATCTGGATGAGTTGGTTAGACATTTCGTGTAGGAAGGCGCTCGCCTTAGCCTTCGCCAACGCCACCAAGCTCTCCCGATCATCAGAATCGGCATCCAGGCTTTGGAGTGCGGCTTCCACGCAACTCCGGGTGAGTTCCATTTCTGTATACAACCCCGACGCACGATGCCCCAATGCCTGAAAGGAGCCAATCACCTGACCAAACTGCTTTCGCGTCTTAAGATAATCTAAGGTCATATCAAAAGCATGCGCAGCTGTGCCTAGCATTTCCATAGAAAGCCCCGCTCGAGCCACATCTAGGGTCCACGACAATGCTGCGCCGGCCTCGTGAAGTGGACCGAGAAGCTGATCCTCGCGCACCTTAACGCGCTCGAAGCGAAGATTTGCGTAGCCTCTGGAATCCATCGTGGAAAGTGAACTTCTGAACAAGCCCTCAGTGTCTGCGTCAACCAAAAAGAGACTCAGTCCTTCTAAGCTGCCTGCATCGCCTTGGGTGCGAGCAACCACTACAAAATGTGTCGCCGCCATACCCTCCATGACAAACGTTTTGTCTCCGCTCAAGGTGAAGCCACCGTCGGAACGCTCTGCCAAGAAAGCAGTTGCCTCAGGATGGTGTCTTGTGCCCTCCTCTAGCGCCAAGCTGACCACCGCGCTGCCATCGGCAATCCTTGGCAGTAATGACGTTTTCTGCGCCTCACTGCCCGCCTTCATCAAGGCGCTGGCACCCACCAAAGCTGACGCAAAGAGTGGACTCGCGGTCAGATGCCTGCCGAGTTGTTCTAGAACTAGTCCAAAGGTGAGGTGCCCCAGCCCCGAACCGCCATAGGCCTCGGGGACCAACATGCCGGTCCAACCCATGTTGACCATGGCAGTCCACGTATCGGGAAAGAAACCCAGCGGCGCACCACTATCCCGCATGGCTCGAAACTGGGTTACCGGTGATTCATCGCGCACCCAAGAGACCGCCTGGTCTTTGATCAGTGTTTGTTCCTCTGAAAGTAGTGCCACGCTAGCCCCCTAACCTTTTTGTGTCGTCTCGGGCAAGCCGAGAATATTCTTAGCAATGATGTTGTTCTGGATCTCAAAAGATCCGCCATAAATGGAGATGGCCTTCCCTGACAACCAGCCGCGTACATTTTCCAGTTCATCTTCAGAAAATGCTTCACCGTCCCATCCGATGCCTTGATGACCCATCACCTCGAGAAGCAGTTCCGCTCGGTCTTGTGACACCCGTGTTGCGGAATTCTTCAATATCGAGGCGGCGGCGCTGACTTCCGGATTGCCCTTGGCTTCAGCAGAAATCCGCGCAATGGTCAGACCGTGCGCTTTTGTATGCATGAGATGATCGACAATCCTTGATCGAAGGTCTTTGTCACTCAACGTGCCGTCTGGCTCTGCCCCGCAGTAAGCTTTGGCAAGCGCCTGAATAGGCTGAGCGCTTTTATTGCTTGTCGGCCTTGCACCCGTCTGACTCGCGCGCTCATGTTGCAGCAACCGCTTCACCACACTCCAGCCGTCGTTATGCTTGCCAAGGAGATCGGTCTTCTCCGCCTCTGCATCGTTAAAAAATGTCTCGCAAAATGGCGATGCGCCAGCAATCAGCTTGATCGGTCGGGTTTCAACGCCAGGCTGATCCATCGGTAAAAGTAAAAAGCTAATGCCGTCCCGCTTGGCGACACTGGAATCGGTTCTGACGAGAGCACCACACCACTGAGAGATATCGGCCCCAGACGTCCAAATTTTCTGACCATTAATGACCCATCGGTCGCCGTTGTCCTCTGCTTTGGTCTGCAAAGAGGCGAGGTCGGATCCCGCATTGGGCTCTGACAGACCAAGACACCACCGAACCTTGCCACTGCAGATCCCTGGAAGGTGCTTCTTCTTTTGCTCTTCAGTCCCGTATTCGAGAATGGTTGGTCCAACCATAGTCACGCCCATGCCAGCCAGTAGCGGGATCGGATTGATCGCGCCCACTTGATGCATTTCGTCTGACAATACTGCGGCCTCTCCCGCGCTCAGGCCACCGCCACCATAAACGGCAGGCCAGGTCGGGGTACCCCAGCCCTTGTCACCGAGCCGGTCTCTCCAGAGACTGGCATCCTCTGCGATCGTGGCTTCACCCTCGACCCCACCAAAAGGCTCGATCCCTCGACCTGCCAAAGACTTGGGGAAATTCTGCGCTAACCAATCGCGCACATCATGACGGAATTGATCTAAGGCCTCACTCATCGTCTGTATCCTCTACTCTGTGACTCTCATACTTGTTCCAACCTGCCCGCACACTGAGCGGACCATGCTTCTCCATGCGACGTCTATGCTCGAACTCGTTTATTTGAATCCGACATCGAAGCTGACGTGCAATTCTACGAGACATCGGTTTCGCTTGTTCAATTGGGCAAGGCCACTCAGTGCAAACCGATAAATCTAACTAGCGACAGCGGTTCCGTCGACTGGGCGCCGAGCATAACACGCTTTTTTTCGGGCGCATCGAACAACGACTAGTGCGGCCCAGGCCTGAAATCATTCACCAATTCGCCACGCGCGAGGGTCGCTTGATCCTCACTTGGCTCACGCCACGGTTCTTTTCGCGCTTCATTGACCCACTGAGTTAACTCAGATCGTGCCAGCAACATGGTTTGATAGTCCCGCGCCGCGTTTGAAAGTGATAAGTGGTACCCCGAAACTCGCAACAACATCGGCGCGAGAAACGCATCAATACCAGAGAAGACGCCCCCTCCAACGAACGGTCCGCCAAAGGTCGTCAGACCCGCCACAATCATGTCATCGAGGCGACGCAAGTCGCGCTCGACTTCGATCGGCACGTCATCGACCCGAATCTCCAATGCGCAGTTCATCGGGCACTGAGACCGAATGGCCTCAAAACCGCTATGGATCTCAGCACAGACCGACCGACTATAACTCCTCGCGCCACTTTGATTCGGCCAGACAGGCCAAGACTCAGCCAAATACTCGAATATCGCCAAAGAATCCCACACCACCTGACCTTGGTCGTGCAGACAGGGCACGCGCGCATTGGGGGCAAACGTCTTAAATTCGGTCTCATTACCGCTAATTACATCAAACGTGTGGAGCACCTCATTAAACGGGATGCCCAACTCTCGCATCAAAAGCCAAACACGCAGGGACCACGACGAATAGTTTTTGTTACCGATATGTAGCGTTAGAACCATGTTCAGTCCAACTTCGATGCCTTGTCACTCAGATGCTGACACCCAATTGATGACCAAGGATTGAGAAGCATTGTATCCCCGTGCGCCTAGTCCTGTTCCTGTCCCTACTGCAAATGCACCCGTCTCTTGACCTAGCCAAACCATGGGGAAGCAAGCTGGACGCCTGACGGCAACGAAAAGCCCTATGTCAAAGCTTTATGACAAAGAAAGCTCGATAAAAAAGCTTTGAGAGGATGGGGTGAGCGACGGGGATCGAACCCGCGACCACCGGAATCACAATCCGGGGCTCTACCAACTGAGCTACGCTCACCATACCAAATCAACTGGCATCGGTTGAGTGGAGGGACTCGTAGGCCCTCTTCATCCCCGTCAATGCCACGTTATTCTGTCCTCAAATGGCGCGCCCGAAAGGACTCGAACCTTTAACCCTCGGCTTAGAAGGCCGATGCTCTATCCAGTTGAGCTACGGGCGCATCGCTCTGCAGACAGACTAGGTCCTCTCATTTGAACAGGCCCGCGAAGGCGTGCCTGAAGGCAAAAAGTTGGTCGGGGTAGAGAGATTCGAACTCCCGACATCCTGCTCCCAAAGCAGGCGCGCTACCAGACTGCGCTATACCCCGACGCTGTGCAGACGGCTCTCTCCAGCACCATCCATCGATCACATTTACGCACTTTCTAGAAAAGGCTCCGCCCTATTTAAGCGTTTTATCCTCTTCTTGACTCGGGCGCATCGCTTTTATCGATGAGATTAAGAGAACATTCTCAGCTGCTAAGTCTCCCTCGACAGGCGAAACCAATCGCCATACCGACTGACAATCAACACCAATCCACATCCGCGCCGCGAATTCTACTGAAACTCTACAGCGAGCGTCAACGCGAACTCGCTATAATCGACGACTTCAAACGCATCAATAGGATCACGATTGCAATATTTCATTTCTGATTTACACCTGGATGAGTCTCGACCCAAAGTCGCGGAAGGCTTTTTACGTTACTTAAGAGATCTACGCCCCAGGGATCAGTTGTATATCTTAGGCGATCTCTTCGAAGTCTGGGTCGGCGACGATCATGAAACGCCCTTCATACAGTCAATGTCGCAAAGCTTACTCGACTGCGAGGCCGAGACCTTCATCATGCACGGTAATCGCGACTTTCTGATCGGACCCGCCTTCGCGGAGCGCACTGGCACCCATTTACTTGAGGACCCCAAGGTCATCGAACTCGGCGGGCAACCCGTGCTCTTGATGCACGGCGATAGTCTGTGCACTCGGGACGAACAATATATGACTGTTCGCGAACAATTACGGAACCCTCAATTTCAGGCTCAGCTCTTGGCTCAGCCGGTTGAAGCGCGTCTCGCCATTGCCTCAGGTGCTCGAGAGAAAAGCACGGCTCACAAAGCGAGCACAGATCTATTCATCATGGACGTCACCCCAGAGGCGGTCTTTGACACCATGAAGATGCATGACGTGACCACTCTCATTCATGGTCACACCCATCGCCCATTTGATCATCAAAACCAAGGGCCCGATCAAACTTACCGTCGGCTTGTGCTCGGTGACTGGCATGATCAGGGTTGGCAGATTTCAGCGGATGACGGTGGTCGGCTCGCGTTGTCGTCCTTCACGCTTTGAAACCGAGCCGGCAGCGGCCCAAAGGCTCAGGGCAGAATTCGCTCTATAAAAAAACGCTTAACCCTTGAGCCTAGGTCAACATCCCAAACTGACCCGCTGGCTATTGCTTCACTTCGAATTCAATACATCCCTTTGCGGCGCTTGGTTTTTGTCGCAGGTTGAGAGATTTTTAAGTCGAGGGCAGCCTCAGGCTGACATCAGGGTGTGCAATTCCACGATGGCTCATCACGAGAGCGGCCCCCGCCATCGCATCGCGGTCTTCTCGCACGACTAAACGGTAGTGGATAACCCGGCGGAGCAGCGGGGAATACCGGAATGAAACCGGAAATCGTCGTCCTCAGAGGTAATTAAGGCCTCGTCACAGGCCAAGACTTCGGTCAATTTAGCAGCAAAACCGCCTGGGTCTCGCGCTTCTGCGAAGGTCAAATAATCGCCACAGTGTCTCGCCTCGGAGCGCCAAAGACTGCGATAAAAAGACGCCAACTCCCCATCCAACACCGTTATCAGACGTTCAAACCGCTCGCAACTTCGGGCTTCGACCACGCCACTCACGATCATCAGGTCAACCAGCCGGGCCGGTTCATGGCTCCGAACGAGCTTTCTCATCTCGCCGGCGTAACGCGCAGATGAGAGCTGCACATAAGGAATCCGGCGCGCATCCATGACCGCCACCACTTGCTCGAAGTGTCGCAGTTCCTCCCTCGCCAGGGCCGACAGCTTGAGCAGCAGCTCGCTATCGTCGACATAGCGATACATCAAATTAAGTGCGGTTGATGCCGCCTTTTTCTCACAATTTGCGTGATCGATTAGCAAAAGATCAATCTGTTTGCTCGCAGCCTGAAGCCAGGCATCGGGCGTGGGAACCAAGGTTAAGTCGGTGTATTTCATGGCTAAGGCTGGGAGCGTTACCTTAATTTCGACAGCGGATTAGTGTATCATCCGCAACCGATCGAATCGCCCCCAACCCGACTCTTGTGGACAATACTCGGGGGCTCATCACCAACACCAGACGAGGGAATCCTGTGCTAGAAGCTTATCGCAAACATGTGGAAGAACGCGCCATCGAAGGCATCGTGCCCAAACCACTTAACGCTGATCAAGTGAATGAATTGGTGAAGTTACTCTGCGACCCGCCCGCTGGAGAAGAGGCTTTCCTGTTGGATTTGATCACAAATCGCGTACCGGCAGGTGTTGATGAGGCGGCCTACGTGAAGGCCGCGTTCTTAGCCGCCCTCGCCAAAGGCGAGACCACTTCACCCCTCATGGATGCTCGGCGTGCCACTGAGTTGCTCGGCACCATGCTCGGCGGCTATAACATTTCACCATTAATCGAACTGCTTGATGCGCCCGAGGTCGCTGAAACCGCCGCGGACGCACTGAGCAAAACACTACTGATGTTTGATGCTTTCCATGACGTGGTGGAGAAGTCAAAAACCAATCCGCAAGCTGCCCGTGTCCTTCAGTCGTGGGCTGATGCCGAGTGGTTCACCAGCCGACCGGCCTTGGCTGATGCCATCCGATTGACCGTTTTTATGGTCGAGGGCGAGACCAACACCGATGACCTCTCGCCGGCCGGCGACGCATGGAGTCGACCAGATATTCCGTTACACGCGCTATCGATGTTGAACAAGCGCATGGATGATGCGCTGGGCACCATAGAAACGCTTAAGGCGAAGGGGCATCCCCTGGTTTATGTTGGCGACGTGGTGGGCACAGGGTCCTCACGCAAATCCGCAACCAACTCAGTCCTGTGGCATATGGGTGATGACATTCCGCACATTCCGAACAAGCGTGATGGCGGTTTCGTCCTCGGTGGCAAGATTGCGCCTATTTTCTTTAATACGATGGAAGATGCAGGCGCCCTGCCTATCGAATGCGACGTCAGTAAGATGAATATGGGCGATGTCATTACACTTCACCCGTTCGAAGGCGTCATTCGCAACGAGTCGGGCGATGTGATCAGTACATTCGAGCTCGCAAGTGACGTCATCCTCGATGAAGTTCGCGCTGGTGGCCGAATTCCGCTCATCATTGGCCGGGGCCTGACACAAAGGGCTCGAGAGGCCCTTGGACTCAGCGCCTCGGACGTTTTCACACTTGCTGCGCCCGCAGGCGCATCAGATAAAGGCTTCACCCTCGCTCAAAAAATGGTCGGCCGAGCGTGTGGTGTGGCTGGGGTCCGACCCGGTCAGTATTGTGAACCCAAAATGACCACAGTGGGCTCTCAAGACACGACAGGGCCTATGACCCGAGATGAGTTAAAGGAGCTCGCCTGCCTAGGCTTTTCCGCTGACCTCGTCATGCAATCGTTTTGTCACACCGCGGCTTACCCCAAGCCCGTGGATATTGAAACCCAACACCAATTGCCAGACTTCATCCGCAATCGCGGCGGCGTATCCCTGAGACCGGGTGATGGCATCATTCACTCGTGGCTAAACAGAATGTTATTGCCTGATACCGTGGGCACAGGTGGCGATTCCCACACACGGTTTCCTATTGGCATTAGCTTTCCCGCTGGCTCAGGCTTAGTCGCTTTCGCTGCCGCTTTAGGCGTCATGCCACTCGATATGCCCGAATCTGTTTTAGTAAGATTCAAAGGTGAGATACAACCAGGCATCACACTGAGGGATCTCGTCAATGCCATTCCTTACGCCGCCATCCAACGGGGTCTTTTGACTGTTGAGAAAGAGGGCAAAAAGAATGTTTTCAGTGGCCGTATTCTCGAAATCGAGGGCTTACCCGACCTCAAGGTCGAGCAAGCCTTTGAGATTAGTGATGCGTCGGCCGAGCGCTCCGCTGGCGGCTGCACCATTCGGTTAGGCGAAGCGCCAATCAAAGAATATCTGACGTCTAATGTCACGCTGCTTAAGTGGATGATCAGCGAGGGCTATGGAGACGAACGAACCCTCGCTCGGCGAATCGGGGCAATGGAAGAATGGCTTGCAAACCCAGAACTCATGGCACCTGATGAGGATGCAGAGTACTTCGAAGTCATTGAAATCGATTTGAACGAGATCAAAGAGCCTTTGCTTGCATGTCCAAATGACCCTGATGATGTGCGACCACTGTCTGAAGTCGCTGGTCGACAAATCGATGAAGTTTTCATCGGCTCGTGCATGACCAACATTGGTCACTTTCGAGCAGCTGCGAAAATGCTGGGAAATGCGAAGTCGATTCCGACTCGCCTTTGGATCTCCCCACCAACAAAAATGGATCAGCACCAACTGATGGAGGAAGGCGTTTATAACGTCTTCGCTCAAGCTGGCGCGCGAACGGAGATGCCCGGATGTTCTCTGTGTATGGGAAACCAAGCACGGATCGCGCCCAACACAACCGCTGTGTCAACGTCGACTCGAAACTTCCCGAATCGATTGGGCGATGGCGCGGATGTCTTTCTCGCCTCTGCTGAATTGGCGGCAGTCGCAAGCATTCTGGGAAGACTGCCATCTGTTGAAGAGTATCTCGCCCATGCCGCAGAACTCGACACTCTCGCTGATGACATATATCGCTATCTCAACTTCAATGAAATTGCGTCCTTTCAAAACGCTGCGGATCAAGCCCTAATCCCAGCGGTTAACGTCGTCACGGTCTAGCCTTATCCTCGCCGCGCGCCGCTATAGGCGCGCGTGCGCGGGCGGCCTACTATCCCTACCTGCAAACCGGCTTTCCTTTGCCCCCATCTGGGTGTGAACGTTCTCTAAATATCGGCCCACCAAGAGGACAGCGAGCACCCCATGCCCGAACTCGAGTATCACAATTTAGCCGACCGTCCGGAGGACGTAACCCTCGTGATGCCGTGTTGGCAAAGCCATTGGCACGCAAGCATGGGCGATCTTCCGCCTTTCACCCAAGATTTTTAGGCGACGCTGGGTAAGCATCACCTACCGCTCGATGTGATCGGCTACCTGAGTGGATACCCTGTTGCCGCGGCAGCGTTGAAAGAGCACGAGCTAATAGAGTGCTTTCCCAACGATCGCTAACGCTTGGGTCGGATTTATATTACCAGCCCATCGGGGGCGAGACATTGCGTGCCGGCTGACCGTATCTGTGATCGACCTAGCGATACACAGGCAACTGCCTCAGCGCGCTCGTTAAACTGAACACCAGGGCGGTGGAATCTACACAGATATCAGTTGGCAACTTTTGGATCAGCGCCAAGCCACTGAAGGAGCGGCCTTGGCCATGGTAACGCCTCTGCACTAGCGCTCGCGCGTTTTGGCTGTCATAGAGAGAATGCAGCTCGCAAGTTGACGAAGCCTCAGCCGAAAAGCCAACCACTGCCACCGCAAAATACGTTGCTTGAATTCCCTCCTTGAGACCGTTTGAGCGGAATAGTAAACCGTCTGATAGTCTGCAATGACTGTTTCGAGTGACTTGGAGGCCGGCCCGGAGGGGATCATCGTTAAGAGTCGATCAATGGGTTGTGTCGCCAAAAGCGACGCCTGCGGCTCTATCCATCTCGCACCTCGGAGGATCGCAAGACGATCAAGTGCAGCCGTCGATGCGGCCTGTCGAGTAGAGCCTCGCAAACTCTCAAAAAAAGCGATGACGACGAACAAAACGATTATCGCTCCTAAGGCAATATGAACCGTATCACTCGCATCCAACTCAGGTGATAACCAGCGAACAAGGTTCACCTGATCATCCCGATCAAAGTTCAATACCCGCTGATCCCAATAGTGTTGAATCGCCGTGAGCGTGAGGACAAATTCCGCCGCCAGGACACCATCGAGACGCCGATACCAGGCCCAATTTGCATTCTGAAACCCCGGCAACTGGCTCAATGCTTGCAATCCCTCGCTAATCCGCTCCGGTGAAACAAACGTCGTTGGGTCCACCCGACGCCAGCCCTCCCCGTCGATCCAAATTTCAACCCAAGCGTGTGCATCATATTGACGGAACTCAACGTAACCACCCAGCTCGTTGTAGCGTCCTCCTTGATAGCCCGTGACGACCCTGGCCGGCAGGTCCGACATGCGAGCCATCGCGGCCATGGCGCTGGCAAAGTGCTCGCAAAATCCCGACCGCGTGCCGAATAGAAAATCGTCGACCGGATCACCGACGGCTCTTGGTGGAGTGAGCGAGTAACGGAAGTCACCCTGGAGGAAAAAACGCCGCATCGTGCGAATTCGCTCCCTCGGCGACTGACGATCCATCGCCTGCGTCTCGATCCACGAGGCCAGTCGCGGATGGTTTTTCGGATCAATCGCGGTCAACCGCGCACGCTCTATGGAAGACAGCGGTGAAGCAATTTCACGCGTGTCACGATACTTGAGGGAAAAT
>Ga0181565_10001356_pt1 | contig 18738 bp, 17 predicted proteins | sample 101ome_16_FD_129661 | JGI IMG/M metagenome (GOLD analysis project Ga0181565, IMG submission 129661) | Coastal salt marsh microbial communities from the Groves Creek Marsh, Skidaway Island, Georgia - 101401AT metaG (megahit assembly) | ecosystem: Environmental > Aquatic > Marine > Intertidal... | reverse complement strand
TACATAATTGAAAAATAGACGTTAAAGAATAACCTTGCTATAAGATGATTCAAATTATATGTAAATCATAATAATGAATAATGATAATTATTATGATAATGTTAAACTACTATTCACGCAATTTAAGGTAAAAAATTATATACTTTAATTTTATAAGGCTCATATGCCGTATGACCCAAATGGATTCAATTATCAGGGCGAAAGCGTACTTAATTTATATAATACCTCATATCCATATTCAGACTCATTTGTAACTTTATCAAATTTTAAAAAGAATGGTAAAGATCTCGCAACAATTATTACACCCGCATTTAATAATAGTAACAACACTACTACTGATGGAACAAAAACTTATAATGCTTATCAAGGGTTTCCCGGTAAAGGGATAACTTTTGATACAGCATTTAGTGTATCTGCCCCAGATACTAGAGGAAGAGTAAAACCATCTACATACTATACAATATATGGGTCAAACAAACTAATACAATTACTTCATAATAACAATGGGTATATATATTTTACACATGCTCGGACTACCGGGTCAGCAAAGAGTGAGTTTGTACTTAGGTCGTCTGCCAGCACTTTAGATATACTTGTTGTTGGCGGGGGTGGGGGGGGCGCTAGTGGTTGGAGTACTCAGAATCAGGGTGAATATAATGACTCTGCTGGAACCGGAGGCGGTGGAGCTGGTACAGTTGTAACAGGAACATATAGTATTCCATCGTTACCATACGTATACTTTGCCGTTTCTGGTGGAGCTGGTGGTGCTAGAGATATTGGTCCAGGAAACCCAGGTTCTAATGGTTCAGCTACGACATTAACTTTAAAGTCCAATGGTATAACAGCATACGGCGGTCAGGGTGCATATAGTAATGATACCGGTCCGTCTGCTCCTGGAGGAAGTAGTTCTGGAGCAGCCCCGCACGCATGGGCTAGCTGGACCACTTCGTATTACGCACCCAATCTAGGTTCTAGTGGATATTCAAATTCAAATACAAGTATAACCGGTATTACGGTTTACAGAAATAAAGGAGGTGATAGTATAGGTGCTGGATGGGCTGGTGGTGGTGGAGGTGGTGCTGGTGGTGCTGGTGGTGGGTTTAAGGGTCAGTATAACAATACAGGTGGAGATGGTGGAAGTGCTATTTATTTATTTGAAAAATACTGGGCGGGTGGAGGTGGTGGTTCAGGTAATAGCAGGTTCACAGCGGAATGGGGCAATGGTTCGCATGGGGGCGCTCAGGTGACTGGGTCTGGCAGTGGTGGTAATTCTACTACAGCTAACGGAGCAAATTGGACTTGGAACACTACTGATGGTTACTCTGGAAGTGCAGTCCTCAAAATACCTAGCGGTCTTTACTTTGATGTTTGAAAAATGCTATGTACTATTATACACCTTTGAAGATTGAAAAATCATGTGCTTTTTGCGATACCAGGCAATTGGACGTTACATAACGTACATTGCTATGAAGATGGTTCAAACTGTATAATGTTTATTTACCTTTTCGTATAGGTGTTTTGTTTTTCCTTGTAGATTTCTTGTTTTTGTGAGTAGATTTTTTGGAAACCATAACCTTACGTTTAGATTTACGCGAAGATTTTAAGTGAGACGGTTTATGTTTACCACCATATACGGGGTATTCTATATCATTATATATATCAGGTAGGTACTCGCTAAGGAAAGTCATGAATTTCTTATCATGACGCAAGTATCGTTTATCAAATCCACCCTCATATTCCGGAATCATAGAATAGTCATCATAGATGATACGAAAAGTATCGAGTTCTGATTCAAGCTTCTGACGCATATCTTCAACAGCTGTGTTTTCAACGGATGACGCACGTGAAAATAATTCAATGTCACTAATTAGGTCCTTAATAACCTTGTATTGTTGGAGTAATTCCTTGGTTATATTATTAGGCATAATATATATTAGAGAGAGAAATTGTGTTGTATAACGATTATACATTAGGGATTGAAACACTTTCCGGATTATCGGAAAATACAACATGTGTAAGTAAAGAACAATTGGATTGTAGTGTTTTTGAAACAAAATCGGTCATGGACTCAATGGTATTAAATTCCCGGGTCTCGTTTAAATAAATTAGTTTATACAAATTAGCTTGTTGTAAAACATCGATTTTTGAAACAATAGTAACGGTTGTTCCTGTAAGATTAATCGACGATATTAGCTTATCTAAGTTTAACCAGTTTGCGGTTCTTCCTCTACCAGTAGTAGTTCCGAATTCATTACCGATTTTTGCGATTAAAGCAAGTTCTGGGTCATTACGTAATTCATCTGGAAACAAGGGATCTGTCCCAACACGCGTATCATAAATTTTCGCCGCTCCAAAAACATTTTTAATCAATTGAGGTGGAAACCCCAAACTACAAGCACCATAAGGTAGTGGGGTACTCGAAGTGGTATATGGATAATTACCATGATTAATATCTAACCACATACCTTGAGCTCCTTCGCATAATATAGTTCCATAAAGACGTTCATCCCACAAAAACGGTTTAAAAAATTCGACATCTTTCGCGAGAGTTCCAATTCGTGCGTATTTATCTCTATAACAAGGAGCGATACCCTTTGACGTAGTCCCTTGACCGCCATAATGGAGTTTATCTTCTTCAATATGTTTGTCAGTAATTACGTGTGTTTTGGGAGAAACCTTAATACAATCGGTATTAAATCCATGTGACTTCAAATAATTAATCTCTTCTGTAAATCCGGCTTGATTAATTACGCAATCGGGTCCAATAATAGATGGTATATTATAAAAAACGCCACTAGGAACTAAGTTTGTTTTATATTTAATACCCTTAATATAGATAGTATGACCGGCATTATTACCTCCTCCCCAGCGACAAATCATATCATATTTACCGGAACTAGCTAATTCTGATACAATTTTACCCTTAGCTTCGTCCCCCCAGGCGAGCCCACAACAAACATCAACTTGTTTAAGTGGCGAATTCGTCATTATAACATACCACGCTAAAATTGTTTATATTTTTTTGAGTGAAGAATATAAACACATTATAGTAATAAATACATTATGACAAAGATTCTTTCGGGTACATATCTAGATTTTTCGAATGTATTAATTCGTCCGAAACGTTCTACAATCAGTAGTCGTTCACAAGTAAATCTGGAACGAGAAATAAAATTCAAGCATTCATCAATAAAATGGAAAGGAGTACCTGTAATGGCTGCAAACATGGATACAACTGGAACATTTGAGGTATATGACGTTTTATCCAAGCATAATATGATTACCGTTATGAATAAGTTTTATAGTTTGGAGGATTACAAGCTTAAAAAGGATAACTTGAATCCCAATCTATTTGCGGTATCGTGTGGTATATCAGAGACTGATTATAATAAATTGGTTTCAATCATGGATGTGATAGATTGTAATTGGATTTGTATCGATATAGCGAACGGATATTTGAACGGCATGGTAGAGTATTGTAAACGTGTACGTAGTCGTTATCCCGATAAGATTATAATCGCAGGAAATGTGGTAACCCGTGAAATGGTAGAGGAGTTGATATTGATAGGAGGAGTGGATGTAGTGAAGATTGGAATCGGTCCAGGTTCTGCTTGTACTACGCGTTTGAAAACGGGAGTGGGTATGCCTCAATTATCCGCTGTACTAGAATGTTCCGACGCGGCACATGGAGTAGGCGGTCATATCATATCTGATGGAGGTATAACTTGTCCGGGTGATATGTCAAAGGCATTTGGTGGAGGTGCGGATTTTGTAATGGTTGGAGGTCAATTTGCCGGACATGATGAAAACCCTGGAGAAATTATTGAAGAAAATGGAAAAAAGTTGAAGTTGTTTTATGGTATGAGTTCAGAAGAAGCCCAAAAAAAATACTATGGTTCGATGGCGGAATATAGGTCTTCTGAAGGGCGTGTTTTGAAGATACCATACAAAGGACCCCTAGAAAATACAGTATTAGATTATCTAGGTGGATTACGAAGTACATGTACGTATATAAATGCGGATTGTATTAAACACATGCCGAAATGTACGACCTTTATACAAGTAAATCAACAACTAAATACCAGTTTAGTAATATAAAAAATTGCTCTAAATGTAAAATATATGTAGTCTATAAAGATGGGTAACTGTATAGTTATGGAAAAACAATATGATTACGGGTGTGGTGTATGTCATTCAGAATTGGGTATGCTCTATATTTATTGTCCGTATTGTCACAAGCGATTTCATGATCGATGTATCGTAAAATACAAAACAAAATGTAAAGTATGTCCTGAATGTAAACATGATTATCTGCGTTTCATAGACAGAGAACTACAACGAAATAAAATATAATAGCCTGTAAAAATATAGATATAAGACCCTATATTTTTACAAAATGAAAGAATTACTCTCAATATCTCCATGTGATGGTCGTTACGCAAAATATACACAAGGATGTCAGTACTATTTTTCAGAATATGCTATTCAGCATAAAAGATTACTTATAGAAATACTGTATTTGCAAGAACTTATACAAATATTACCCGAATTAGAGTGTGTGAATAATCAAAAGAACCTAAATAAGATATTGAATATATATAATGAGTTCAATATAGAAGAATGTGAAAAAATAAGAAAAATAGAAGAAGTTGTAAATCATGACGTAAAGGCAGTCGAATTATACATAAGAGACAAACTACTTGAATATGGGTTGACTAAGTGTATAAATTTTATACATTTTGGGTTGACTTCACAAGATATTAACAACATCATGTATCCAGTATTAATAAAAGATTTTATTACAAATGTATACAAAGCTGAAATAAATATAATAAGAGATAAACTTGATAATATGTATACAACTTACAATACCACCATCATGTTGTGTCATACACACGGACAACCTGGAGTACCAACATCATTTGGAAAAGAGATGAAGGTATTTGAATATAGATTAGGCGAATTAATAGGTGAATTGGATACTATAAAATATAAATGTAAATTTGGTGGTGCGACAGGAAATTTCAACGCCCATATAGTAGCTTATCCTGAATATGATTGGAAGTGTTTTGCGGATGAATTTGTAAGTATGTTTGGGTGTTTTCGAAGCCAATATACCACACAAATTGCCAATTACGAGGATATAAGTAAAGTGTTTGATATAATAAAACGTATAAACACTGTGTTAATCGATTTATGTCAGGATATATGGTTATATATATTCAAGGATTATTTACAGTTATCTGTAAAGAAAGAAGAAGTCGGGTCATCTACAATGCCTCATAAAGTAAATCCTATCAATTTTGAAAATGCGGAAGGAAATTTGGGTTTATCCAATAGTTTATTTGAATTTATGTCACGTAAATTACCGGTTTCGCGACTTCAACGTGATTTAACTGACAGTACCGTATTACGTAATGTAGGTATGTCGTTTGGTTATAGTGTAATAGCATTGAATAATATACAAAATGGATTAGATAAAATAACTCCAAATAAAATCGAAATGTCGAGAGATTTACAGAAACATGTTGTAGTATTATCAGAGGCTTATCAAACAGTATTACGTAAGCATGGTATTGATGACGCATATGATAAATTAAAAGATTTTACACGAGTGAATGCGTCAAGTGAGATAACAGTTGAAGATATGCATAATTTCATAAACAATCTGGATATAGATGATACGATAAAAACAGAATTGTATAATATTAGCGTAACTAATTACACAGGAATATTATGATATATTAGACAAAAAAATGTGTTCATATGATAGATATGAGTGTCAAAATACCAATCAGATATTTACCTAGAAATTTAACCGAAACTGACCAAAAGAAACAAGTGCGTAGTCTATTGAAATCACGAAAACTGTATAAGGCAAACAAATATTACACGCGAAAAAACATAAAATCATACAAAAGTAAGGAATCGCAACATATCAAAAACGCTCGTAAAATATATAATGTTGAAAATGTCGCTCCAAACGAAGAGTTAGCTCAAAAGACGGGTTGTACGATAGCTGCGTTGAATGAAATTGTACGTAAAGGGGAAGGTGCGTATTACTCATCTGGGTCAAGACCGAATCAAACGCCTCAATCATGGGGATTAGCAAGATTAGCTAGCTCTATAACAGGCGGTAAATCAGCTGCTGTTGACTATAATATACTCAAAGAAGGATGTAATCACAGGAAGAAAGCGTTTATTTTAGCTAACAAATCAAGAAAAAAGTATAAATACGGGCAGTCACGAACAAAAAGAGTGACCGTCAAAATGTAATTTGTTATTATGTTACTTATCATGATAACAAACAAACTGAAATGTGAGTCTATTCAATCTTCATATGTTTATCAATAGTAACTTCCTTAAGTACGTTCCGCATAATTTTATCTTCGAACGCTTTTGTTTCTTCTCTTCCGCAACCACCTAGTGCTGATTGTGAATATTTGAGAAACTTCTCGCAATTATCTGAACCAAGAACATCTACATCAGGAGCACTGTCATACCATATAGGTCTCATTCGTTCATTTTTATACGCAACCCCTTTGACCGCATTACGTAATTGCTCTTTATTTGCGTCTTTTTCCCATTTGTCAGTATCTTTAATATAGACAGTTTCGCGTTTTAAATCAGTACAATGGATGGGTCTTTCATATAAATCCATATCATTGATTCTGTTTATCATAACTTGCGATAACCCTTCTATGAAGCCAATTTCGCCAGTATTAATGAATTCTTCCATGGAGATTTCTATATTTTTCACGAAATCTTTTAATGTCATAGCATCTTTACAGTGTTCGTTGAGAAATACATTCAGATTGAACTTATTGTTGCTATTTACATTATTACTGTTGTTATTGCTACCGATTTTATCGGCCATTTCCATCATTTTGTTGTTTTGGTCTATGATTAATTGTTTAAAATCTTGATTTTCTTTGACTAACATTAATATGGTATTTGATAAAAGCTCGTATTTATCATCATTTTCATCCTTTTCATTCTTTTCATTATTGTCGTCCTTTTCATTTTTATTACATGTATGTTTATGTCTAGATAAACCTTGACGTTGTTTGAACTGTTTTCCACATAAACAACATATATGAACCTTTTCGAACTTATTGTTACCATTTGTTAACCTTTTATGTTTTGCAGTAGATAAATGTCTATCATATTGACTTTTTCTAGATGTGACATAGTCACATATTTTACAATCATATATACATGAACTTTTTTGAACTTTTTCTGTCAACATTGTAAACTTTATATATGTTAACATATTTAGTTCTAAATCATTTTACATATAATATACTTAATTTTATTATCGTCACAAATAATCCACGTAAAAACAGAAAATAAAGCATAATGGTAAGAACCCACTTTTTAGAAAACCCTGATTCTAATTTGTTCTTGAAGAAAATGGAATTGGACAAAAAATAAATGTCCAAATTTCAAAATCACGCCCAATTCTTTTCTTGAAGTTTTTACATATTCAGCGTAAAATACGAATGTGTACTTTTTCGAACTTAATGTTAACATTAGTTAACATTTGCATACATTGCTGTAAATATCATATAGTATATTGAATATTCCAACATGTAATATCATCACGTAAATTATATTGACTAATCTACGAACCAAATAGTACTTTTTTGTTAACATTGTTAACCTTGTATATGTTAACATATTTAGTTCCGATTGTATATTCAGCGTAATATATTTAAAAAATGTTATCGTCACAGATAAACCATATAAAAACAGAAATTAAAGCATAATGGTAAGAACCAACTTTTTAGAAAACCCTGATTCAAATTTGTTCTTGAAGAAAATGAAATTGGACAAAAAATAAATGTCCAAATTTCAAAATCACGCCCAATTCTTTTCTTGAAGTTTTTACATATTCAACGTAAAATTAGTTAATTAAAATGGATGCAGTTAAAAAACAAACCTTAATTTGTTTTTCACTTATCTGGTTAGTTGTGTATTTATTCTACAGTAATTTTTATAGCAATTTTATGACGACACATCGGACAAGACACATTTACGTTTACCTTATATTTACCATTATCCCAATAATGATGTTGGTTGTCGTCCTTTTCGATAAGAGTATTCCAGCACTCTTTACAAAAAGAATGCTTACATTCCGTCGTGATCTTTTCGTCATGTTTTACCCAATTTGAAATGTTACTGGACCACTCGTATGTTGGCGGAGTGCATTCCAAACAAATAGGACAGTCATCTTCTTCTGTTGGTTTGGGTTTGTTTTGTGACAAATCACGCACGGGTTGAAAATTCCTCCATCTTCTATCAAGTTCTTTAATCAGTAGTGGTTTTGAAAGCGTGAGGTCGATTGGGCGGAACTTGAATTTACGGTTGTATTGTTGTGTAGTTTTCATCGTCCAATCATGAATTGCTCCTTCATAATCACCATATTGCCATGCAATATATCGCAATTCATTCACTTTATACCGTTCAAATTCAGGACGAAATTTGTGCATTAGAAAGTCCCACTCTTCCTCGAGAGATTTACGATTACCATTGAAGTTGCTATTACACCGTTCCTTCTTATGAGACAGACTGTTGCAAAACTCACACCTTGCTCTTACTGCGTTACGTTTATTCATTGTAATAAATCTTGACTATTATAGTCTGATAGTATATGCTATTATATTTTATATTAAAAGTAATCAATTTTTCATATAATAACTATTTGAGAAGACGAAAGAGCAGTAAAGTATTGAAAAAATTGAAAATTTATTTGATAGTAAACTAATAGGGAGCTTCTAACTTGGCTCAGTGGTATTTGTAAAGTTAGACACAGGTCGAGTAATGAAAACCTGTGTAATTGAAGTTCAATGTGACTCTGTTGTCGACTTGTTAAACGCATATTCCCTTAACTGGTCGTATGCGGATGAACCCTCTGTGGAACTGATCACGCCCTTTGCCCGGTTTGACAAGAAGATAGTCTCGACAAAGTTTAACTGAGTACAAGGTTACTCCTCGTCAGTGGATAATGTTGAATGTAGATGATGCATGCGATTTTGTTTGGATTGTACAACTCGTAAAATAGAGGATAAAACAAAAATCAAAAAAAGGTTAGAGTTTTATCAAGTGTAGTCTCATAGCTTGTCTGTAGATTGTGCGAAATCTGTAACTCAGAAAACAATCCCAGGGGACGCCCTGTTTTTTTATGTATCGTCGAAAATTAGTGGTACTTTCTTGTATTATTGTGTAAAAAATTGATAAATTGGTGTCTATAATCATGATGATAATAATAGTAAATGAATATAACATTGACTCCAGATACATATACTCCAAGTGTGGATGATAATGGTAATTACATTGATAGTGTACCAACTATAAAGACAGGTTTATATTGTCCGTGTGGTTCAAGACGTGATAAGATATATGATAATACATCCAAGTTTTCAGCACATATACAAACAAAAACACATAAAAAATGGATTACAATGTTAAACCAAAATAAAGCGAATTATTATGTGGAATTACTGAAATGTAAAGAATTGAACGAAAATCAAAAAATCATAATAACTAGGTTAGAAAATCAATTGCATTCAAAGGCACTTACAATTGATTATCTTACCGAACAACTATTAACCATAAAAAAACAAAATATGGCGGTAGTAGATAACTTACTGGATATAGATATGAATTGATATTTATGATAAATCCGTTACAATATTTTTTTATTGTTTTGGTTTGTAAAGTTCTCAATAATATAGGAATTTGATATAAAAATATTTGTATATTACATTAATAGTATACAAATGAATGATATTATTTATAATTTTTTTGTTATTATGTAATAATTTTTTTACACAAATAGCAGTAAATGCGTATAGTAGAGAGTTAAATACAGCGGTAGATTATTTCACAGAAACCTATAAATATGTTGTTTCAGACACAACAAATACAGCTTCAAGTATTAGAAGTGTGTATGCGATTGATGTAGATGGTGATGGATATGTGGATTTATTATCTGCGTCAAGAACTACAAGTGAAATCGCTTGGTGGAAAAATGATGGAACAGAAAGTTTTACAAAATATGTGATAACAACCAGCACTAACCAAGCACTTTGTGTGTATGCGATTGATGTAGATGGTGATGGAGATATAGACGTATTATCCGCGTCACAAGGAGATAATAAAATAGCGTGGTTTGAAAATGATGGTTCGGAAAGTTTTACACCCCATGTAATCTCTACCGCCCAATCAAGTGCACGTTGTGTATTTGCTATTGATATAGACGGTGATGGTGATATAGATATATTATCAGCGTCATATAGTGATGATACTATTGCGTTGTGGGTAAATGATGGTTCTCAAAGTTTTACAGAACAAGTGATTACAAATCAGGCAGATGGTGCACGATATGTATACGCTGCGGATATTGATGGCGATAGTGATATTGATATAATAGGTGTATCTAGTAGAGATGGTACAATATCATGGTGGGAAAATACAGGTTCTCTAAGTTTTACAAAACATGTGTTAACAAGTTCAGCAACTGGAACACGAGGTGCGTATGTTATAGATGTAAATGGAGATGGATATCCAGATATATTGACAACGGCGTATAGTATTGATACGGTTTCTTGGTGGGAAAATAATGGTTCAGGAAGTTTTACGGAACATGTATTATCAACATCGATAGATGGTCCAGAAAACGTGTATGGAATAGATATGGATAATGATGGGGATATAGATATAGTATATTGTGCGAGTCGAAATGATGAAATAGGTTGGTTTGAAAATGATGGTTTTCAAAGTTTTACACAATATGTGATAACTACGTCAGCAAGCACAGTATATCAGGTATATTCAACAGATATAAATAGTGATGGGTTACCTGATATAGTTTCAGCTGAAAGTGGCAGTAATACTTTAGCATGGTGGAAAAATATGTTATCGCTTGACCCGACCGGACAACCGACCGGACAACCATCGGGAAAACCGACCGGACAACCATCGGGAAAACCGACCGGACAACCATCAGCACAACCTACTGGAAAACCTTCAGGTCAACCATCAGCACAACCTACTGGAAAACCTTCAGGTCAACCATCCACACAACCGACAGGACAACCAACAGGAAAACCTTCCGGACAACCATCCGGACAACCATCCGGAAAACCTTCCGGACAACCATCTTCACAACCGACCGGACAACCATCAGGACAACCGTCTGGAAAACCATCCGGACAACCATCCGGACAACCGACAGGAATACCATCAGGACAACCATCCGCACAACCGACCGGACAACCATCCGGACAACCAACCGAACAACCTTCCGGACAACCATCTTCACAACCGACCGGACAACCATCAGGACAACCGTCTGGAAAACCATCCGGACAACCATCCGGACAACCGACAGGAATACCATCAGGACAACCATCCACACAACCGACTGGAAAACCATCCGGACAACCAACCGAACAACCGACTGGAATACCATCGGGACAACCAACCGGACAACCAACAGGAAAACCATCCGGACAACCATCAGGACAGCCAACCGGAAAACCATCCGGACAACCGACCGGAATACCATCGGGACAACCAACCGGACAACCAACCGGACAACCAACCGGAATACCATCGGGACAACCAACCGGACGACCATCCGGACAACCGTCTAGTCATCCATCCAGTCAGCCATCCAGTCAGCCTTCAAGACAACCATCGGGTCAACCGTCAGGGCAACCTACAGATAAACCATCAAGTCAACCATCCGGTCAGCCAACCAGTCGTCCAACCAGTCAGCCAACTGGAATTCCGTCAGGACAACCATCCGGACAACCAACTATAAAACCATCCGGACAACCATCCAGTCAACCTACTGGAAAACCTTCAGGACAACCGTCTAGTCATCCATCCGGTCAGCCATCTAGTCAGCCTTCAGAACAACCAACCAATCAGCCAACCAATCAGCCAACCGGTCAACCAACAAATCAACCAACCGGAAAACCATCAGGTCAACCATCCGGTCAACCAACAAGTTATCCAACGAGTCAGCCATCCAGACAACCATCAAGTCAACCAACAAGTCAGCCATCAGGTAAACCATCATGTCAGCCAACAAGTCAGCCATCCGGTCAACCGTCGGGTCAACCAACAGGAAAACCGTCAGGTCAACCATCAGGTCAACCAACAAGTTATCCAACGAGTCAGCCATCCAGACAACCATCAAGTCAACCAACAAATCAGCCATCAAGTCAACCGTCAAGTCAGCCGTCAAGTCAGCCATCCGGACAGCCATCCGGTCAACCAACAAGTCAGCCTTCAGGTCAGCCATCAAGTCAACCAACAAGTCATCCATCGAGTCAGCCATCCGGACAACCATCAGGTCAGCCTTCAGGTCAGCCATCAAGCCAACCGTCAAGTCAGCCAACAAATCGGCCATCCGGACAACCATCAAGTCAGCCATCAAGTCAGCCATCAAGTCAGCCTTCAAGTCAACCAACAAGTCATCCAACGAGTCAGCCATCCGGACAACCATCCTGTCAGCCAACAAATCAGCCATCAAGTCAACCGTCAAGTCAGCCGTCAAGTCAGCCATCCGGTCAGCCATCCGGTCAACCAACAAGTCAGCCTTCAGGTCAGCCGTCAAGTCACCCATCCGGTCAGCCATCCGGTCAACCAACAAGTCAGCCTTCAGGTCAGCCATCAAGTCAACCAACAAGTCATCCAACGAGTCAGCCATCCGGACAACCATCAAGTCAGCCATCAGGTCAACCGTCGGGACAACCAAATAGTCAGCCGTCAAGTCAGCCATCCGGTCAGCCATCCGGTCAACCAACAAGTCAGCCTTCAGGTCAACCGTCGGGACAACCAACTAGTCAGCCGTCAAGTCAGCCGTCAGGACAACCATCCAGTCAGCCAACAAATCAGCCATCAAGTCAACCGTCAAGTCAGCCTTCAGGTCAGCCTTCCGGTCAGCCATCAGGCCAACCAACCGGAAAACCTTCAGGTCAACCGTCGGGTCAACCAACAAATCAGCCGTCAAGTCAGCCATCAAGTCAACCAACAAGTCAGCCAACAAATCAGCCGTCGGGACAACCATCAAGTCAGCCTTCAGGTCAGCCATCAGGTCAACCATCAGGACAACCAACCGGAAAACCTTCAGGTCAGCCATCAAGTCAACCATCAAGTCAGCCGTCAGGTCAGCCATCAAGTCAACCATCAAGTCAGCCATCAGGTCAGCCAACCGGAAAACCTTCAGGTCAGCCGTCGGGACAACCAACAAATCAGCCATCAAGTCAACCGTCGGGACAACCATCAGGTCAGCCATCAAGTCAACCATCAGGTCAGCCGTCGGGACAACCATCAGGTCATCCATCAGGTCAACCATCAGGTCATCCATCAGGTCAACCATCATCACAACCATCGTTAAACCCATCATCACAACCATCATCACAACCTACTGGAATACCCACAACACAACCAACCGGACAACCTACGGGAAAACCTACGATAGAACCTACATCTAGTCCAAGTACACCAACGGGAAAACCTACTGTAAATCCGACCGGTCAGCCATCATCTCAACCATCAACTCAACCATCAGGACAACCTACAACGGAACCAACTAGTCAACCAACAAGTATCCCAACAGGAAACCCCACCGGACATCCAACAGGACAACCCAGCTCACAACCTACAGGATATCCAAGTTCGCAACCTACAGGATATCCAAGTTCACAACCTACAGGAGAACCGTCCGGTCAACCATCAGGTCAACCATCAGGTCAACCATCAGGTCAACCATCAGGTCAACCAACTGAAAAACCGTCGGGACAACCATCCGGACAACCAACTGAAAAACCGTCAGGACAACCATCAAGTCAACCATCAAGTCAACCATCAAGTCAACCATCAAGTCAACCATCCGGACAACCTACAGGTCAACCATCAGGACAACCTACAGGTCAGCCGACAGGACAACCAAACAGTAACCCCACAATTACTCCAACTATTTATGAGGAAATTAAAAGTAACAATATTTTTTTACGATTTTTAGATTTAAGTATAGAATTGCAAATAATAATAATAATAGTAAGTTTGATAATAATTATATTAACTATTTATCCATTAAGTATAGCAGTCATTAAAAAGTTGAAAAATATAAAATATCCGGATATAGAATTAAATAACGGTACACAAGATTTAATTGAATGTAGAGAAAAAATAATAGATAAGGTATTTAAATCAAAATATGATATAGATAGAAAAATTAACCTAAGAAACAACAAGATATATGATGAAACAATGTTTATAGATGATAATGATTTAATTACAAAAAGACATATTTGTGATGAATTGTTAGTAGAAATAATAGTAGAAACAATGACCGAAACAATGGCAGAAAGAATGGCAGAAACAATAGTAGAAAGAATAGTAGAAACAATGATTGAACCAATGATTGAAACGAAAGAAATTTTAAATATAATGAAAAAAGAAGAAACACTAACTGACATAGAAATAAATATATCAGATGATGATGATTATTTATATGAATATAGAGAACCTACATCAATAATCCCTTTTATTGAAAGTGATGAGTCGTCAGAAGAATATACAGAACATTTAAAAGACACGTTAATAATAATACCATTTTCAGATGAAAATGAATCGAATACAGAAGTATAACTTACGAAATTTCATGAAAAAAATATAATCATATATAAAAATGTATTTTTTATTTGTTGGAACCTTGTTTGTGACGTTTTTGAAGTCGTTAAGTGCGATTAACCAACTATCATTCAGTGGTGGAGGAGCATTTGGAGCAGTGGAACTCGGTATATTGAAGAAAATTCGAGAGAGTTATCAAGTCAATTATGATAGATATACAGGTATTTCGGCAGGTGGATTAAATTCTGGATTTTTGTCGCATTTTGCCGATATTGATGAGGGTATCAAAGAAGCAGAAGGGATGTATTCTACTATTCGTAACAAGGATATATATGAAATTTTGCCAGATACAGGTGTTTCGTTGTTAAATACAAAACCATTACATAAAACGTTAACATCAATAATAACTAATTTGAAATCCGAACCGATTGTTGATACGTTGATAGGTACTGTCAATTTGAATACAGGTAATCTGGATATCTATAAGTATAATGATAATCATTCAATTGAAGATAAAGTGTTATTGTTGATGTCAACATCGGCTATACCCATCGCGTTTCCGCCTGTGAAATACAAAAATTATATGTATGTGGATGGAGGGACATTGAGTAATGAGTTATTAGATGTCGTACATTCATCTGATTATTTGAATATTACCTATATAAGTCCGTATGGTTTGATGGTAGAGAATGATAATTCGGTTGATAGTATCAAAGAGATGGTAGTGAGAACATTCCAAATTGTCAAAAAGAACTTCAATAACCCTTTTACACGATTAAATCATGAATGTAACAAACCATATGGTGAAATAACATATTATTACGTTGATAGCAAAGCATTGAATGGATTTAACATGTTGAACTTTGATAAGGGGTCAGAATTGATAGATATAGGTTATAGTAATGTAAAATATAACAAATACAAGCTTTGTTAACATCTAAAAAAATATTCGAACCACAAAATTGAATAACAAATAAGTTATTATATGAATATAAGTTTTATAATAAGACATTAACAATATGCATGTCGCATTAGTTATCGTAATTATTTTAGGAATGGTAGTGGAGACAAACGCTGCTTTGAGAGTGCACGCAGAATATAGGCGTCGACAATGGCAACGCGGTCAATCCGCAGAAGTTAAAATACACCATGAACCACCCGCAGGAGTGCATGCTGAATATATACGACGTTGGATACACGGTCAATACGCAGTTAAAATACCTCATGCACTACATGCGAGAGTACATAGAAAAAAACCTACTCCACATGTTCGACAGTATCTTCGACACCATCTATAAAAAAATTGAAATAACGATTATATTATATGATGTAAATTATATCACCACATGCCCGTTCCGTTAGTTATTGTGATATGTATAGTAGGTGTAGTTATTCTAGGAATTGTAGCGGAGGCAATATATACCAGTGGAAAAAATATTATAAGAAAAATAAAACCGCCACTTAGTAAAAGCGAAAACACAGATGAAAAAAATTGAAAATGAATATCGTTCAAAAATCATGGAATTACAAAAAGAAATGAAGATAAGAAAACTCCAAGAAAAGAAGATGATGGAAAAGAACTGCGAAGAAGAAGAACGTTTAAACGCAGCTATGGGTTTACTTTTACTTTCCAAAACCAAACCAACAAAACAAAAAGAAATAATAGTGGTAGAACCGGTGCGTCGGTCTAAGAGAATCGCAGACCGCGTTGCGAGCAGTCAATTTGGCATATAAAATATTTTACAATTGATGTGAATAAAATATTTTACAAAAAAAAAGATAGGGTAGAGAGGTACGCTCTATTTTTTTATGGATTTTCTATGTAATGATTTTTTATTTTTTTTAGTTGACCGTTTTTTTCCGGCTGTTTGTGGTGGATTAATTTCTGGTTTAGTTGTTGACGGTGGTTCTGATAAGAGTTGGTCTTTCTTTTTACACGATATCTTTACTCTTGATGCTGGTTGAAGTCGGTCAAGTTGATTAACTATAATATGATCGAGAGTTAGTCCTTCATTGTTTACTAATAATATACGTTTGAGGAATATATCTGTATCATCTGGCATAGTAAGATCTTTAAAATAATGTTCCGATGTAGTATTAAAAGTACCCTTTCCGAAGTTACCATAATCCGTTTCACAATTGGTAATTTCTTGTATATAGTTTTTAAGAGTTTTTATAAATGTTGTATTAGGTTTTTTAATTAAATCCGATTCAAACGCTTTAAAATAAGGAGACAAATAGTTAAACTTATATCTATCAAATAAATGATAAGATAAGAGAGATAACATTATAAATTTATAAGACTCAATGTAAGACATAGGTTGTATTGTGTCGGTACATAATTTTTGTTTACACCAGTCGCTATCAACATCGATTATTTTTAAGTCTATTTTTTCTATTTTTTGATTATTTTCATCAATAGTATAATTAATAACCATATTTTCAGGTTTTACATCAAAGCATGTTAACATAAATAATGCCATATTTTGATAAAGGGTTACTGTCTGTGATATTAACAAGCTTAATATTTTACAATTTGCTTCTTGTATTAAGATAGATTTATACTTATTTAAGAATTGACCTAAATTCAGTTGATATTTGTCCATGACAATAACTAACCGGTATGACTCGTTATCCTTAATAATTTTAATATCATATATTCTTGGATGTATTTTAGATTTTGACAGAGAGATCATATATTGCAAAGTATCAAGATAGGTAGTGTTTAATCGTCCGTACTGTATTCCATGAAGGTTGTCTGTAAAAAACTTTTCATTATCATCATAAAAATCGTCAGAATTTAATTGAGCGATTCTTACCGCAACCGGACTATTATTAGTACACTTATCAATTGATAATAACGTGCTATAAACACAGTTAAAAGTTCCCTGACCGATTTTGCATTGCTTTAGTTCTGAAATATCGTCGTTAATGATATCTAATTTATTGACAACCGGGACAAGTACAGAAAAATTGTCTTTCATTTTCACTAACTCCGTTTCATTTATTTTGCTACAATCTATAGTAGCTTTTTTTTGTTGTTCTACAGTGGGTTCCGTTTGTGGCGTGGTATTTTCATTTTCTCCACCTTTTTGATAATGTTTCTTGGTATGTTTTTTGCTAACCATCTACTAATATATATATATATATATCCATACTAATCTTGCTAAACAATAAAATTGATTTACTTTTAATAAAAGAATAGCAGGTAAATTTGATGCATAACAAGTGTTATTTATACCAAAATGTCTACGGAAATGAATTTGGAGCTCGTGAAACAAAACGGTCAGTATCTGGCGTTTGTAAAAGAACAAACACCCGAAATTTGCTTAGCTGCTGTGGAAGAAGATGGTAGTGCTTTACTTTATGTGAAAGAACAAACACCTGAAATATGTTTAGCTGCTGTGAAACAATTTGAATATGCTTTGCAATACGTGCTGAAACAGACACCAGAATTATGTTTAGCTGCCGTAGAAAGAGATGGATTTGCTTTAAAGTATGTGAAAAAACAAACACCTGAAATATGTTTAGCTGCTGTGAAACAAAATAGAGATGCTTTAGATTATGTAAGAGAACAAACGGATGAAATAATTTTAACAGCATCTATGACAGTCTAAAATAATATAACTACTAATTACACCGACTAAAAAGAAAAATGAAAAATATAATAAAAAAATGCCTTACCTCCATTTTTCTTATTTTTATGTGCTTAGAAAAACAAAAAAAAGTTATTATAATATATAATGACGATTATAACAGACGACAATATTCGTAATTTAGTCAAAATTTATTTAACAAATCAAACTGAATTACCAGAAGATTTGCGTAATATATCAAAATGGGATGTCAGTAAGGTAACAAATATGAGTAATTTATTTGAGGTAGCTTCCACGTTTAATGAACCTTTGAACGATTGGGATGTAAGTAATGTAACCAATATGGAGGGAATGTTTGAGGAAGCTAGAAATTTTAATCAACCCTTGGATAAATGGAATGTCAGTAATGTAAGAAGTATGAGAAGTATGTTTTTTTATGCTTCCAAATTTAATCAACCCTTGGATAAATGGAATGTCAGTAAGGTAACAG
>Ga0181565_10001330_pt1 | contig 18930 bp, 19 predicted proteins | sample 101ome_16_FD_129661 | JGI IMG/M metagenome (GOLD analysis project Ga0181565, IMG submission 129661) | Coastal salt marsh microbial communities from the Groves Creek Marsh, Skidaway Island, Georgia - 101401AT metaG (megahit assembly) | ecosystem: Environmental > Aquatic > Marine > Intertidal... | reverse complement strand
TAACAATGGCGTTTTGGTGGTGGAATTAATATCTTCTGTTTGGAAAACACCGCCCAACACAATGGTTTCTCCATTATCAACCAACACTTGTGTTTCCAACTGGGTAGTGTCAATCAGAGGCTGATCATTACTGGCCACACCAGCCAAGGCGTCTTGGGTGATAATTAGATCCATAATGATTCTATTATCAGGCGTGATCTTAGGCGTCACCTGCAGCTTTAACACGGCCTCTTCCAAAGTAATCGTTGCTTGCTGATTACCAGCACCTTCCGAGGCACCTGTTTGGCGTGTTTGATAGGGAATTTTCACCCCCGAACTGATCATAGCTTCCTGCTTATCGCCAGTAATTACTTTAGGCTGTGAAACTACTTCACCGTAACCACCTGACTCAAGCGCAGACAACTCAAGATTTAACAGCATGCCCGCATCGGCATAACCAATACTAAACTTACTGGTATTACTGTCAGCCACGCCCAAATCTACAGCCAGTGCGTTGGGGTAATCGGCGAGCAGGCCACCACCACTGTTAAAGCTCTCGCGCAAGGCTGTCACCGACTCAAGCCCACCCCCAGAAATTAACCGGCCGTTATCTGCTGTGCCAACGCCACCCCACTGTACACCTAGCTTTTCAGAAAAATCCGAGCTGGCTTTGACAATACGGGCTTCAATCATGACTTGCCGAATCGGCACATCTAACATTTCAATCAAACCCCGAATTTCATCCAACTTGGCCGCGGTTTCAGTGATTAATAGTGCGTTTGTTCGCTCATCAACATGGACAGAGCCTCGTTCAGATAACAAACTCTGATAGTCATCATCACCATTTGTACTGCTTCGTCTAGACGTTTGACTACTTTCGTTTTCACCCATAAACATATCGTAGAGCTCTTTCGCATCGGCGTAGCGAATCTTTATGAACTCTGTTTGAAGCGGTGCTAGTTCTTCGCGCTGCTTATTGTGTTCAACCTCTTTACGCTCGCGCTCAGCGATTTCATCCGCCGGCCCAACCATTAAGACATTGCCCTCAACTCGCTTATCTAACCCTTTAGTTTTTAACACTAAATCTAGCGCCTGATCCCAGGGTACATTCTGCAATCGCAAAGTAATATTGCCAGCCACTGTGTCACTAGCGACCAGATTCAGGTCAGTAAAGTCTGCGATCAGCTGCAACACCGAGCGCACAGGAATATCTTGGAAATTCAAAGATAAACTATCACCCGCATAGGTAAATGCACGCCGCTTCTCAGCCATTTCTTCGTCACTGAGCGGCTTAACGCTAATAACATATTGTTCGTCAGCCTGATAAGCCAAGTAGTCAAACTGCCCTGAAGCTTGCATGTTAATAGATACCGCATTGGGAGCTTGTATGACATCAAAGCCATTCACTGGTGTTGCAAAGTCCACCACATCATATTTACGCTGTAATTTTTCTGGGACATTTAAATCGAGGAAATCGACTTTTAAGTTCGAACCCTCAACTCTGACATCAACATCGATACGTTGCTCGCTCAAATCGAGGATCAGCATACCTTCGCCGGCAGGCCCGCGTTTAAAGTCTAAGCTGCGGATGCTGCCAACGGCATTACTATTAGCAACGTCGCCACTACGCTTGAGCGATGAGGTCAACATCCCTTCCGAAGGACGTGTGACAAAGTCACCAGCACCTGCTTGGCTAAGTTCAATGACTAAAGAATTACCGCGCACATCAGTGCTATAGGGAGACATAGACTTCATATTCACGATAGCTCGTGTGCGATCGCCAGCCTCAAGCACCATCAAACTTTCGGCATTGGCCATACCTAGCGTATGTTTCTTTTGTGCTAACTGACTGCTCACTCCAGCCATATCGACTACAAGACGGGCAGGCTTGGTAATGGTATAAGTCTTGGGACTCGGCGGCGTTCCATCAAAATCGAGTCGAATTTCTAATGCACCGCTAGATGTATTGGCAAACTCTACATTCGTTAGCGCGACACTCGCCCATGCAGAGGTTGTCGTCACAGCACATAAGATGGCAGCCGCCCAGCTTATCGCAACAAAACCTTTGTGCTTAAATCCATTTTTCATATCTATCTCCGACTCGCTTAATTCTCAAGCACTTGCAAATTTAATGTTTTGGGACGCTCTAACCAGCCACCAAGACCATCTGGGACAATTTCAATTAATGAGATGAAAGTATCCCCTAATTCAATCACCTTGCCATGATTTCGCCCCATGTAGTTACTCACAGCAACACGGTGCACATTTGACTCGGTATCTGTCACCAGAGCCCAAAAACCCTTGCTATTGGATAGTGTGCCAACCATGGCTAAATTATCGAGATCAAATCCTTCCAGAAACTCTTTGGGTCGAGAAAAATCGGGTTTTATAGAGGCATCACTGCGGCGCTTCTGCAACGCAAGAATATCAACCGGCTTTTCAAACGGTGGACGCAGCGCCTGGGCTGAATAAGTAAACGCCTGGTAGGGCTTAAATACCGGCACTGGAGGGACTTTTCCAACAGGCTTAGACTTTGTTTCTGCAACAAACTGCTGCAAATCTTCGTTACCGCCGCTGCATGCTGTCATTAACGCGGCAATCACTAAAACAAACCATCGTAATTTAGGAGTCATCAGTCATCCTCCTTGTAACGATAGGTCTTGGCTAAAACATCAAAGGTTAAACCAGTCATCGTTTTGCCATCGGGCCTGATAGTGAAATCGTGTAGCGTCACAATCCTAGGCAGTGCTGCCACTCCGCTCACAAAACTACCCATATCATGGTAGTTTCCCTGTGTGTTAATAGAGATCGGTAATTCGACGTAAAATTCTTTGCGCTGCTCTGCCAATAACTTAATGCTGTTAAAGGACAAGCGCGAGCTTTCGCCACGATTAGTAATATCTTCCAACAAACCAGGAACCTCTGTATCACTCGGCAATTGACCTAAAAGCTTGCCAAAGGATTGCTCCATTTCCGCTAATTGCTGTTTTAAGGCAGGAAGATTGGCCGCCTTAAATGCTTTAGCTTCAAATTGCTGCCTTAACTCTTGCTCACGACGTTGCTCGTTTTCAAGCTGCTTAGTCATGTCTTCAACAAACAGTTTATAACCACCAAATAGAGCGCATATACCGAGAAATACAGCCGCTACGATCTTGGCAGGGTTCGGCCAAGAGCCCGGATTTTCCATATCCAGGGAATTAAAATCAAATGCCTGTAGCGCTTCCCATTGGGCTTTGAGATTAGAGGTATCCATTACTCATCTTCCTCCAAGCTATCGTTGGGATCAGCGAGCTTAACCGTCATCAAGAAGTTATTGGCATTCTCACCTTCTTGAGGGTTAGCTGTCACCGAGGTTAACAAAGGATTGGCAAACCAATCAGATGATTCAAAAGCCCGCATGAGACTCGAAACCCGATTATTGGATTCTGCTGTGCCATCTAAACTCAGTGTTTTATTGGCTTCTGTGTACTTAATAGAGCGATAGTAGACACCGTCTGGCAATGTGCGAACCAATTCATCGAACAAGCGGACAATCACTGGCCGATTACCTTGCAGCTCTTGGATTACACGCATCCGCTCCAACAACTGATCACGTTTTTTCTCCAACTCTTGAATTTCACGAATCTGAGCATCGAGTAAAGTAATCTGCTGATTTAAATAATTATTGCGGCTACGTTGTCCATCAATCGACATGCTGTATGCCTGCATCACAATGACGACAACTAATACTGCGACACCTACCGCCACACCCAAAAGAGCAAAAAATTCTTTCTTGAGCTCTTCACGGCGCTCTTCACGCCATGGAAGTAAATTAATGTTGGCCATCGTCGAAACTCCTCAAAGCTAGGCCACAAGCAATCATTAAAGCGGGTGCGTCTTTGGCAAGTGAATCGGTATCGACCTTGCTACTAATTTCCATTTGTGCAAAAGGGTTGGCAACGACGGTGGGAGTATCAAGCTTTTGGGCAACAATTTCTGCGAGCCCTTCCATCGCAGAGACACCGCCCGCCAAAACGACTAGGCTTACGTCATTGTATTGGCTTGATGAGAAGAAAAATTGCAGCGCACGAACCAACTGTTGTACAACGGCATCAATAAATGGCTCGAGGACTTCGGTCTGATAATCATCGGGCAAGCCGCCTTGCTTCTTGGCAAGTCCCGCTTCTTCGGTGGATAAACCATAACGCCGCTGTACTTCGTCAGTAAGCTGACGACCGCCAAACAATTGCTCGCGGGTATACACTGACTGACCATTTACTAACACACTAAGCGTGGTCATGGTGGCACCAATATCGAATACTGCCACCGTATCTTCGCTTCCCGATAAATTAACTTGGTCAGCTATAATGCCGTAGGCACGCTCAATGGCATGGGCTTCAATATCTATTACCTTGGCCGTCAATCCAGCTTGCTCAAGGGCATCCACTCGCAAATCAACAGTTTCTCGTCGACACGCGACCAGCAGCACCTCATTCATATCGGAGTGATCCGGGGATGGACCTATCACCGTGAAATCAATCGCGACTTCATCCAGCGGATAAGGAATATATTGATCCGCCTCTAAACTGATTTGGGCTTCCATGGCGTCATCATCTAAATCGGCATCTAGCTCAATCACTTTGGTAATCACCGATGAGCCTGTGACTGCAGCCGCGGCTGAAGTTAGCTTTGATTTAGACCTAAGTAGCGCCGCTTGAATAGCATTAGCCACCGCATCGCTGTCTACGATGTTTTTTTCCACCACAGCGTTTGCGGGTAATGGTAATACCGCGTAACTTTCAACCTTGAAGGCTCCATTACCTCGACTAAGCTCCAACAACTTAATGGTTGTTGAGCTAATGTCGACGCCGAGCACCGCTGGTTTTTTCTTTTTCAGAAATCCTAACACTGATGTCGATCCCGTCCGTGAAATGTTTCCCAATAAGCCTCCTCAATAAAACTGGCTTTGAATTAAGCACACCGTAAGCTGCAAATGTGGCTATAATGGCAAAGTCTGAATTCCTGAGAAAACCGTACAAACACAATATAGACCATATGAAAACAATCCGCGCCACTACATCAAAATTAGTTTGGTTTTTTCTTTTCTTAATTGCCTCTTCTGCAATGATAGGCAGCGCTACCTACCTGAGTTTAAGCCCCTCACTCCCTGACGTTAAGACGTTTCGCGATTACAAACTTCAAACACCATTGCGCATTTATAGCGCCGACGGCCTTCTCATGGGAGAGTTTGGGGAGAAAAAGCGTACACCTCTGCACTATAACGACATTCCAAAAGGCTTTATCAAAGCCCTGTTGGCCGCGGAGGATGACCGCTTTTTTGAACACCGCGGTATCAATATAAAAGGCCTAGCTCGAGCGGTCATCGACATTGTCACTACGGGCGAAAAAGGTTCCGGCGGCTCCACGATCACCATGCAAGTCGCCAGGGCCGTGTTCTTAAACAAAGACCGTGTCTTTATCCGTAAATTTAATGAAATCATTCTTTCGCTTGAAATGGAGATTGCTCTATCCAAGGAAGAAATCCTCGAAATGTATGTCAACGAGGTCTTTCTTGGACATCGCGCTTACGGCTTTGAAGCTGCCGCCAATGTCTATTATGGAAAACCACTGAGTGAACTCAATTATGCGCAGTGGGCGATGCTTGCCGGATTGCCCAAGGCTCCCTCAGCTTACAATCCCATCGTGAACCCTCCCCGCGCCCTAATTCGCCGCGATTGGATTATCAATCGCATGCATACCTTAGGCTATATCGATGCACAGCAACATCGTGCAGCTCTGGCGTTTGAAGACAATGCCTATAAGCACGACAGCCCTCTCGAGCTTTACGCTCCCTACGCTGCTGAAATGGCTCGCCAAGTACTCCTAGACATGTTTGGCCCCCAAATCTACACCGACGGATTTGTCGCTCACACCACTCTGCGTGCCAATTTACAAGCCAAGGCTGACCGTGCAGTGAAAGATGGCTTATATGCCTACGACAAACGCCATGGATATCGAGGCCCCGAAGCGATTCTTGAAGCACCTAGCAGCGAGGAATCCAGTCCAGACACCGACATTGACACCATCATTACAGAGCGCGATTCGCTTACTCTAGCTATCGACAAAACCGACGGCAGCATCCAACCTTATCGCGACAAATGGTTAGCTGCGCTTAAACAGTACCGTGAATTTGATGGCAATGTCCCCGCGGTAGTGACGGCGATTGATGAGTTTGGTGCAGACCTAATGCTAGAGGAAGGAGAATTTGCGAGACTCGCGTGGGAAAATGGTTTGTCCGATGCACGTTCCTATATCGATGAAAATCGCCGCGGCCCAAGACCTAAATCCGTTGAGGATGTTGTTGCTGTAGGTCATCTAATCCGCGTTAAACAAGCTGAAGACGGACGCTGGCATTTAAGTCAAATACCCAAAGCACAGGCTGCGCTAGTCAGTTTAGATGCCAATACTGGGGCCATTAAAGCGGTAACTGGCGGGTTCGATTTTTCTCAGAGTAAATTTAATCGTGTGACTCAAGCAGCGAGGCAGCCGGGCTCCAACCTCAAGCCATTTATTTATGCTGCAGCACTGGAGAACGGTTTTAATGCAGCGAGCATCTTTAACGATGCCCCTGTTGTGTTCAATGACAAAGCGCTTGAAAGCACATGGCGTCCAGAAAATGACAGTGGCAAGTTTGCAGGTCCAACTCGCCTTCGCGAAGCGTTATACAGCTCAAGAAACCTAGTCTCTATCCGCCTGTTACAACAGCTTGGCATCCGCAATGCCATTGATTATCTTACGCTTTTTGGCTTTGAACGGGACAAACTGCCACCCGATCTATCGCTAGCCTTGGGCACACTGGCAGTGACGCCGCTTCAGATAGCCCAGTCGTACGCTGCCTTTGCTAACGGCGGCTTTAAAATTGAGCCCTATATCCTGCAACGCATTGAAAGCTTTGATGGTGGCATTCTCTACGAACACTCACCACTAGTCGCCTGCGCTGAATGCACCGCCACTGGCAATGTGAGTTCCCGCCTTAGCGATGAGGAAAAAACCGCGCTAGCACTGACCATGGAAATTGGGTTAGCCGACGAGAGCAACGAAAAACCCGTTCAATACGCACCAAGAATTATGGACGAACGTGTTAATTTCATCATGACCGATATTCTGAGCGACACCATTAAGAAAGGAACTGGCCGTCGCGCGCGAGCATTAAAGCGCAACGATATTGCAGGTAAAACGGGCACAACCAATGGCCCAACCGATGTTTGGTTCTCTGGTTTTAATGAATCCATAGTGACCACGACTTGGATGGGTTTCGATAATAACTCCAACCTTGGTTCTGGCGAGTTTGGTAGTAATGCTGCGCTACCCATGTGGATAGATTATATGGAACTTGCACTACCCGAAACCCCTCAAAAGCGTCGCAAGCAACCCGATGGACTGGTAACTATTAGAATAGATCCAGAGACAGGTAAAGCGGCAAGTGCCAACCAACGCGGTGCCATATTTGAAATTTTTAGGGAAGAAAATGCGCCGCTAGCGGAGAGTCAATCTCAGACCCCAGACAACAACTCAACGACAGAAGATTTAGCGCCAGCTGAATTGTTTTAATCCAATGGCACCATCATGTCTGGGTACATGAGCCTCATAAGCCAGCGCTTATGGGGTCCTTGTCGCCCCTTCCGATCGACCAACCAGCCCTTGATAATAAACTCTCTATCAGAGAGTGATTTCCACCAGCTATCTGGAAATCGCTGAAGCTCACTGCGATCAACCCTCAGCACCACATTACCTCTCGTTTCAATCCAAACAGCTGCCCGAGTATGCTCAACGCGATCAATGCGCCCTTTCAACACCACAAAGCCAGCTCTTAGAGCATCGCTTGCAACATCCATGGGCAACCAATAAGGTTCTCGCCACAGACCGAGCTTGGCTTTTCTGGCTTGATTTTCTGCCTCACGCAAGCAGTCCGCCATGCCCGTTTGTCGATCGCTGCCGATAAAGAACCCAAGCCCCTGCGCAATAAGCTGCTCTTCCGCTGAACGGCCTGACTCATTAAAAACATGGCTTAAACGTCGACCATAGCGATCCTGTGGCTTATCGCCATCTACCAAGAAAATGACGTCTGTCAGAAGTGCTTGTAAGGCCTTGGTCGACTCACGCGCTAAAGGTTGCTCTTTGCGCGCGCCCCTACCCAGTTCAGGGGTATTAATTCCTAGCAGCCGAACTTTGGTGCCTCCGGTAAGTTTAATCGTGTCTCCGTCGGTCACACCGTGAAGTCGAGACGCATCGGCATTAGATGGCATGACACATTCCGCCAACGCAACGGGAATAAATATGGCATAAAAAAAGGCGCCCACTAAGGACGCCTTTTTAATTTGGTCAGTGAGGTTCATAACCCCATCATGCCGATCCGATCTTATTTCTTCAAGCTACGAGCGCCAAAACGCTTGTTGAAGCGATCGATACGACCACCAGTATCAAGAACTTTTTGCTTACCTGTGTAGAAAGGGTGGCAAGCTGAACATACGTCCAAGTGCAAATCATTGCGCATTGTTGAACGAGTTTTGATCACATTACCGCAGCTGCAAGTTGCAGTAATTTCAGAGTATTCGGGATGGATATCAGTTTTCATTTTCAAAGGCCTTTAGCATTTCCGATGCCGCCACTGGTAATTCCCATAATTGCCAGCACCGCATCTCATTAGCTCGACCTGCCTAATGGCAGGCTCCACAGAGCCGCGCATAATACCAAATTTATTACACTGAGCAAGTCATTTCGTATAAAAAGCGTACAATTTTCGGCAGCGACAAGTGTGTACAATTCGCGCTAAACTTAACTTTTAGGCAAGATGACGCTTTCCCGTGTTTTTACGACTCGCACTCCCAACGCCATTGAGACGACTATTCGACTACGCCCCACCTGCGGTAATGACGGCAGGAGAGGTAGCACAGTTGCGCCCTGGAACTCGAGTTGCGGTATCCTTCGGGCCTCGCCCGATGGTCGGTATACTCATCACTTTAGTGGAGCAGACAGATGTCCCGGCGGATAAAATCAAGCCGGCCAATGCCATCCTGGACAGCGCGCCGGTGGTTCCCGATACCGCACTTAATTTTTATTCATGGGCTGCTGATTACTACCACCATTCACTTGGTGACGTTTTACAAAATGCGCTTCCCAGTTGGCTGCGCCAAGTAGATCGTCGAGATATCGATAGCTGCCACGGCTGGCAATTAACCTCGTTGGGCCAAACTAGCCACGCCCAAGAATTACTCGGAAGAGCCAGTAAACAAAAAGCCCTACTTCACTATTTGCAAGACCAGCTAGGTGCGATTTCAGAACAAAAATTACTCCAGCATCAGCACAAACGCACTGCTATCAAAGCACTCCAAGAAAAAGGACTAATTGAAGCATGCCGACTACCCCTCGATAGTGGTCAACTTCCCACGATTACCGAGTCGCTGCTATTAAATAATGAGCAAAAAGAGGCGCTTAATACTATTCAAAGCCATAACGGCTGTACCCTGTTGGCCGGCATCACTGGCAGCGGTAAAACGGAAGTATATCTACAAGCCATCGAGGAAGTTATCCGCAATGGCCAGCAAGCACTCGTCCTTATTCCTGAAATCGGACTCACGCCTCAAACTACCCAGCGATTTGAAGCTCGTTTTGGGCCGTGTATTAGAGTACTGAATTCGGCGTGTAGCGATGGTGACCGCCTAGATACCTGGTTAGCAGCTCGCGATGGCCGTGCAGCCATCGTCATAGGCACTCGATCTGCAATATTCATCCCTATGGCTAATCTCGGTCTAATAATTATTGATGAAGAACACGATGCCTCATTTAAACAGCAAGATGGCTTTCGCTATTCGGCTCGTGACTTAGCCGTAGTTCGCGGCCAAATACAGCAGGCCAACGTGGTCCTAGGTTCGGCGACGCCTTCATTTGAATCACTCGCCAACGTCGATAATGGCCGCTATAAAATGGCAAAGTTAACACAGCGCGCTGGCAATGCTGTACCTCCCATCTTGCAAGCTATTGACCTTCGTCATCAGAGCCTTAATAACGGTTTTTCCAATGAGGGAATCGCGGCTATCCAAGACAGTCTCTCTCGTGGCCAACAGGCCTTGGTGTTTATTAATCGCCGCGGCTATGCACCCGTATTAATGTGTCATGATTGCGGGTGGCATGCCCACTGTCATCACTGTGACGCCAGGATGACGGTCCATATGCAACCACCACACATGCATTGCCATCACTGTGATGCTCGCAATGGACTCCCCAAACGATGTCCAAGTTGTCATAGCGGCCAAATGGTATTAATCGGCCAAGGTACAGAGCGCAGTGAAGAAGCCTTGCAGCAACTCTTTCCAGCAACAGAAGTGTTAAGAATTGATCGTGACACAACATCTCGCAAAGATGCTATGCGCGACATCATTGAGCGCATCAATGACGGCCAACCCAGAATCTTAGTCGGCACCCAAATGCTGGCTAAAGGCCACCATTTTCCAAAACTCGGTGTGGTACTAATTCTTGATGCGGACGGTGGACTGTTCAGTGCAGATTTCCGGGGCCCAGAAAAAATGGCACAGCTATTAATTCAAGTGGCCGGTCGAGCCGGGCGTGAGGAGCAACGTGGCAACGTTCTCATTCAAACTCACCATCCAGATCATCCCCAACTGCAACTTTTGTTACAACAAGGCTATTTCCAGTTTGCTCAAGCACAATTATCGCTGCGGCAAAACATGGAGCTTCCGCCTTATCGGGCAATGGCCATGATACGTGCCGACAGTAATTCATTTGAAGCCACCGAGCAGTTTTTACAAGAAATACTAGTCATCGGAGAAAAAATAGCCGGAGGTGAAATCCAGTTGTTAGGACCTTTGCCCTCTCCAATGCCAAAACGTGCTGGCAAGTATCGCGCGCAACTCGTTATGCAGGCGGCCCACAAAGGCGTACTGAAGGCCTTTCTAGCAAGCTTTATAAAGGCCATTGAACCCGTTCGTGGCACCGCTCAATTACATTGGTCACTCGATGTTGATCCAATCGATATGTTTTAGCGCTAAAGGCAGTGTTACAATGCCCACAACACAAGACTGAAGCACTATGACACACGATTTCAAACCCAAAAAAAACCAGCCAAAAGCCAGTAAATCTTCTCGCGGCCAGCGCAAGTCAACTGCCGCCCGCCGAGCCCCTGCGCCCCAAAAAGCGCCTTTCCCAAAAGGCTTGTTGGTCGTTGCTTTAATGTTAATTTCAAGCTTTGCCTATGGCCTTTATTATTTAAGCACCCACAGTCGTTCAGTGGATAATGAAGATAGCCTTCAATCGGTAGTCAAACAGGCAACCAAAACGGCGCCCGACAAGACAGCGAGCATCGAAGAAAAAAACTCAACCCAATTTGAGTTCTACTCTTTACTTCCCAAACAGGCACCGGTGTTGTCAAGCGATCCAGCACAACGGCCTCAATCTAACCAGCCGGCACGCAACTACCACTACATGCTTCAGGCCGGTGCTTTCAAAAAGAAGGACGATGCGGAGAGGCGCCGCGCCGAGCTTATTCTCAACGGCTACGAAGCCCAATTAGAACCCACCAAATACAGCAACGGTAAAACTTGGTATCGACTTCTCATTGGACCGTTTAATTCCCAGTCAAAATTAGCGAAAGCTCGCTCAGATCTGTTGCAAAGCAACATAGAAACACTGGTCATCAAACGCAACAATTAAGCCTTGAATTCGCTGCTGCTGCCCCCACATTAGCTAAATAAACACATGCAGGAGTTAAACAGTGGAACAATTCCGCGGCACCACCATCCTCGCCGTTCGTCGAGGCAATCAAGTCGTCATCGGCGGCGACGGCCAAGTGACCCAAGGCAATACCGTCATGAAAGGCAACGCGCGCAAAGTTCGGCGCATCTACCACGGCAATGTCATCGCCGGATTTGCCGGAGGCACAGCCGACGCTTTTACTCTGTTTGAATTGTTTGAAGCCCAACTCGAAAAATTCCAAGGCCAACTAACAAGATCGGCGGTAGAACTCGCTAAAATGTGGCGTACCGAGCGCTCACTACGCAGTCTCGAAGCACTTTTGATTGTTGCTGACAAAACCACCTCATTAGTTATCACCGGTAATGGCGACGTTATTGAACCTGAAGATAATTTAGTCGCCATTGGCTCAGGCGGCGCATTTGCGCAATCAGCAGCCACCGCTCTTCTACACAACACAGAATTGAGCGCACGGGATATTGTTGAAAAGAGCCTCAATATTGCCGGCGATGTTTGTATTTATACCAACCAGAATTTAACTATCGAGACGCTTGATCTCGACTAAGGGAATACCATGTCCTCTATGACACCACGTGAAATTGCTCACGAACTAGATCGCCATATCATCGGTCAACAAGACGCTAAACGCGCCGTCGCCATTGCGCTTCGCAACCGCTGGAGACGATCGCAGCTTGGGGAAGATCTACGACACGAAGTCACCCCTAAAAACATCTTGATGATTGGCCCTACTGGCGTAGGTAAAACTGAAATAGCGCGCCGCCTCGCAAAGTTAGCAAACGCGCCTTTCATCAAAGTTGAAGCCACCAAATTTACAGAAGTAGGTTATGTAGGCCGCGATGTAGAGTCGATCGTGCGAGATCTTGTGGAAATGTCTATCAAGATGGTGCGTGAGCAGGCGATGGAGAAGGTTCGTGTAAAAGCGGAGGATATTGCAGAAGATCGCATTCTTGATGCCCTTCTTACTCCCGCACGTGATAGTAGCCCAGAGGAAAAAGAAAACAGTACTCGTCAGTTGTTCCGCAAACAATTGCGCGAAGGTAAGCTGGACGATAAAGAAATCGACATCAGTGTTAGCGCGGATAAAGTCGGCGTAGAAATTATGGCCCCACCGGGCATGGAAGAGATGACTTCGCAGTTGCAAAACATGTTCTCCTCCATGGCGACCCAGCAGAAATCGACCCGCAAAATGACGGTTAAGGCTGCTTATAAAAAAGTTATCGATGAAGAAGCCGCTGGCTTAATCAATGAAGAGCAAATTCGCCAACAAGCCCTTGAACGTGCCCAGCAGCATGGCATCGTTTTCCTAGATGAAATCGACAAGATTGTTAAACGCCAAGAAGCAAGCGGCGGCGACGTTTCTCGGGAAGGTGTTCAACGCGACCTGCTACCACTCATCGAAGGCTGTAGCGTGCAAACCAAACATGGCATGGTCAATACTGATCATATTTTGTTTATTGCATCGGGAGCATTTCACTTAGCAAAGCCTTCAGATCTCATTCCTGAACTACAAGGTCGACTGCCTATTCGAGTTGAACTGGAAGCACTTCGCCCCGAAGACTTTGAACGTATTCTTACTGAACCTCGCGCTTCACTTACAGAGCAATACACAGCTTTACTGGGCACCGAAGGCCTTGCTGTTAGCTTTAGCAGCGACGGTATCTCTCGTATTGCAGAAATTGCATGGGACGTGAATGAACGCACTGAAAATATAGGTGCACGGCGTTTACACACGGTCATGGAGCGGCTCACAGAAGAGCTATCCTATGACGCCGCCGATATTGCTGCGAAGGGTGAAACGATTGTTATCGATCGCGAGTACGTTGAAAAACAACTAGGCCATCTATCGGTTGATCAAGACCTCAGTCGCTACATCCTTTAGGAGAGAATGCCTTGTCACTGCCAAATAAAGTAAAGCTTCACAGGGGCTCTAAAACGCTGGAACTTCAGTATCCAGACGGACGCGGCTTTCATTTGCGGGCGGAATACTTGAGAGTATATTCGCCCTCAGCGGAAGTTCGTGGTCATGGTGTAGGCCAAGAAGTACTGCAGTGGGGCAAAAAAAACGTTGCACTCAGCGATGTCCAAGCCGCGGGCAAATACGCCTTGAAACTGGTCTTTGACGATGGCCATGACTCGGGCCTATACAGCTGGAAATACTTATTAGAGCTCGCCGAAACAGAAGAACAAAAATGGCAGGACTATTTAGATAGACTTGCTGCGGCAGGTTTAGATCGCGACCCAGACATCAGCACGATTAAACTGCTTTAAAGTGACTCTTTAGGCTCTTCTTCATTTTCAGGCTGCCTTGCTTTGACAAAGCGGCCAAAGAAAATTCCCACCTCAAATAACATCCACACCGGTACTGCCAATAGCGATTGAGAAATAATGTCTGGCGGCGTCAGCAACATACCCACCACAAAGCAGCCCACCACAATATAAGGTCGCTTCGCCGCTAGGGCATCGGCCGTAGTTGCTCCAGTGATAATTAACAGCACGGTGGCGACAGGTACTTCAAAGGCAATACCAAAAGCGAAGAACAGCTTAAGGATAAAATCCAAATAACTATTGATATCGGTCATGACCGTGACATTTTCTGGCCCCACCGAGGTAAAGAAACCAAAAATGAGCGGAAACACAACGTAGTACGCAAACGCCATACCGGCATAAAATAAACATATACTCGACACTAGCAGTGGGAATGCTAGTCGCTTTTCATGCTTGTATAACCCAGGGGCAATGAAGGCCCACGCCTGATAAAGTAAAAATGGCACGGCAATAAACACAGACAGCACCAAGGTCAATTTGAAAGGCGTTAAAAAAGGCGATGCAACTTCCGTGGCGATCATGGTAGAGCCCTCTGGCAAGAAGCGGCGCAGAGGTTCTGAGATGAAAGTGTAGATTTCGTTAGCGAAGCTAAACAACCCCAAAAAGACGACTAACACCGCAAGCAACGCTCTTAAAATGCGAGAACGCAATTCCAACATGTGCTCAACAAAAGGAGACTTTTGCTCGCTATCGCTCACTGAGTTTTTCCTTTCTCTTCTGGATGATTGTCTGCCGCTTCGGGCTGATCGGCATTCTCTATTCCTGCAGCTTGTTCAGCCTCACGCTTGGCTCGACGTTGGGCAATAGCAGCTTTTTCATCATCGCTGAAAAACTCTTCGTCGCCCTCGTGCATACCAAAATTATCAGCATCATTGAGAAAATCATCCGCCATGGAATATACATCCGACTTGGCTTTATCCATTTTCTCTAAACTGCGCATCACTTCTTCGTTGTGAAGCTGGCGGCGTATTTCATCTGCCCCCACTTCACGCTCGATATCGGTTTTAATATCGCGAATGCTACGGCGAATTCTTCCAACCCACAGACCCGTTGTGCGCATAGCCCCCGGCAGTCGCTCAGGACCGAGGACCACAAGGCTGATAACACCAATCACCAGCAATTCGGCAAAACCAATATCAAACATAAAAAAGCTTACTCAGATTTTTCTTTGGTTTCCGTTTTTTCTGGCGTCACATCGATGACATCATCGTTAGCGACTTTTTTTTGCTCTTCTTCAGCCTTGGGCGACTCTTCCTTCATAGACTGTTTAAAGCCCTTTATGGCGCCGCCCAAATCGCCACCAAGATTGCGAAGTCGCTTAGTGCCAAACAACATCACAACGATGACTAACACAATCAGTAATTGCCAAATACTTATTCCACCTAAACCCATGGTGCTCTCTCTCGTAATTAATTAATGGTTATGCGGGATGACGTTGACGCTTTTCTTCCAAGCCTGAAAGATTGAAGCGGCGCTGGAGTTCAGCCAACACATCATCTGCGGTTAAATCTAGATGTGACAGCATGACCAAACTGTGAAACCAGAGGTCTGCCGTTTCACCAACCAGCGCCTGCTTGTCACCGCCACTCTCAACATCTTTAGCGGCCAAGATTACTTCTGTAGCCTCTTCACCCACTTTTTCTAGAATTTTATTGAGCCCTTTATCGTGCAGTGAAGCAACGTAAGAGCTGTCTGCACTGGCATTTTTTCGCTGCTCTAAAACCTGCTGTAATGCTTCTAATACCTGACTCATTTCGAATATATCTCATCTGCTGACTTAAGCACGGGGTCAACATCGACCCACTCACCCTCACGCCAAAGCTTATAAAAACAGCTCGCGCGCCCGGTGTGGCAGGCAATACCCCCCACCTGGTCCACTTTCATGACAATGGCATCCCCGTCGCAATCTAACCTTAGCTCATGAAGGTGCTGAACATGTCCCGATTCCTCACCTTTGCGCCAAAGCTTTTGTCGCGAACGAGAATAGTAGATCGCTCGCTGTTCTTGCAAGGTCAGAGACAACGCCTCACGATTCATCCAGGCCATCATCAACACAACACCACTGTGGGCATCTTGGGCTATCGCTGCAACCAAGCCGTCGTCATTCCAACGCACGGCGTCAAGGAAGGCTTGTTCTGTCATAGAATTTCCTAAATATTATCGATTATGACGAGCTAACCGCGGATCAGCAAGGCAACGACCGCGCCAACAGCGAAATATAGCAGGCTTTGGGTGTCGAATGATATGTTATCTGAACGACTCAATAGCACAGCCCCTAAGCCAAGTCCCACCACTAATAGCATACGCTGCCTTCTTCTATTCGATGACACCTGTGCTTCTAGAGCTTCCAATCGCTTATTGCCATCGCTTCGTCCCGTGAAAGGTGGTTGAGTCAAAGCATTTAACAACTGATCAGGTACCTTAGGGAGTTGCTCAAGCCAGCCGGGCGCCCTTTTTTTCATTTCTTTTAAAACGCTCTTGGGCGAGTAACGCTGCTTAATCCAATCTTCCAAAAAGGGTTTTGCCGTCGTCCACAAATCTAGCTCTGGATAAAGCTCACGACCCAATCCCTCAATATTGAGCAGGGTTTTCTGTAACAGTACCAGCGAGGGCTGCACTTCCATTTCAAAACGTCGAGCTGTACTAAATAAATAGATCAGTAAGTGGCCGAAAGAAATCTCACCCAGTGGCTTTTGGAAAATGGGTTCACATACTGATCTTATCGCCGACTCGAACTCGTGGGATCTAGTATGAGAGGGCACCCAGCCGCACTCAATGTGCAAATCGGCAACCAATTTGTAATCTCGGTTAAAAATAGCCAGTAAATTTCTAGCCAGATAGTAGCGATCAAAATCCGTCAGACTGCCAATGATGGCGCAATCAATACCCATATACTGGGGATCGTGCGGATGCTCGCGAGAGACGAAGATATTTCCCGGGTGCATATCTGCATGAAAAAAGTTATCCCGAAAAAGCTGGGTGAAAAAAATCTCCACACCGCGCTCGGCTAACAATTTCATGTTAGTACCCTGCGCTTTAAGCTGAGCAACATCGGTAACAGGGATAGCGTAAATACGCTCCATGACCATCACGTTGTGGCGTGTGTAATCCCAATACACCTGAGGAATGTAAAGTAGGTGCGAATTTTCAAAATTGCGGCGTAACTGTGAGGTGTTTGCCGCTTCACGCTGTAAATCAAGCTCATCAAATATGGTGTGTTCGTAATCTTCTACCACTTCTATCGGTCGCAGGCGTTTGCCATCACGTAAAAAGCGCTGAGCCATACCGGCAAGTGTGTATAGCAGCTTCATGTCAGAGGCGATAACTTTTTCGATACCCGGCCGAACCACTTTGACCACAACATCTTCACCGCTCTTCAAGGTCGCCGCATGCACTTGGGCAATGGAAGCAGACGCCATCGGCTCTGTTTCAAAACTGGCAAAAACCTCGTCGACGGGTGCACCTAGCGATGCCTCAATAGTGGCAATGGACAAGGTCGATGAAATAGGGGCAACTCGATCCTGCAGAAGCGCCAGCTCATCGGCAATATCGGTGGCTAGCAAATCTCGACGCGTCGACAACAACTGGCCGAACTTGATAAATACCGGTCCTAAATCCTCAAGACTGCGGCGCAGGCGCTCGCCACGAGACATCTTAGGCTGCGGCCAAAATCTTAGGGGGGTAAAGTTTATTAACAACCAAAGACCAAGCGGCAACCTATCTTCAGGGAGCAGCTTATCTAGACGGTAACGCAAGCCTACTCGCAAGATCGCGAATAATCTTCTCAGTCGAATCACTTGTTCGCCTCCTGCTTGCGACGACGCAATAAATGGATTTTAGCTCGCAGGCGTTCAATACCTACATTCAGCTCGGCTACGTCCTTTACCCAAACCTCAAATTCTTCGCGACGCGGCGTCAGCCTAGCCTCGTCAAACATGTGCTGCTCAACACGCGTCTTAACAAGAGGAGGCACTTTTGCAAGACGGCGAGCCGAACCACGAATAGCGCGCCCCAATTGATGACCAGCAGGTTCGCCAAAAAGATCGGCCAGGGGCTCCTCCCAATCGATATCAAGTTGCTTAAGGATTTGTTGCAACTCAATCAAAGGGCCGCTTTTACCGTGCACGCTAATATCACTATTAATCAACGCTGAGGCTGGATCTTCAGCGCCCACTAAAGCCATAAAGTCTCGAGAGTTACCCACAATGCGCGTGGTGACATCTCCCTCAAAGCGCTCGCTGATACGAACAGGTTCATCAACGTGAAGGTAAATGCTCAAGGCTGGCTCAGTGCACTCCAGAGCAAATACATGACCATGCAATTTTTGTAGGGCGTATTGAGTCCCTGGATCTAATTTTAGCGCTGCGTTAATAATGCCTTCAAAAGCACCCAGCGCCGCAGTTTTTGCGAGATTAACATGCTCTGGCATAAGAAAACCTAGGGCTTAGTGCCTTTGTGCAGGGCGACAATACCACCGGTCATATTGTAGTAATCCACTTGCTCAAAACCTGCTTCTTGCATCATTCCCTTGAGAGTCTCTTGGTCCGGATGCATCCGAATACTCTCCGCAAGATACTGGTAGCTCTCAGCATCACCGGCGACGAGCTGTCCTAATTTTGGCAAAATCGAAAATGAGTAGGTATCGTACGCTTTTTGCAGCATGGCATTTTCAGGGTGAGAAAACTCCAATACCAACAAGCGTCCACCTGGCTTAAGAACGCGCAACATAGAACGCAACGCAGCGTCTTTGTCTGTCACATTACGCAAACCAAAGGCGATGCTAACCACATCAAAGGTATTGTCTTCAAACGGTAGGCATTCAGCATTAGCTTGGACAAATTCAATATTATCGACAACACC
>Ga0181565_10001328_pt1 | contig 18938 bp, 9 predicted proteins | sample 101ome_16_FD_129661 | JGI IMG/M metagenome (GOLD analysis project Ga0181565, IMG submission 129661) | Coastal salt marsh microbial communities from the Groves Creek Marsh, Skidaway Island, Georgia - 101401AT metaG (megahit assembly) | ecosystem: Environmental > Aquatic > Marine > Intertidal zone... | reverse complement strand
GGTTTGGCGGTTCGTGACTCAAGGTGCCGGGGGGACTCGAAGGCGGGACGATGGGTCGGATGAGACGTCTCGCGCGCCGCACACGCGCGCGCGTCGACGGACGTCGGTCGACGGACGTCGGTCGAACGCTCGGTCGTCGTCTCTCTCGCGTCGACCGTCGTCGCGCGCGAGACCGCGGTGAGCAGCGCGGGCGCGCGAGAACGGATCGACCGTCGCCGCGCCGCCGATCGGATCTCATCGCGGTCGACATGTCCGCGCCGCGCGCGATGACGATGGGCGCGATCGCGCGCGAGCGTTCGACGACGCGCGTCGCGAGGTCGCGCGCGGCGAACGCGCGCGTCGGCGCGGGGGCGCGGTGGACGCGCGTGGGGGCGATTCGATCGCCGAGCGTGGACGAAGGCGTCGGCGAGTCGTCGGACGAGGACGAGGAGGGCGCGACGATGCGTGCGCGCGCGAGAGAGAGCGCGCGACGGGTGGTGTCGACGTCCACGTCGACGACGGGGCGGGTGAAGAGCGGTGCGGGGCGGGTGAAGACGCCGACGAGAGGGGCGAGACGCGGCGGCGGGGCGAGACGCGCCGACGAGCGCGCAATCGTGGATTTCGCCGTCGTGGGGAGTGGGATCGCGGGTCTGTCGTACGCGTTGGACGCGGCGGAACACGGAGACGTCGCCGTCATCACCAAGGCGCGCGCGTTCGAGGCGGCGACGTCGTACGCGCAGGGTGGGATCAGCGCGGTTGTGGATAAGCTCGATTCGGTGGACGAACACGTGCGCGATACGTGCGTCGCCGGTGGGTATCTGTGCGACGAACGCGCGGTTCGAGTGATGGTGGAGGACTCGACAGCGGCGGTGAAGACGCTCATCGAGCGCGGGACGCGATTCACGCGCGACGCGACGGATGGGAGCTTGCACTTGGCGAGAGAGGGCGGGCACAGTCGTCATCGCATCGTGCACGCGGACGACATGACGGGAAAAGAGATCGAGCGCGCGCTGCTCGAGGCGGCCAAGGCGCACCCACGAATTCAATTTCACGAGTATCACTTCGCCATGGAGTTGTTGAAGACGAGAGACGGTGCGCGGTGCGCGGGGGTGCTCGTCGTCGACGAGGCGCGAGGCGTAACCAAGGAATTCGTCGCGGCGTCCACCGTGCTCGCGTGCGGAGGCGCGGGACATCTGTTCCCGAGCACGACGAATCCCGTGGTGAGCACGGGTGACGGCATCGCCATGGCCACGCGCGCGGGCGTCGCGGTGGCAAACATGGAATTTATGCAGTTTCACCCGACGGCGCTATACACGGGCGAAGGCGGCGCGCCGAAAATGTCACCGAACGAAAACGCGTTCTTGATCACCGAAGCCGTGAGAGGGCACGGCGGTAGACTGTATAACGCCCTCGGCGAGCGTTTCATGTCGAGATACGATGAGCGAGAGGAGCTCGCGCCTCGCGACGTCGTCGCTCGAAGCATCGATAGCGAGATGAAGCGCACCGGTTCGCCGTGCGTCTTCTTGGACATTACGCATGTCGACGGCGATGAAATCAGGCAAAACTTCCCGGGCATCGCCGCTGAGCTCGATAAGCGCGGCATAGACATGACGAAGGATCGCATTCCCGTGGTGCCGGCGGCGCACTACATGTGCGGTGGCATCTCTACGAATGAAAACGGCGAGACGTCTCTACGCGGTCTCTTCGCGTGTGGAGAGGTGGCATACACCGGCGTCCACGGCGCGAATCGGTTGGCGAGTAACTCCCTTTTAGAGGGCATCGTCTTCGCTCGGCGAGCCGTCGTGTCAGTGGCGAACGAACTCGCCGCGTTGCGCGCCGAGTTGCCCTCGAGCGACGCCGACGACGAGCGCCTGCGACAGTGGCTCGACGAACGGTGCGAGGATTTGTCGCGCGGGTTGGTGATGAAGAATTTCACCTACGAAAACGGTGATTGGGAGAAAACGACTCGACGCGAGATTCAGCGGACGATGTGGAACGCGGCGGGCATCGTGCGCACGACGGCGGAGATGGAAGCCGCTCTCTTCAAGCTCCAAGAGCTCGCGTTCGAGAGCGAGGCGCACCTCGCCAAGATGAAGGGATACACGATGCAGTCCGCTGAAATCAGCAACTTGATCGTCGCCGGGCAACTCATGCTCAGGTGCGCGCTCATGCGCCGAGAATCGAGAGGCTTACACTACACTCTCGACCATCCCGAACCCGTCGAGTCGGAGAAACAACCGACCATCGTTTTCGCCGACGTCCCCGTGCGAGCGCCCGCGGCAGCCAGATGATAATATTTATTGTATGCTTTAATGAAGAAAATTACACTGCGTTTTACAACAGAGAGTGGTGATAAAGTTGCGTCGTTTATTAGAAGCGCGTCGATCAAAGCTTGGCAGCGTCGGGGAACAAGCGTTGCGCTTGTTTCACCCCCAAGTCAGCCATGACTTCCTCCGAACCGCCGAGGATGGCGGAAAATTTCGCGGCTCGGTTAAATCCCTCGATGACGCGCCCCATGCCTGTGCGCGTGATGCCTCGACCGCCGAAAATTTGCGCGCTCTCGTCGGCGAAGAGATTCGCCACTCGGGTGCACAAAAACTTTAAAAGAGCAATCGGACCCGCGAGGGCGACGGCTTGCTGCGCGTGCGTCAGCTTAGACATCTGGTACGTGATGGACTCGGTCCAACACTCCACGGCTTCGAGTTGTGACGTCATGCGCGCGAGTTTGTTGCGAATCACCGGCTGCTCGATTAACTTTTTGCCAAACGTTTTACGTTGATTCGCAAACGTGTAGCACTCCTTGAGCACGTTTCGCATGGCGCCGTTCGTGCCGGCGACGATCATCCAGCGTTCGTGGTTAAAGTTGTGCATGATGAGCTTGAAACCATCGCCTTCGCGTCCGAGGAGATTTGTCACGGGTACCTTGACGTTTTCAAAGATGATGTACGAAGTTCCCGCCGCGGGGCTGTACGCCGTCTTGATGGGATTCGTCTCCACACCTTCGCCCCGTTCGATGAGCAACAGCGAGAGCGCTTGCAAACCTTTTCCGCCGGTACGCACGGCGGTGGTGAAGTAATCGCAAAAAGTACCGTTCGTGATCCATTTCTTGACGCCGTTGACGATGTAAAACTTGCCGCAAGGCGTCTTCGTCGCGGTGCACTGAACAGCCGCCACGTCGCTTCCAGCGAACGGATCGCTAATGGCTAAGCAGATTCGCTTCTTACCCATGATACACTCCCTTCCAACCTTTTGTCGCACCTCTGGTCTGGCGAACATGAGCACCGGCGGCACGCCGATGACGAAACCCGCGCCGATGCCGTCGCAGTACCCCGGCACGCCCAAACGCCCGAGCTCCTCGTGCGCGATCATCTCGTGAAACGTGTCAAACTTCTCCGGCGCCAGCCCACCCGGAAGCGTCATCCCGCAGTTATCCACGCAGTCTTTCATCCAAGGTCCCGGCTGTAAACGCGTCGCGAACATCCCCGCCGCGCCCAACTTTTCGTACAACTCCGCCGACGGCGGTTGCCCCGCGATATCCTTTTGCACCATGTCCGGCCGCACGTGCTCGTCGTAAAACGCGCGCACCGCCTGACGAAATCGAACGTGCGATTCATCGTAATACGGACTCGGCGCTCCCTGAAATGCGCTCGGTTCCGCGTACGGCACCACGCTCAGCGCCCCCGCGTGCCCACCCGCCGCCGCCGCCGTCCCCTCCAGCGTCCCGATTCTGTACTTTTTCGCCGTCTTTTCCAAAATCTCCGCGCGATGCAGCGCGTAAAATGCCTCCGACGCGTCCTGTCCCGCCGCCGCGACGATGAACGACGCACCTCCCGGATGAAACGCCGCAAACTTTGTCAAATCGTACACGCCGTCGCCGATGACCATCCACAAGTCATCCTTCGACGCGTGTCGCGCCACCTCCGCCATCGAGTACGTCCGCGACATGTCGCGTCGACGACAGGTATGTTTTCGTCGATCACCGTCGACCGCGACGCGTTCGTGCGCTCGCGCGAGTCACCGCGCGTCGTTGAATGATGCCAATTTCGAGCAATCCTAACGACCGTCGAGGTTTCGCGAGGTGACCGCGCGACGAACACTTTGAACGCGCGCCACGTCTCGACGCGACGCGCGTCGTCGCTCGCGCGGGGGATACATCGACGAAACGAAATATGTCTCGCGTCCTCGTCGCGCGTCGCGGCGCGTCGACGTCGATCGGTGCGCGCAGAGGTCGTGAACGCGTCGATCGCGACCGCGATCGTCGGCGCGCGGGGATTCATCGGCGAACCGTGCGACGCGTGGAGACGACGCGCGCGGGCACTGAGGTGGTGGACGGTGAGGTGGATTTAGCGTCGATCGATGTGCCGAGAGATTTGTGTCAGATTCGCGCGTACGTGCGGTGGGAAGAGGCGGGAAAGCCGAACGAGACGACGGAGGAATGGAGAGAAGCCGAATTCGCCGCCGCCGTCGTCGATTTAAAGCGCGAGGTGGCGTCGGGGGTGACGCTGAACGACATCAGACGGCGGTACGGACAACCCATCGTGGATGGGGACGATGAGCCGCGGCGCGCGGCGCCGCGCGAGACGACGAGGACGCCGCGGGGCGACGGGCGCGAGGGCGAGCGCGCGGGAGACGCGAACAGCCCGTCGGCGGCGACCGCGACCGAGTCGACGAGCGCCGCGACGAAGGCGACGGCGCCGCCGCCGCCGTCGCAAAAGCCGCCGCCGTCGAATCGTCGCGGTCGCGATTTACGCGCGCTGTTGCCGACACGGACGAAGGACCAGGCGGCGGCGGCGGCGACGAAGACGCCGAGCGAACCGTCCATCATGGCGCGTTGGCGCGCGGTGAAATCCGACGACGGGGAGATGATGATCGGTGATGCGTTGTATCCACTCGCGGACGGCGAACTGTTGGTGCAGGTGTACGAGAAGGGTGGTCGAGACGAGGAAGCGATGAGCGGACCGAGACGAAAAGTCACGGGTCGTCGAGTGGTGCTCACGACGAACGCGCTCGAACCGCTCGTCTGTCACTGGGGGGTGGCGAAGGAGGAACCGGGGGAGTGGATCCTCGCCCCGTCGACAGTGCGTCCTGCGAACACGGAGGCGGTGTCGCACATGAGCTGCGAGACGCTGATGGAGGAATTCACCGGGTGCTTTCCGACGGATCGCGTCTCCACGAGCGCCGCCATGGACGAGGCGGACGCGTACGACGAGTGCGCCTTCATGCAGCGTCTCGCGTTCGATCTTCCGGGCGAGGGACCGGATGAACTCATGGGTTTGCAGTTTGTCTTTCGAAACATCGACGGGAACGCGTGGTTCAAGGACACATCCAACGGAAACGCCAACTATCGCGCGTCGTGCGTTCGCGTGAGCGCCGAGGAACGCGTCTCGGACGAGCTCGTCGACACCATCGTTCGCGCCGAGGCTGGAGGGTCGTGGTGGTCGCTCATGCATCGTTTCAACCTCGCGCGCTCGCTCTTGGAGAAGTATTGCGCGCAGGGCGAGGATGAGGTCAAGGCGAGAAAGGCGGCGGCGAAAATTTTTGTCTGGCTTCGCTACAGCTCGACGCGACAGTTGACGTGGCAACGCAATTACAACGTCAAACCTCGCGAGTTGTCTAGCGCACAATCGCGTCTGACGCACATGCTCGCCGAGCTGTACGTCACCAAGCCGCACCTTCGCGACATGGCGCGTCTGATGCTCAGCACCGTGGGGAAAGGGGGCGACGGCGGGCAGGGCCAACAGATTCGCGACGAAATTTTAAACATCATGCATCGCAACGACATCAAAGAAGTCAAGGGTATATGGATGGAGGAGTGGCATCAAAAGTTGCACAACAACACCACCCCGGACGATATCGTCATCTGCCGCGCGTATTTGGATTTCTTACGGGCCGACGGTGATCTGAGCGCGTACTGGAACGCGCTCGCCGAGGGCGGCGTCACTAAGGAGCGACTCGAATCCTTCGAACGTCCCGTACGAAGCGAACCGATATGGCGGCCGCACATCAAGGAGGCGCTGATTCGAGATTTTGAAAACTATTTAAAGATTCTCAAATCTGTGCACAGTGGTGCGGATTTGGTGGAGAGTTACGACGCGTGCAAACATCGATTGGACGACGCGACGCGGCGCGCCGTCGAATACGTCGTCGCGAGTCAATCCACGGGTAATATTTTCGACGTCGTCAACGCCTGTCTCGACGCGAGACACGGTCTTCGAGACGCCGGATTGGCGAATCCATCTGATTCGTCACTGTGTCGCGATTTACTCTATCTCGATCTCTCCATCGCCGACGCGAGCAACCGCGCCATTCAACGAGGTTCAGACGCCGTCACGGATTGTCAAAGCCTTCTCGAGCTCACCGACATGGTTCTCGAAGACCTCTGTTTATCCTTACCCTCCTCCAACGACGACTTACTGTACAGCTTGATCAGCTGGAGACGCATTCGCGAGCTTCAACGCGACGGCGACGCCTCGTGGGCGCTTCGCGCCAAGGCGACGGCGGATCGCGCGCGACTCGCCATCACCGAGTACGCAGCCGGCGTCTCGGACGGCATGCAACCCGCGGCGACGGCCATCGGGAAGCGATGCGATTGCGATAAGTGGACGATTGATTTATTCTCCGAAGAAGTCATTCGAGGCGGACCCGCGTTCGCGCTGTCGCTCGTCTTGACGAGACTGGACATGTACCTGCGGAGAGAGGCCAACATGGGCGATTGGCAAATAATCTCTCCGGCGACGTGCGCGGGGGAGGTGATGCACGTCAAGACGCTCGCCGAGGTGATGAACGAGACGTTCAAGACGCCCACGGTGTTGGTGTGCGATCACGTCGGGGGAGATGAGGAGATACCGTCGGGTGCGGTGGCGGTGCTCACGGGTTCGTCGGTGGACGTGTTGTCGCACAGCGCGGTGCGCGCGCGCAACGGCGGTGTGTTGTTCGCCACGTGTTACGAACCGACGGTGTTAGACACCGTTCACGGCATGGATAAGCGAGCGATTAAACTGCAAGTCACGGTCGAGGAGACGGTGGCGTTCGAACCGATCGATTTCGCGAGCATTGACGCGGAAAATTCGTCGACGGATGCGTCCCCCGACGACGACGGCGCGCGCATCGACATTCAAGCCGTCGAGTTCGGCGGCGAATACGCGATATGCATGGAGGATTTCAACGAAGGGCTCGTCGGCGCCAAGGCAAGAAACACAAAGTCTCTTCGAGACGCCCTGACGAGCGGTGGGATTCCGGATTGGATTAGCCTTCCCAAATCCATCGCCATTCCGTTCGGCACGTTTGAACACGTCCTCGCCAGTCCCGAAAACACGTCGCAAGCGGCGACGTTGGCCAAGCTCATGCGCGAGATCGACGACTCCACGGGGATCGCGTTGGAGACATCGCTTCGCATGTGTCGACGATGCGTGCGAACCGTCGTGCCGCCACAAGGCATGTTGGACGCGCTCGCCGACGTCATGCGTCGAGGCGGGTTGACGCCGCCCGCCGACGAGGAGACGTGGGAGCTCGCCTGGAAAGCCATCTGCGACGTCTGGGCGTCAAAATGGAACGAACGCGCGTTCGTGAGCATGCGTAATCGGGGTTTGAACTTTAACAACCTTCGCATGTCCATCTTGGTGCAGCCCGTGATCGACGCCGACCACGCCTTCGTCATTCACACCGTCAACCCGAGCACGAACGCCGCCGACGAGCTCTACGCCGAGATCGTGCAGGGCATGGGGGAGACGTTGGTGGGGAACTATCCCGGACGCGCGTTGAGTTTTACGGTGAAGAAATCGACGGATGGTACCGTCTCCGCGCCGGAAATCGCGGGATTCCCGTCCAAGAACACCGTCCTTCGCGTGCCCCGCGAGACGCTCATCTTCCGCTCCGACTCCAACGGCGAAGATCTCGAGGGATACGCCGGCGCCGGTCTCTACGAATCCGTCCCCATGCACGCCACCGCCGCGCACCACGCCGATTACGCCTCCGACGCCCTCATCTGGGACCGAAACGTCCAACACGAGACGCTCTCCGCCGTCGCGCGCGCCGGCGTCGCCATCGAACGCGCGCTCGCCTCCCCGCAAGACATCGAGGGCTGCGTCCGCGACGGCGTCGTCTACGTCGTCCAAACGCGTCCACAGGTGTAGCGACGCGAAACGAGAAAGGGAAAGAAGAAAAACGCGCCGTGTAATAGTGTACCGTCGCCGTGTAATAGTGTACCGTCGCCGTGTAATAGTGTACCGTCGCCGTGTAATAGTGTACCGTCGCCGCGCGTCTCGTCGCCGCGCGTCTCGTCGTGCGCGCCACCATTCCAATAGTGTACACCTAAACCCTCTATCAAACTGCCCACCCCCGTGGACCCCGGAGGTAAACCCCGAGGTTGTTACTTTTTCTCTCCTCCAGAGTGTCTCGATTTCACCGATCACGACTCCCCAAAGAGTCCCCCGATCGGGCGTCGCCGTCATCGGTGAAACCGCGTCGTTGCCGCCGGTGCGTCCGCCGCATTCCCGCCCGCGCGGCATGTCGAGCCCGCGCTCGCGGCGAGGGCCCGATCACACGCTCGACCCGAACGACGATGGCCCGCTCGGGTTCGATCCCGATGATCTCAGCGCGCGCGATCGGTGGACGCAAGTCGGCGACGGGTCCTTTGGAAAGGTGTACCGCGCGGAATTATTAGGCGAACCGGTCGCCGTTAAAGTCACGGCGAACGCGCGACCCGATCGAATCGCGGGTCTGAAGCGAGATTTATGGTATCTCAACGCGTTCGCGCATCCCAACGTCACGCGCGTGTTCGGCGCGTTCATCGAAGGGGGCGATTGTCACATGGTGATGGAGTTTGTCCCGCACTCGCTGCGAAGCAAACGCGTGGTGAACGAGGCGAATAGAGTAAAGGTTTTGGCGGACGTGGCGAGAGCGTTGACGAGAGTGCACGCGGCGGGACACGTGCACAGAGACGTCAAGGCTCGGAACGTGTTGATATCGGAGGTGCGTGGGGACGCGGAGGAGGCTTTCGGGACGCGCGGCGACGAGGGTGAAAATATCTCGAGCGCGAGAGGGCGAACGACTGAACGAACGACTGAACGACTGATGGATCGCGCGCAGGATTACCAAACGGCGAAACTCACGGATTTCGGACTCGCGCGCGTGCTTCCCGGCGCCGGCGGCGTCGGCTCGCGCGAGGATGTCAATCCTCGTCTCACGCCGAAGATTGGTCCGCCCAAGTACCGCGCGCCCGAGGTCGAGAGCGGCGCGCCTTACGACTGTTCGAGCGACATGTACGGGTACGGCGTCATGTGTTTTCAGCTCATCGAACAGCTCAAAAAGCGAACGAGAAAGACCAACGAGCGCGAGGTGGAATTTATTCGAGAATTAGGTCGATTAGCGACGCAGACAAATCCCGAAAAGCGTCCGACGGCGAGACAGTGTTTAACCATGTGCGTGAATTGGTTGCGCGGCGGTGAAACCATCACGCCGGACGTGTACCCGGGGAGAGAGACGTATCGGGACAAGTACTGGGTGTGCAAACCGATGGATGGCGGCACGTGGAAGCACGAGGGACAGGCGGCGCAATCACCGAGCGATTCACCGAGCGAGGACGAAGAGCCCGCGTCGCCGCGGTCTGACGGGGACGCCGGCGCGCGCGTCAACGCCGTCTTACACGACGGTTCCGTGGAGGGGCAGCGCGGTACGAAACGCGACGAACGCGACGATAGCGATACACCCATCAGCGCGCCACCGATGAATGCCGCGAAACGCGTCAACTCGACGTCCACCGATCTTCACGTTCGCGCGGAGCTCGAAGCCGTGCGTCTGCAAAACGGCGCCGGCGCCGGAGCGTAGCCGCCGCCGCCGCCGCGCTAAACCATACTTTTTTCCCACTGCCGCAGACGAAGACGTGTGCACTGTGTTGCGTTACCACCCACATCGCCGGATGCGACGAACGACGAACGAACTCGTGAAATAACGCAAATTTCTGACTGTACTGTACTTACACAAACTTCTACAACGCGAACTCGCGAACTCACCGTCCCATCATCGTCTCGCGCATCGCGCGCACTCTCGCCCCGAGCGCATCCACCTCTCGCTGCACGTCATCCAAACTCGACACCACCGCCGGCGCCTCTCTCGCGCTCGCCGCCGCCGCCGCATCCTTCGCCGCGTGGTCGTCGCCGTGACTCGCGTGGTCGTCGCCGTGATGCTTGTGATGATGATACGTTTCGAGTCCGAACGCCAACACGAACACCCCCACCTGCGCGAAAGAAAACGCACGTACACGCACACATTTTTCGTCAGTCGTTCGCGACTCTCACCCACGCGTTCGCGTCCTCGCGCGATCCTCCAGCGCGACGCGCGCGTCTCCACATTGTCGCGAACGAATCCCTCGTTCGTTCATTCGTCGTCGTCGTCGCGCGCGCGACCTCGCGACGCGCGCGCACCATGAAGTGTTTCATCGGGGCGAATTTCCCGGTTTGGATAAACTTTTGCCGGTACGACTCCATCGCGCGCGTCCGTCGTCGTGTGTCGTCGTCGTCGTCCCGCGATCGATCCCACGTGGCGCCCACACACCATCCCGAGAGCGCCAACGGGGCAAGAATGACGGCGGCGGCGCGCGCGTTCCATCATCGCGCGGCACTCGCACGCGCGCGTCGCGGCGACGCGCGAGTCAGTTCGAGGAAAAAGCACGCGCGCGTCTTCGTTCGCGTCGTGTCGTCATGGCGCCCACGACGGCGCTCGGGGCGGCGCTCAAGACGCTCGCATCGTCGCGCACGCGCGAACAGCGACTGGGCGCGAACGCCAAGGCGTCCATCCTGTACGACGCGCGAGACGCCGCGGACGTCGATCGAGAGACGATACACGCCGTCGGTGTGAGAGGATTCGAAGAGTTGTGTCGTCGGGACGGGCGGTTCGAACCGTTCGCGAAGACGTTGTTTTCGAGAGCGCGCGCCGAGGCGGGACACAGAGAGTCGGAGGACGCGGAGACGTCGCGAGCGACGAGCGTCGAGTTGCGCGCGTATTTGCGATTGTTGAGCGGGTATTTCACGGAGAAGTGCGCGGTGTCGACGTTGGAGTACTTGGTGCGGAGGTTTAAGATTCACGTGTACGATGTGGATGATTTTATCGCGTGCGCGTTGCCGTGGCACTCGACGGCGGAGTTCGTCAAGTGCGCGCAGACGTGTCAGTTGGAGAATAGTAAGCACTTTAAATGGTTGAGTGGGGTGAAAGAGACGGGTGCGGCGCCGCCGAGAGATGCGTTGGCGGTGCGATGTTCGAAAGATAAGGCGTTCTTTACGTTTTGTGCGGAGAGCGCGACGGAGATGGCGACGGCAAAGGTACGCGACGAAAAGTGACGATTCGAGCGGCGCTCGGCTCGTGTTTTCTTCATATTTTTTTGTTTCAGCGCTTTGTTTTCCACGGCGACTGGGACGTCCAATCACGACCGCGGGCACTCGTGCGAATCGCGACACGTGATGGATCTCCACTCGCGGTGGTACATGTATTCTTTTAAAGAAGCGCCGGCATTGTCGGCGTTCGCACCTTTCGCTCGCAACGTACTGCGCTCCGCGGTGGCGCGAATCGCCTAGAGTGCCGGCGCACACACCCTGTTCTCGCTCGAACCCATCGACTGACTGTGTATACGTCTTTCATTTTCGTTTTTTTGCATCACCTCTAAGGGAAACGTCGGCGTGACGTCTGCGTTTTACGCCGTGCTCATCACCGAAGCCATCGGCGTGATGAAGGACGTCGACGGCGGCGTCACGACGAGACTCTTGCCGTACCTGGAAGCCGGACTCGCGTCCGCGGCGAACTCTGAACAATTCGCAGGCGCGCTCATGGTGGCCACGCAGCTCGCCGCGCGCACCAACATGGCGGAACCGCTCGTGGAGGCGTTGCTCGAGGGCATCGCCAAGGGCACGCGCGTCCCGTTGCACTCGCAGTCGTTGCAAGCCATGTTGGCGCTGTGTCAGACGCAACGCGTCAAGGCGTTACCCGAGCGCGCGTTCAAACACTTGGTGAAGATTCCGGAACTCGAAGAATTGGTCGCCGAGTTGGCGCACACGTATCGCGCCGACGCGTTTACCATTCCGTTCACGCGGTCGCTCGCCGAATTCGCCGACGTGCACGCCAACTACGAACGCATCTTTAGAGCCGTCGTGGAAAAGGTACCGCTTCGCGGGAAACATTTCATCGCTGCGGTGCCCATATTGTTGAAGACGGCGAAGAAGAGCGACGCCGCGGCGGACATGGTGAAATCGTTGTTGACGCACGCCGATCAACATAGACCCGTGGCGATGAGCGAGGCGGTGGATTTCGTCTTTCGAGGATCGTCGAGGAAGAAGCCGGCGCCCGAAAAGGAGGCAAAGAAAGACAAGATGGTGGCGAGCGAAGAGGACGCGGCGTTCCTGCGCGCGGCTCTGCTCGGATCGGCGTCGGCGCCCATGCGTGGACACGCGACGTCCGTGCACGCCGCGCTCGACCATCCCAACGCGAGTCTGCGAGAAAACGCCCTGGCGCAACTCGCGCAAATCGCCGCCGACGCCGGCGACGACGAACCGTCGGCACTGAAACGGGGCTCTGCGCTAGGCCCGGCCGTGTTGCGTCGCGTGACGGACGACGACGCGCGCGTCGCCGCCGCCGCGATGGATCTCGAGCCGTTGCGCCGCATGGTGAACGACGACAGCGCGTTATTCGCCGCCGCGAAACAACGCCTCGCCGTCGCGACGATGGCGCTCGTCTCCGGAAGTCAAAACAGCGAGAGCGAGCGTCGCGTCGCGAAAAAAGCGCTTCGTCTCACCCTCGGCGTGCTCTCCAAGACGGAGGACGGTACCGCGCCGTCCGCGTTGGCCAGTCGCGCGGCGGCGACGGCGCTCGAATACGTCTTGTTTTCTTCGACGACGGCGTCGCGCAACGTCACCAAGGCGGCGTTGAACGCGGCGCGCGGGTGCCCACACGCATCTCTCGACGGCATTCGATCCGACGCGTTGCGCGACGTCGTGGGCGATGGGAAATCCATCAAAGACGCCGACCAACGAAGAGCGTTTGAGGATGAGTGCAACGCCGTCGTCTTGCGCGCGCTCGCCGACGCGCTGCTCGCCGACGGTTGGTCAGAAGATCGAGGATTATGGATTCGAGAGGCGTACAGAGACGCCACGAACGTTGGACGCGCAACGTTACTCGCTGCGTGCGCGCTCGCCGTCGAAAAGGGGCCGTCGGCGTCCGGGAAGACGAAGTCGTCGGCGGCGTCCGGAAACGTCGCCGCGATTCGAGACGCGGCGTGGTGGCTGATTCGCGACGCGTGGTTCGCCGACGGCGTCTCGTCGACGCACGGCATCGATCGCGATGAAGAGTTCCCCGCTGGATCCACCCCGAGCGCTAACGCCGTGCGTCGATTCGCGTCGAGCGATTCGGCGGCGCGGAAATACGTCCCGTCGTGTCACCGAGCGCTGTTACGCGCGACGCTCGCGAGCGCGACGAAAAAGTCCATCGGCACTGGCGAAGACCAACGGCTGCGTGAGTGTTTCGTATTATTAGCGACGACGGATTCCAAGGACGCGGCGCGCGGCGCGCGGAACGAATCTCTCGACGTCGTCGTCGGTGAGTTGTTCCGACTGGTGCTCGACGCGTGCGAACGATGTCGAGGCGCCGACGGCGTGAGCGCGTTTCTCGCGTCGCTCTTCGCTGCGGATCCGCGCACGGTCGACGCGCGCGCGCAAGTCGCGGCTTTGGAATTGGCCGTCGCGCGCTCGACATCCGTGCCCGTCGCCTCGGTCATCGTCGCCGTCGCGTCGTCGTCGGCGCTCGTGCGCGCGGCGGCGGCGACGGCGCTCTCCGCCTGCGCGAGAGACGCCCGGGCGAGCGCTTTGGCTAAACGTTTGGCCAAGTCTGCCGACGCCGTCGCGCGCCTCGGCGCCGGCGCGCTCTGCGACGCCATCGCGCGAGGTCTCGAGGCGTCCGCGTCACCGTCCGATGAATTGGCGGCGTTTTTAGAACCCGTCGTCGCCATGACCAAGGGTGCCGGTGACGACGCGTGCGTCGACGCGTACGGCATGCGGTGTCTCCTCGCGGCGACGCGAGACATCGCCGACGTCGACGTGAAGACGACGGTCGCGGTGCCCGTGCTCGCGTGGTGTCTCGACGAGGACGCGCGCGGGGACGCGACGGCAAAAGCGGCGCTCGCGGTGGAGGCGTTGCGCACCTTCACGCCGGCGTGCGCCGCCGCGTGGGGCGCGCGCGGCGGCGAGGGATGGGCCGTGTTAGCGAAGTGCGCCGTCGCGCCATCGCCGCCCGCCGTTCGAGCCGCCGCGTTTTCCGTCATGACGCCGGCGTTTGTCGACGCGCTCGACGCGGAGGCGCGCGCGAGCGCGCTCAAAATTTTATTCGCCGCCGTGAACGCCGACGCCGACGAGACGTCGAGAGCCGAGGCGAGAAGCTCGGCGAACGCGTTGACGCTCGACGGCGCCGACGTGGCGAAAACCGTCGACGCGGCGGTGATAATGAAAGCCGCGCCGGCGACGGCGACAAAGAAAAGAGCCAAGGGACAGACGCCGAAATCATCGACGACGTCCGCGACGACGGTTTCGTTGGGCACGGTCGAGGCGACGCGAGACGCGGCGACGGCGTTGGAGACGCTCGCGTGGAAATTAGACGAGACGAAGAATCGAGACGTCCTCGCGGCGCCGTGTCTGCGCTTTTTAGAGGCGTTGCTCGACGACGCCGACGCCAGACGCAAACGCCGAGACGCCGATTCCGACGATGATTCCGACGATGATTCCGACGACGATGAATCCGGCGTCGCCGCGGGTGGGTACCTCGAGGCTCTCGTCTTGCGCGCGTTGGAATCTCTCGCCGCGCTCGACGTGGACCCGCGAGACGGATGGAACGTCCCGCTCGTCATTCGCGCCGTTCGCGAGGTGGACGAGGGCGCCGCTCGAAGCGCCGCGTTGGCGTGTCTGGCGCAAATCGCCAAGACGGCGCCGGACGCCGTGCGCGATGTCGTCTTTGACGTCGGTGCCGCGCTCTCGGATCGCGCGGCGTCGGCGTCCGACGACGTTCTCTCGCAACGAGCGTTGGAGAACGCGCTCGTCGCCGTCGTGCCCGTGTGGTTGGAGGGTGGTGAACCGCTCATAAACGTCGTGAGTCGATTGATCGATTCGCTTCCGCGCGCACCGGCGAGACGACGTGCGCCGGTGTGCGCGGCGCTCGTGCGCGCGGCGCCCGAGGGTGAAGCGCTTCCCGCCGTCGTCGTCACTCTGTTGCGACGATTGAAATCGCTCGAGGCGTCGGCAAGAGATAGACGCGAGAAGACGGACGCTATCGTGGACGCCGAGGACGCGCCGGTGGCGGCGGAGGAGGATGCGTGGGTGAAGGAATTGCTCGACGCGTTGCTCGCGCGAGAGACGCCGATGGCGGCGACGGCAGCGCTCGTCACTGCATTGGAGGTACGCGCCGCGCGCTTCTTCTTATTTTTCTTGTTTTTATGTGTGTGCTCGTCGACGCGAACGCGCGGCGTTTCTATGATGAAAGATTCTACTGTGTCAGGATTCTGATTCCATTGATGAGACATACGAATCTGCTGCTTTCCTTCTGAGAAACGCCGGCGTCTCAACGTTTCGAAGACGAACGACGTCTCTCTGATTTCTGTACTGACCCGTAGCGTTCGTTTTCACTCCACCCCCAGGAATCCGCCAAGGAAGGTGGTCGACTCGTGCGCGCGTGCGCGGACGCCGCGGCGCGTCACCTGTCCTCACCGCAGTTCATTCGCGCGCAGTCGCGCGTCGTGGACGAAGACGACAAAGACGTGCTTCAACGAGGATACGCGGCGTTAGCCGAGTCCGCCATCGTGCTCTTGAAATCCGTCAACACCAAGGACGTCACGCCGAGCGGTAAATCGAAGTCACCCGGGAAATCACCGGCGAAACTCGCCGCCAAGGCTGAGGCGAGCGGTGAGAGTTTACTCGGCGCGCTCAATGGATTGTTGGCGTCGGGACCATTTTTGCGCGCTTTGACGCCGTTGCTCGATCACAAGGAGGGACGGGTGCGACGCAAGGCGTTGGCGCTCGTGACGGAGCGATTGCAAACCGCGAGCGCGGAAGACGACGTCGAGGACGTCGCCGAGACCTCGGCGGGCATCGCGCTCATCGACGAATTGTCGACGTTGATCAAGTCGAAGAACGCGACGACGTCGCAAGCCGCGCTCATGGCTTTGGAAGCCGCCGCCGTTCGATTCAGCGGTGCCGCCGACGCCATCAAACCGTTGTTAGCCGTCGTCCCGGCCGTCGTCGCGCAGCTCAACGCGCCGGCCGTCACGCTTCGCGCGTCGGCGGCGCTCTCCTTGGCGTCGTTGGCGAAGATTTTGGGCGCGCGCATGGTCTCCGTCATCAACGTCGCCGTTCCCGCCTTGCTCGAGTCCACGCTCGCGAGCGCCGACGCGCTGCGCGAGGAGGATGACACCGTCGGCGAGCTAACCCTCGTCGCGCACTCGTGCTTGGCGGCGCTTCGCGTATTTTTGAAGAATGTCGCGGGTTTCGTGTCGCCGTTTTTGAGCGACATCATCAAAGTCTTGTTGCACCCGGCGATGATTTCTCCGCGCGGCGACGACGCCGACGCGCGCGGCGACGCGCACGGTTTACACGAACTCGCGTCAGAGATTCGACGCGAGCTTCCCGTCGCGGTGGAGCTTCGTCTCGTCGTTCGTCCGCTCGTGGAATCGTGGGATTCGTGTCTCGAGCACGACGGCGACGACGGCGCGGCGTCGTGCTCGGCGCTCTTGGACGTCCTCGCCGCCGCCGGCGATTCCGACAAGGCGACGAACGCGTACCGACAACAACTCTTCTCCGTCGTTCTCCGCGCGCTCGACATTCGTCGTAGCGCACCCGTGGGCGCGAGCGAGGAATCTCTCGACGTCGTCGAGGGCAAGGCGGTGGACGCGTGCGTCGCGTTGGCGCTCAAGTGCACCGAGAGCGAATTCTTACCCTTCTTTTTACAGTGCGTCGAGTGGGCGCGCGCGAGATCCGGCGAAGCGGACGTCACTCGAACGCGTCTCGCCGCTCTGTTCAGACTCGCGGCGTCGCTCGCCGACGAACTTCGCGCCGTCTTTGTACCGTTTTTCCGTCACGTGCTCGATCTCGCCGCCGCGGCGTTGGACGTCGGCGCCGACCCGTCGAGCGGGAAAAAGAAACGTCGAAGCGCGGGTTCGGAGGATTTATCCGCGAACGATATCTGGCGCATGCGTCGTTGGACGCTCGCCGCGCTGCGACGATGCTTCCAGTACGATAACGTCGGTTTCCTCGATTCCAACCGGTACAACATGTTGTACCCGCTCGTCGTCGAACAATTAAAGGCGAAACCGCCGCCGTCGGATTCTGACGAGGACGACTACGACTCGTACGCCATCGAAGGATCGTTCGGGTACGAAGTCGTCGGCGCGTGCGCGTCGCTTCTCGCCTCCGCGCCCGACGACGCGCACTGGAAACCGCTTCATCGCGCCATTTTAATGTGCGGGCGCGACGACGCCGCGCGAGCGCGCGTCCTCGTCGTCAAGACGATGGACCTCGTTGTGGACAAGCTCCAGGAGGAGTATCTCGTCCTCTTACCCGAGGCGATTCCGTTCTTGGCCGAACTCACCGAGGACATCGAACCGGAGATTGAACGCATGACTCGGAAGCTCACCAAGAGGTTATCCGAACTCTCGGGTGAAGATTTAAAGACGCTGATGACGGACGGGTTCACGCCCAAGGGGAAGGAAACGACGCTTGACGACGAAGAGGAGGACGAGGAATCGGACTGAACGCGTCGTCGCGATCGTTTAGAACTATACTAGTAGCTAATTCAATTCACATACATTCTTCTACAGGACGTTCCAGCGCTGCGCCGAGTCTCATCAAAACTCGACGTCGATGGCGGCGGAGAGATAAAACTCGTTAAAGTCGACGCGTTGAATCAACCCGCTCGCGGCGTCGCTGCTCGTGACGCGCGCTCGGAAACACAACTGCGTCATCAAGGCGTGAAACTTGGCGTGTACGCTCTGCGCGCGCGTCAACGTCGGACCGTCGTCGAGGAGCGTCTCGACGTCGGCGTCGGACAACGCGCGCGCGAAATCGAGCGCCAGTTGTAAACCCTCATCGACGAGCGCCTTTAACGCCGAATCGACGGGACGAAGGAAACACGCCGCGTGCGCGCGGACGCAGAACTTCTCGACGACGTCACGAATATCGTCCACGTGCCGAGGGAGAATTCGACCGTCGTCGGCGCGAAGCGCGCTAAATAAGGCTTCTTTTGCGCCGATGTGAATCGCTTCGAGCGCGTGCGCGCTCGCCGCGTCGACAAAGTGTCGAAACGCCGCCGCCATGAGACATAAATTTCTCGCGCGCCGCTCTCTCGCGGTCGCGCTCGTTCGCGACGCATCCATCAACGGTCTCCATCGCGCGCTCGCGTGAATGAGCGCCGAGACGTCTTTCACCGCGTTTGCCGCGTGACACATTTGTAACAGCGCGGTTTGCGCGTGTCGCAGCGCGTACTTTTCGCGAACGCCGGTAAAGACGAGATTGATCGGCCACGGGGACGCGTACTCGCACTCGACGCCGTTTGCGAGATCCAAATTGTACGCGTCGAACGATGTCAACGAATCCTCGCGTTCGCGCAGACGAAGACGTGACGTAAAGGCGTCTCGCCGTACGCGCGCGTCGTCGACGGCGCGATCCAACGCCGCGCGCATCGCCGGCGCCGACGCTCGAGTGACGCGAGCCCTCGTGTCGCCGCACGCGTCTCGTAAACTCTTCATCAACGCGTGCGCGAAGGCTATTTCACCCCCGAGCGCGAAACGCAACACCGCGTGTAAATGCTTCTCCAACGCGAAGTGATCGAGGAACACGGACACCGTGTAGTGACCAATCGTCGCGTGCTGTCGCGCGACGATTTCTCGCATCTCCTGCGCGAGCAACAGCGGTAAGGGGGTACCGAACGCGTCGGAAAGATGG
>Ga0181565_10001294_pt1 | contig 19122 bp, 23 predicted proteins | sample 101ome_16_FD_129661 | JGI IMG/M metagenome (GOLD analysis project Ga0181565, IMG submission 129661) | Coastal salt marsh microbial communities from the Groves Creek Marsh, Skidaway Island, Georgia - 101401AT metaG (megahit assembly) | ecosystem: Environmental > Aquatic > Marine > Intertidal... | reverse complement strand
TGTTTCTGGGTGGGGTTTGCCATGCAAGACATCACAGGCCGTCACTAAGGCTGATAGTCGGTGAAGCATGTCTAGTGGCTTAAGCTGAGCTAGCGCGTGCTCTCGACTCGCTCCTGTTCCCACAGCCACTGGTTTAATGGCGGCCTGTTCTACGAGGATCTGATACACTGATTCGAATCGACGTGGCGTTTGACACAACTTTAAGAATAGAGCTTCTTTTTCAAAAGATAACGGCTCAACCGGATGATCAAGGCCAAATTTTTGATTGAGGATCTCGACAGTCCCCGCAGTGGGCACACCACTGAGCGTTGCCATGAACTGACGATCACATGGGTAGCCGTAGCGATCACAGATAATTTCCCACGCGTCGAGATGGGGCGCGGTAGAATCCACTAGGGTACCGTCCATGTCAAAAATGACCGCATCGTAGCGGCTTAGTGAAAGATCAGACACTACTTTTTACTAAATAACAAATCCCACACACCATGCCCGAGGCGCTCACCGCGCGCTTCGAATTTAGTATGTGGTCGCCATGCTGGCTTTTCTACATAATCGTCGCTTGCACTGTCATTGCTGATATCTGGATTTGCACTTAGCACCTCCAACATATGTTCAGCATAATTTTGCCAGTCAGTTGCCATATGGATCTTACCTCCAGGGGCAAGTTTACGCACCAACTGAGCAACAAACTCTGGCTGTACAATACGACGTTTATGGTGCTTTTTCTTATGCCAAGGGTCAGGGAAATACAATTGCACTCTCGCCAAGCTACCATCGGCAATACAGTCTTCTAATACATCGTTGGCATCTGCCATGTAGGTTTTTAAATTGGTTAAACCTTCCGTACCCACACGATTGATGAGACGACCAACGCCGGGAGGATGAACCTCAACACCAATATAATCACTGGCGGGATCAGAGGCTGCCATATCGACTAATGAATCACCCATACCAAAGCCAATTTCAATCACTAGAGGAGCATCACGACCAAATAAGTTAACCGGGTCTATCTGGCCATCAAATAAACTCAAGCCCACCGACTTCCAATAACTATCAAAAGCTTTTGCTTGAGATTCGGTCATACGACCACTGCGGATCACAAAACTGCGGATCGACTTCTTTTTGTACTCGGGACGGTACTCTGTCGTGACCGTAAAATCATCACTCATAGTGAGGGTAATCTCCAACAAGCGACGGCAAACGCTATCCAGCCGCCAATAAAACATACTCCGCCAATGGGAGTTATCGGGCCAAGAATGCGAGGACCGCCCAAGGCTAAACCATAAAGACTTAATGAGAACAGCAGCACACCGGCTATGAATAAACCTCCGGCTATGGACAGCGCAGATGATGGCCAGAAGCGAGCCACAATACCAACGGCTAAGAGTGCTAAGGCGTGGTACATTTGATATTCAACGCCGGTTTGAAAGGTACCTAGCAACTTATCGCTAAGTTGGCCCCGCAAGCCGTGAGCGGCAAATGCACCTAAACCTACGGCCGATGCCCCAAAAAAAGCGGCAAACATTAAGAATAATTTATCCATTAATCTCTCAAATAAAAAAACCGCCGCTGCCAAGCAGGGGCGGTTTTAACACATTGCGTGAGGTCTATGCCTCTAAAACAGCGCGAACTTTTTTCATGGCATTGTTTTCAAGCTGCCTAATTCGCTCAGCTGACACGCCATACTCTGCCGCCAAGTCATGCAGGGTACTTTTATCTTCACTCAACCAGCGCTTTGCAATGATGTCACGGCTGCGATCATCGAGCCCTTCTAGGGCCATGTGCAAGTTCTGTAAAGAGTTTTGCTCCCAGTCTGCATTTTCAAGCAACATAGCTGGGTTGTGGCTATTGTCTTCCAAATAATTGGCCGGCGCTACAAAATCGCTATCGTCGTTGTCGTCGCCATACCCATCAAAGGCCGCGTCAACAGAACTGAGGCGATTTTCCATTTGCTGTACATCGCGTAAATCGACACCTAAATCATCGGCAATTCGCTGCGCTTCATCGTGTGACAACCACGCCAAACGCTGTTTGCTTGAACGTAAGTTAAAGAACAACTTACGCTGTGCTTTAGTCGTGGCTACTTTAACAATTCGCCAGTTGCGCAATACGAATTCATGGATTTCGGCTTTGATCCAGTGAACGGCAAACGACACCAATCGAACGCCTTTTTCGGGATTAAAACGTTTGACGGCCTTCATCAAGCCCACGTTTCCCTCTTGGATAAGATCAGCTTCAGCTAGACCATACCCAGAATAACTTTTTGCAATATGCACCACAAAACGTAGGTGCGACATAACTAACTGTCGAGCCGCTTCAAGGCTGTCGTGATAGTAAAGCTCTTCAGCCAGCGCCAACTCTTCCTCAACAGTTAGAAGCGGAATCGCAGATACAGTCTGCGTATAAGCCCCCAGGTTAGCACCGGGACTCAAGTTTGCGTAGGTTTGTAAGCTAGTGCTCATTGCTCCTCCAAATGTCAGCGCTCATGCGCCACATAAATATAACTACATAATAATAGCAAGACATTATACGTCTGCCAATGCTGCTATATATGACACTATGGGGGCGAAAAGTTCACTTTTCAACCCATAACGTCAAGATACTTAATTTGGCTCAATATCACGAAGATGTTTTAGCACGGCGATAGCGCTGCCCAATAGACCCATAATGACACCAATCACACATACCAAAATAGCGTTAAAAAAACCTAGTGTACTGCTGTAGAAGCTTGCTTGGTAGGCATCGGCCAGTGCTTCAATAGGGCCAGATAACCACCAACTTGCCAGCCATACGATCATACACGCCAGCACACCACCGCCCAAGCCGTACCATGCGCCAGCGTATAAGAAGGGTCGCTGAACAAAGCTATCTGAGGCTCCCACCAATTTAGCTACCACAATTTCTTCGCGGCGTTGCTCAATGGTCATACGCACTGTATTGCCTATGACCAACACCACCCCAAGCGCTAACAGCAATGCCAAAGCACTCGCCAAACGGTCAAACAAACTAAGAATTTGCTTCAAACGGTTAATCCACTGCATATCCAATTGCACTTTATCGACCCCCGGAATACTTGAGAGAGTATCAATAAAGCGCTGACTGGCCGCGCTAGTCATATTTAATTCAGTCGGTGTAACCACAAGTACTGAGGGCAGGGGGTTTTCATCAAGATAACTCAATATATCGCTGAGCCCCGACACTTGCTCGAATTCAATCAGCGCTTGTTCGCGAGAAATATAGGTGACGTCTGCAACGTCTTCTCTACTTCGCAGTGTATCAACCAGCTGTTGTGCTCGACGCTCATCGATGCGCTCGTCTAAAAATAGTGACGCTGAAACCCCACCATCCCAGTGGTCAGATAAGGCCTTTAAATTATCGATGGCGATAGTCATACCTGTGGGCAGGCTCAATGCAATGGCGATCACCAACCAAGCCATCACCGTGGCGAAGGGAGAGCTAAATAATCGGCGCCAACTCTCCATAGCAACGCGCTTATGATCCAAACGATAGGCGGCCCAGCGGTGTCGCCATGTAATGCGAGATTGAACCGCCCCTTTAGACGCACTCATCGCACTACTCCATCATGCAGATGGCCATGATCTAGCACTAAACGACGACAGCCCATCGCTTCGATTAAAGCAATATCGTGCGAAGCAATTAAGACGGTTACACCCACACTATTGAAATCACGAAATAACTGCATTATTTCCGCAGAAAGTTCTGGATCAAGGTTGCCCGTTGGCTCATCCGCCAACAATAACGCAGGTTTATTTACTACCGCTCGAGCAATGCCAACTCGTTGTTGTTCACCGCCAGAGAGCGTGATTGGCATAGCTTTTTCTTTATCGAGTAGACCAACTTTATCGAGTGCGGCCCTCACACGACGACCAATTTCGCGGTGTTCAACACCACATATTTGCAGAGGCAGCGCCACATTTTCAAAAACGCTTCGATCAAAGAGCAAGTGGTGATTTTGAAATACCACACCAATACGACGCCGTAACTGGGGAATACCTGAGCGCCCCATACTCTGCAAGGACTTGCCACCGACGAGCACTTGTCCCTTTGAGGGCTGCTCCATAAGCATGATCAATTTCAAAAGCGTCGATTTACCCGCCCCTGAATGACCCGTTAAAAAAGCCATCTCACGCGCATCTAACGTGAAATTCACATTGGTTAACGCTTCGTGGCCACAGGGATAACGCTTACTGACTTGATCGAATTGAATCATGACTTAACCAAACAGTGCATCGACAAAATCTTTTGCATGAAACGGACGCAAATCGACAGCTTTTTCACCAATACCAATAAACCTTACCGGCAGGCCTAACTTACTGGATACCGAACAAATCATACCGCCTTTAGCCGTGCCATCCATTTTAGTTAGGGTAATACCGCTGACCCCCACTGCGTCACGGAAGTGCTCAGCTTGTGATAAAGCATTTTGCCCCGTGCCGGAATCAAGAACCAACATCACCTCATGCGGCGCATCGGGATCGAGCTTCTTCATAACTCGCACACATTTTTTCAACTCTTCCATCAAGTTGTCTTTATTGTGCAATCGCCCAGCCGTATCGGCGATTAAGACATCCACTTTACGCGCTTGGGCCGCTTGTAGTGCATCAAACAATACCGACGCACTATCGGCACCGGTATGCTGTGCAACAACGGGGACTTGGTTGCGGCTACCCCACTCTTGCAACTGCTCTACTGCAGCCGCACGGAAAGTATCGCCTGCCGCCAGCATGACCGACTTACCCTCCGCCTGGAAGCGACGCGCCATTTTACCAATGGTGGTTGTCTTGCCAGCGCCGTTAATACCAACCATCAAGATAACGAAGGGGCTATCTCGCTCAGGAATTTCTAGCGGCTGCTCAACTTCAGCTAACATTTCCGTCAATATTTCTTTGAGCGCTTGTAACAACGCTTCACTATCTGCTAATTGTTTACGTGCTACACGCTCGGTCAACTGGCTGATGATCTTCTGTGTAGCGTCAATACCAATATCCGCAACCAACAGCTGAGTCTCAAGTTCTTCCAGCAGATCATCATCGATAGCCTTTTTACCCAGCAATAAATCGCCAATGCCACCACCTAAAAGAGCACTTGTTTTACTCAAGCCGCGTTTTAGTCGGCCCATTAAGCTATTGTCGATTTTTTCAACCGCCTCAGCTTCACGGGTTTCGTGATCTGGTGCGCTTTCATCGCGCAGGGTTTCTTCAATCTCTTCGTCGAGCAAACCTTCGCTACGCATTAATTCAACTTCTGTTTCGCGCTCTCGTTGCTCGGCATCGGCCGACTTTTTTTTCCAAAAGAATATCATCTCAACAACCTGTAATGAGCTCTCGATCAAAAGGGATCGAGAAATGCACATGAGTGTAGCTTTCAAGTAAGGTATGCTACCACATTGTGCAACATTTTGAGGATGCTATGCGATCAAAGCGCCCAGTTAAAAAGCCACAACCCGAAATGGGCAGGCTGCGAATTATTGGTGGTCAATGGCGAGGCCGTGTACTGCAATTTCCGGACGTGGCAGGACTTCGCCCGACGGGTGACAGAATTCGAGAAACGCTTTTTAATTGGCTAACCGGCTACTTACCAGAAGCTCGTTGCCTTGACCTTTTTTCTGGCAGCGGAGTCCTGGCACTAGAAGCACTATCTCGAGGGGCGTCTGAGGTATACGCTATAGAATTGGATAAGCGCGCCGCACAAACCATTCGCCATCACGCAGCGACACTCGGCACGCAAAGTTTAAAAGTTTACAGCGACGATGCATTGAGCTTTTTAGAAAAGGGCAACACTTCAAGTCCCTATGACATCGTGTTTATCGACCCCCCTTTCGCCCAGGAGCTAGCCGGGGAATGCGCCGCTTTGTTAGAAGCAGGAAATTGGCTGAGCCCCAACGCTTGGATTTATGTTGAAGCCGACAAACATCTCGCCACCAGCACTGTACCGGACAACTGGCAGCTACATCGGGAAAAAAAGGCGGGATTGGTAGTGTACCGACTTTATCAACGCTGTTTAAATGAAGAAAGTTGAGCGATCTGATCAATTTGTATACTATGCGCCGGCAAAGAGGGCAGAGCTATGAAAACTGTTGTTTACCCAGGTACTTTTGACCCCATTACCAATGGTCATGTCGATCTTGTCGAAAGAGCGTCAAAGCTCTTTGATAAAGTGGTGCTAGCCATTGCTAGTAGTGAGAAAAAAAAGCCTCTGTTTAAGCTCGATGAACGCATTGAACTGTGTACTACCGCGCTTTCGCATCTCGACAACATCGACATCGTAGGGTTTGACTACTTATTGACGGATTTTATCCGCGATCAAGGCTCGAACACGGTGATACGAGGCTTACGCGCAGTATCGGATTTTGAATTCGAGTTTCAGCTAGCCAATATGAATCGAGCGCTCGACCCTTCGTTTGAAACAGTATTTCTAACCCCGTCTGATCATCTGTCGTATATATCTTCAAGCTTGGTTAGAGAAATAGCTTCGCTAGACGGTGATGTATCAAAATTCGTCCACCCCATAGTTAGAGAAGCCTTAATTGAAAAATTTGGAGACAAATAATGTCGTTAAAAATCACTGACGAATGCATTAACTGTGATGTCTGTGAGCCAGAATGCCCCAATGAAGCCATTTATCAAGGGCCAGAAATCTATGTCATCGACCCTGGAAAATGCACTGAGTGTGTTGGTCACTTTGACGAACCGCAGTGCGTTCAAGTTTGTCCAATTGATTGTATTCCCGTTGACGAGAATAATATCGAGACAGATGACGAACTTCGCGATAAGTACTTCCGTTTAACCGGCCAAATTGCCGAGTAAGCTAGCGCTGACAGCGTCGGCAGAAGACTGTCGCACGCTGTCCCAAGCGAGTTTCTTTTAATACTTCTTTACAGCTCACACAAGGCTCTCCACCTCGACCGTAAACTGCTAGCGTCTGCTTAAAATAACCTGGCTGTCCATCGCTATTCACAAAATCCCGCAGAGTTGTTCCGCCTTGTGCAATCGCCGCTGCCAGCACTTTTTTAATCTCTTCCACCAAACGCTCACAGGCCGGCTTGGTCAACTTACCTGCAGCTTTATTAGGATCAATGCCCGCCGCAAATAGTGCCTCGTTAGCGTAGATATTACCCACACCAACCACTACCTTGCTATCCATAATGAAAAGCTTGCACGCCAACTTGCGTCCCCGCGATCGTTGGTAAAGATAGGTGGCATCAAATTCATCGCATAGGGGTTCTGGGCCCAAATGGGCGATTAAGCCGTGCTGTTCTAAATCGCTGTCGCACCACAGCACACATCCAAAACGACGCGGATCGTGATAGCGCATCTGCATACCATTAGACAGGCTAAAAATAACGTGATCGTGGGTCTTGAGAGGCGTGCTTGGATCCACAATACGAAGGCTACCCGACATCCCCAAATGCACTAATAAGCTACCAGACGGAAACTGAAAGACTAAATACTTAGCTCGCCGGCTCACACTATGCACATTATGGCCTACGATAAGTGAAGCCAAATTGTGAGGCACTGGCCAGCGCAAACTGGGATTGCGCACGTCGACAGCAGTAATTGTCTGATCGCTTACATGGGGAGCTACGCCCCTAACGGTAGTTTCAACTTCTGGTAATTCAGGCATATCCGCAACCTTTTGCCAAACATAAAAAAACCCGGACATTGCCGGGTTTTAGAAGGTATCGTCAAGTGTTTACTTGATTTTGCCTTCTTTATACATAACGTGCTGACGAATCACGGGATCAAATTTCTTGATTTCCATTTTTTCGGGCATGTTGCGCTTGTTCTTAGTAGTGGTATAGAAGTGACCAGTACCAGCTGATGAGTTCAAACGGATCTTATCACGCATGATATTCTCTCCTTAATCGGCCGAAGCTTAGAATTTTTCGCCACGAGCGCGCATGTCTGACAACACCTGCTCGATACCGACTTTATCAATAATACGCATACCTTTAGAAGATACACGAAGCTTTACAAAACGTTTTTCTGCCTCAACCCAAAAACGGTGAGTGTGCAGATTGGGCAAAAAACGACGCTTGGTACGGTTTTTCGCGTGAGAAACGTTGTTCCCGGTTACAGGACGCTTACCGGTAACCTGACATACTTTAGACATGACTACTCGCCTTTCCCACACTGCAGTGGGTATCTGAATACACTAAAAAATCTTGCACAGACCCGTGTCAAAAATTACTAATCACGAGACTATCGAAAAGAGCGCGACTTTATACCAGAACTTCTCAGCAATCTCAACTTTAATCAACAAATTCGTACAATAAATCTGATAAAAGTGGCATTTTCAGAGGTTCAGTCAATATTTATATAAAAAAACAGCATCACATCATTCCACGCTCAGCCAATGATACAACGTCGCTATCCCCCACAACACAGTGATCCAATAAACGGATATCCATCAATGCTAGGGCTTCTTGTAATTGCAGTGTAATTCGTTGATCAGCATGACTGGGCTCTGCCACACCCGATGGATGATTGTGGGCCACAATGATCGCGGCTGCACCCAGCTCTAAACCTCGTCGCACAACCTCTCTGGGATGCACAGAAGCGACACTAATACTGCCATAAAAAAGCTCCTCATAGCGGATCAAAGCGTGTTGAGCCGTTAAAAAAAGAGCCACAAACACTTCTCTGGGCTGATGCCGCAGACGCATCACTAAAAAATCTCGCGTCGCTTGCGGGCTATTAAACACCGTATTGCGCTGCAATGTAGATTGCAAATGCCTTCGAGAAATTTCTAAAGATGCCTGTAACAGACAATATTTTGCCTCGCCTAAACCCGGCAGTTCACAAAAGGCATTAGCGCTTGCCTCCAATAGACCTCGCAATCCTGCAAAGTGATTCAGGGCCTCTCGCGCCACATCAATCGCCGACTTACCAGGGGAACCGGTACCTATGAATAAGGCTATCAATTCTGCATCTGATAATACCGCGGCACCCTCGCTTAAAAGCCTTTCTCTGGGTCGCTCACTCGCTGGCCAACTTTTGATCGCCATAGCCACTCCATTTAATTTCAACTGTGAAGTTTGTAAGATACCTGCAATAATGTTCGCTTATTGATAGTGAGTACTTATGCTACAACTTAACAAAAAGCAGATTATTGTTGGCGTTAGCGGCGGTATTGCCGCCTATAAATCCGCTGACTTAGTTCGTCGCCTTCAAGATCAGGGGGCTTTAGTACGCGTTGTGATGACCAAAGGCGCGCAGGCCTTTATTACTCCACTGACCTTTCAGGCGCTGTCCGGTAACAATGTACATACCGATTTACTAGATACTGATGCTGAAGCAGCCATGGGACATATTGAACTGGCACGATGGGCAGACTTAGTACTGGTTGCACCGGCAAGTGCAAATACCATCTCGCGTTTGTGTCATGGTGCCGCAGATGATCTTCTAACAACGCTATGCTTGGCCACTAGTGCGCCCGTTGCCATTTCACCGGCCATGAATCAGGCCATGTGGCACAACGCAGGCACTCAAGCCAATTTAGACACCTTGCGTCAACGTGGCATTAAAATTATCGAGCCCGGTGTTGGTAGCCAAGCCTGTGGCGATATAGGCGCTGGTCGTATGCCCGATAGCGAAGTATTAGTCGATGCGGCCATCCAATGCTTTAGCCAGGGACCGCTCCAAGGTAAGAAAGTGGTTCTAACCGCAGGCCCGACTCGTGAAGCCATTGATCCTGTGCGCTACATTAGCAATCATAGCTCTGGCAAGATGGGTTTTGCGCTTGCAGAAAAACTGGCTGAGAATGGCGCCGAAGTCACATTAATCAGTGGCCCAGTGTCCCTTGAAACACCCCCAAGGGTTGACCGAATCAATGTCATTAGCGCTGCAAATATGCTCGATGCCGTTATGCAATATATTGATGATTGCGATATTTTCATTGCTGCCGCAGCGGTCGCAGATTACACACCTGCTCATATTGCCAATCAAAAGATGAAAAAGGGAGCGGCAGATATGGCAATTAATCTCGTGAAAACCCAGGATATTGTTGCGAGCGTTGCCGCACTTCCCAACAAACCGTTCACTATTGGTTTCGCGGCAGAAACCAACGATGTTTTGAACTATGCGCGTGACAAACTCAAGCGTAAAGGACTCGATATGATCATTGCCAATGACGTCTCTGATACCACTATTGGCTTTAACAGTGACGAAAATGCAGTAACCGTGATTGATAAAACATCGGAAATCGTCATCGAAAAACTACCTAAACGGGCTCTTGCCGCCGCCCTCGTGCAGCATATCGCCCAAAAAATACACTAGCCTTCTATAGCGGAAAGGCATTTGCTCATCCCTCAATTGGAGAACACGTTTACCATGACACTATCATTGGACAATGCGAAGGGAATCGCCAAGGTATTAACCGAATCTCTTCCATATATTCAACGTTTTACCGGCAAAACCATCGTCGTTAAATTTGGCGGCAACGCTATGGTCGATGAAAAACTTCACGCCAGTTTTGCACGCGACATTGTTTTGATGAAATTGGTGGGAATGAACCCTATCGTCGTGCACGGAGGTGGCCCACAAATTGGCTCGCTACTTGAACGCCTCAATATCCATTCCGAATTTGTTGACGGCATGCGAGTAACCGACAGCCAGACAATGGACGTTGTGGAAATGGTGCTGGGTGCGGCGGTGAATAAAAACATTGTTGCCTCAATCAATAATCATGGCGGTAAAGCCATTGGTATTACCGGTAAAGACGGCAATTTCATTCGCGCCAAACAGCTTAAAATATCGCGCAAGTCACCTGAGCTAAACGCTTCAGAAATTATCGACATCGGCCATGTCGGCGAAGTGGAGTCGATCAACACGGAAGTACTCGATGTCCTGCTGAACTCTAATTTCATTCCTGTTATCGCACCCATTGGTGTCGGCAACAACGGAAGCTCATACAATATCAATGCAGATTTGGTGGCCGGTAAAATTGCTGAAGTTACCAAGGCAGAAAAGCTGATGCTGTTAACCAACGTGGCAGGCTTGCTCGATAAAGAAGGTAATGTTCTGACCGGGCTGAGTACTCAACAAGTTGATGAATTAATAGCGGACGGCACCATTTATGGCGGCATGTTACCCAAAATTAATACCGCATTGAGTGCTGTTAAAGAGGGCGTGGGAAGTTCGGTGATCGTCGACGGGCGCGTGCCCCATGCCATTTTGTTAGAAATTTTCACTGATGCAGGTGTTGGCACCTTGATCACTAATAAAAATTAATAAGGGATTATCATGACTCAAGAAACCAAAATTTCTCGCCGCGATCAAATATTACAAGCTCTCGCTCATATGCTAGAAACTGGCCAAGCCAGTAAAATCACTACGGCTAGCCTGGCGAAGACTGTTGGCGTATCAGAGGCGGCACTTTATCGCCACTTCCCCAGCAAAACTAAGATGTTTGAAGGCCTAATAGAATTTATTGAACATGCTATTTTTAGTCGTATCAATACAATCGTTAAAGGCGAAGAAAGCGCATCGGCACGCTGTGAAAAAATCATTGCTCTCGTGCTGGCCTTTGCCGAGCGTAATCCAGGCTTGTCGCGTATTATCAGTGGTGAAGCATTGATTGGAGACACCGAGCGTCTCAGCGGCCGTGTAGCGCAGTTTCACGAACGAATTGAAACCCAGCTTAAGCAACTACTGCGCGATGCAGAGATGAGCGAAGGCTTACGGACACGCGTCCCTACCAGCTTGGCTGCAAATTTTATGGTGGTGCAGATCAGTGGTCGCATTGGTCAATTTTCAAGGACTAATTTCAAGCGTACTCCCACTGAGAACTGGGCTCAGCAATGGGCGATGATTTCGGCCGCTATTTTCGATTAATTAGCATTGGCCGCACTCGCCCTTAAGCTCTTTTAGCCGTGATAACTCTTTGGCAAATTGCTGCTCGCTTTGTTGGCGTTCAGCAATTCGCTCATTGATTTGTTCGCTGACTTGTTTGATTTCACTGTGCAGCAGCTGTACATTTTTGACATATAAGCTGCGCTGCTCGTCTTCCTCCGCCATGGTCTGCAAAACTTTCTCGGCACTCTCTAACTGCGACCGGGCAGCAACTAGCGTGGCCTGTAATGTATCGATTCGAATGGAAAGCTCTTTTAGATATCGGTCTCTGGCTGCTTTAACGTCAAGTGGAGATGCATAGCGACGCAGCAGTGCACGATCTTCATTTTCTTGCTCAATAGCAAAGCGGCGCTGCTGCCGCTCATCTTGGGAACCCTGACCTGCCACTACCTCGACAATCTGCCCATAGCTGTCGAGGACTTCATACCCCTTACTGACTTGATGAGGAGGGATACTATCGTTAATGACAATGCGTCCATGGTCATCGAGATAACGAAAAAACTTTACGCCTTGGGCATTACTCAATGGAGTAAAGCATCCGCCCAGTAACAACAATATGTAGATTACTGGGCGCATATCTTTACACTCCGTATTGCTCCCGATACGAGTTAATTGCAGGAATAAATTGCTGCAAATCTTCTCGATCGGTCATAAAAGTAATAATGTCATCAAGCGTAATAATGCTGACTACAGGAATATTGTAGTCTCTCTCAACTTGTTGAATGGCTGATTCAGTGCCCGTTCCTCGCTCAAGGCGATTGAGGCCAATGACCACCGCTGCAGGGCTAGCCCCAGCAGCATTGATAATGTCCATCACTTCTCTCACCGCGGTACCCGCCGTGATGACATCGTCAATAATAAGAATTTTACCCACCAATTCAGCGCCAACGATGGTGCCACCTTCACCGTGTGCTTTCGCTTCTTTACGATTGAAAGCAAATGGCATATCGCGACCATAGTCATTGGCTAGTGAGACTGCGGTGGTCGCCGCCAGAGGAATTCCCTTATAAGCAGGACCAAAAATCACATCGTAGGACAGACCTGCATTTTCAATAGCTGCAGCATAACAACGACCCAACGCTGCCAATGCATTTCCACTGCGGAAACGTCCAGCGTTAAAAAAATAGGGGCTCACACGACCAGATTTCAGGGTAAACTCACCAAAATCTAACACGCCATTATCAAGCGCCAACTGAATAAATGCTTTTTTGTAGTCTTGCACAATGCTTCCTTTGAGTTTCAGTACTAAAGTGTAAACACTCATTATGATTTTTGCTGTCAAATGACAATATTTTCACGTTTGAGCATTAAATTTATTAATCTTTCATAATATTATCGAATTATATTCACTAAATCCCGATGAAATTCGTTATTATATTAACGAGTTAACCAGAGTGAGACAGATGCGAGTCATTAGTTTTTGTGCCGAAGGCATTAAAAAAGCAACGAAAGCAGGATTTTTTGAATGGGCACTTCAGCAAGATGCCGACATTATTGCTATTCAAGATTTGCAAGCCCAGGAATACGACTTGCACGATAATGTCTACTTTCCCTCTGAATATAACGCCTACTTCTTCGATGCGGTTGAAAAAAATAGCAATGGTGTTGCGATATATACTCGCAAACTTCCTAAAGCCATCATGACCGGCCTTGCCATGGGCGACATGGACATGGAAGGTCGCTATGTTCAAGCGGATTTCGACAACATTAGCGTTGGTAGCTTATTGGCTCCTTTTGCCTGCGACGATGACGACGCAGGCATTTCCAAGAAGAATCAATTTTATCGCTATTTTTTGCCACATCTTGAAAAAATCAGCAAAAAGCGCCGCAACTACATTTTTTGTGGCAATTTCAATGTCGCCCATGCCGACATCGATGTGCAACATCCCAGTAAGCATGAAAATACCACCCCAGGATTTCTCAATCACGAGCGTGATTGGTTTGACGAAATTCTCGGCGGCGGAGAATATTTAGACGCCTTCCGTGAAATGAATTTCGATCCAGACCAATTTACTTTCTGGCCTACTGATGCCACGAGATTAAATGACGGTTGGAGGATTGATTATCAAATTGTGTCGGCAGATCTACGCGACAAGATTAGCCGCGTAGAAATCGTGACAGAACCCGTATTTTCTCAACACGCCCCTGTCATTATCGATTACGATCTAGAGCTGTAGCGGCAACTACTCTGCTAGCGCCGCTTTTTGAAGTTGGATAATTTCCCCAATACTTTGCTTTGCCAAACCTAGCATCGCGTTTAGCTCTTCTTCAGTATAGGGCTCACCCTCAGCGGTGCCCTGTACTTCGATGAAGCCACCCGCTTCGGTCATCACTACATTCATGTCAGTTTCAGCTTTAGAGTCTTCGGCATAATCGAGGTCGCTCACCGCAACACCCTGATATACACCTACCGAAATCGCTGCCACCATCCCCTTCAATGGATTGCCCGACACCATGCCACGCTCGCGCAGCACATTAATTGCATCAGCTAGTGCTACACAAGCGCCTGTTATCGACGCAGTACGAGTACCTCCATCGGCCTGAATAACATCACAATCTAAATTGATAGTATTTTCACCCAGAGCTTTCATATCGACAGCAGCGCGCAATGAACGTCCGATCAGGCGCTGAATTTCTACAGTGCGGCCACCTTGCTTACCGCGGGCGGCTTCTCGATCCATGCGACTACCGGTTGAACGAGGCAGCATACCGTATTCAGCGGTTACCCATCCTTGGCCTTGACCACGTAAAAAACGAGGAACACCGGCAGATACTGATGCCGTGCAAATAACTTTGGTATCTCCAAACTCTACTAACACTGAGCCTTCTGCGTGTTTGGTGTAGTGGCGGGTAATACGGATGTCGCGCTTTTGTTCGGGCAATCTGCCGCTGGGTCGTTGCATAGTTAATCTCCTTAGTTGCAGACATTATACCCTATGCCCGATAACCTGGCTTGTATTCACAGCCCCTTGGCTGCGTTAAACTATACAAAGATTTATTTGGCGTGAGACCCTCCTATGATTTATTCAATGACAGCCTTTGCACGAGCCACTAGCAACTCCTCACAGGGAAGCGTGACCTGTGAAATTCGCTCGGTTAACAGCCGTTATTTAGAGCCCCATTTCAAACTTCCGGAAATGCTGCGCGCTATTGAGGGGCCCCTGCGGGAAAAATTACGCAAAGCCCTTGGTCGTGGAAAAGTGGAGCTATCCATTCGCTACCAGTCAAATCAGCAACAACAAGCAGAGATCAGTATCAATCAAAACCTCGCTCAGCAATTGCTCAGTAGTGCATCGACGCTTGCCGACGGCCACACCAACGTCGGTGCTATTAACCCACTCGATGTTTTACGCTGGCCAGGCGTTATCCAAGAGGCTCAACTCGATGAAGAAGCCTTACAATCTGCAGCATTAGCCGCCGTGGATAACGCTATTAGCGATTTAGTCGCCGCTCGAGCTCGTGAAGGTGAGGTGCTCGCGGGATTTATCAGCCAACGCCTCACCGCAATCAGTGCTATTTGCAACGAGGTGGAGACTATCCTGCCCGATATCATGGCCCATCAGCGTCAACGCTTAGAAAGTAAACTCGCTGAATACAGCAACCAGCTCGATAGCGACAGAGTTGAGCAAGAAATGGTTCTCTTGTTGCAACGAGCGGATGTTGACGAAGAGCTTGATCGACTGCGAACCCACGTTGCCGAAGTGGGGCGAGTACTGAAAAAAGGCGGCCACTGCGGAAGACGATTAGACTTTTTAATGCAAGAGCTCAATCGCGAAGCCAATACTCTTTCTTCAAAATCACAAGCCGCGAGTACCACCAACAATGCGGTTGAGCTTAAAGTGTTGATCGAGCAAATGCGCGAGCAGATCCAGAATATCGAATAGCTCTTTACCCATCTAAAATGTCTTAGTTGTCTTGTAACACTTGGCTTAACAGGCCGGCAAACCATCGGCATACGGATAGTGAGACGGGTTAAAGCGGCAGGCTTTGATATTAAATGGTTATCAAAAGATATGAATGAACAGGATCAATACATCGCTGACTTTATGAGGGTATTCGAAACCCTTGAACGCTGGGGTCCAAGCTGTGATGCCGATTCGCTAAAAGCCTTGTCAATGTTGCCAACCATTCCCACCAAGATCATTGACGTTGGCTGCGGCAAAGGCTTTTCAACCCGCTTATTGGCTCAACATACCCAAGCACAAATCGTGGCGGTGGATAATGAGCAAAGTGCCCTTGATGAGCTGGGTCAACGACTTACTGAGCAAGGCTTAGACGACCGTGTAACCCTAAGCTGTGCCAGCATGACGGAACTTCCTTTTGCATCAGCAAGCTTTGATTGTGTGTGGTCAGAAGCCTCGGCTTACATAATGGGAGTCGAACAAGCATTACGCCAATGGTCCACTCTACTGACTCATAGTGGCTACATGGTCATCAGTGACTTGGTATGGTTGACCGATAATCCAAGCCAAGAGGCAGTTGCTTTCTGGGCGGGCGAATACCCCGATATGCCAACCATCGAAAAACGCTTAGACCAAATGCGCCACGCAGACTTTGAAGTGTTGGATCATTTCACTCTAAGTGAAAAGGCTTGGCTCGATTATTATCAACCACTCAAAGCAAGAGTTGCTGAGGTAAAAGCCAGCATGCCAAACTCAACTGCCATTGCGGATTTAGAACGTGAGATTGCCATTTACGAACGCTACTTCGGGGAGTTTGGTTATCAAGTATTTGTGCTACAAAAAAGAGCTTAACCGCCTCGATTTATAGGGTTGGCTCTGGTCAATGAAAATGTTTAAAACAAGTTTTACTGCGCCACGACTATTCTGCCCGGCCTTATGTCTTCTTGGAATATCCTATTAGCTATCACGGGCTGACCCTTAACGAGCAACCATGAAATACCGCGAGATGTTTGCATAGGCGCCAGATAGGTGGCCCGATCTTTCACTCTCTCGGGGTCAATGATTGCGATATCGGCATCGGCACCTATGCCTAGATGGCCTTTATTACCAAAGTTAGGCGCCATATTTTGCAAAATTTTAGCCGGCAACAAAGTCATTTTTGTGACGGCATCCAACAAAGACAATTCACCTTCGGCGTCAAAAATATCCGTGTAGTGAGACACTACACGAAGAAATGTACCAATCCCTCTTGGATGGACGTATTGGGTGTCATTTGACAAGGGCATCGCATCACTGGCTACGACTACGCTGGGGTTGTTTATAGCGGCGCCAGTCCATTCGGATTTACCGTAGTGATGAATCACTTGCCCATTGGGCTGTTGAGATTGATAGTGTGCAAATGATCTCTCGTCGAGACGTTCGCCCGTCGCCACCCACTGCACGTCGTGATAATCAATATCAAAAATAGCTCGCCAGTCACGCTTAAAAACAGCGGCACCAATCGACGTTGAACCGGCATGGTAAGGGTAGGCCTCTGTCGTAACTCGTTGCCCACGTTGATTTGCCGAATGAATACGGGCTAATGCTTCATTGACTCCGCCCATGGTGCTGGCGGGAAGGTGACAAACATGTAATGGGGCATTAAAGGCTTCTGCAAGCGACAATACCTCGTCTAACCCGCTAAGATCTCCCGGCATGCCTCTTCGCATATGTACAAATACCGGCACATTCCGCTTACCCGCAAGTGCAAACACTGCAGCTAATTCCTCTTCCGATAATGCTGGGGCTAAATAGTCGATCAGTAGACCAATGCCTAATCCACCTTCATCTAAACCCTGGCTCATCAACGCCACTATTTGTGCGATCTGCTCTTCAGAGGCCTTCTTATGAAAGGCGTCTTTAGGCTGAAATGCAGTACTGTCATCCAAGGCTTTGGGTACATCAGTAAAATGTGGCTGTACAGTATTGGCCATAACACGTTGCCGAGCCGCAAGATGACTCACCGATGCACCAAAATTGATAGCTGCTTTATCCTCAAATTGTGATGACAATGCGGATATAGGATAGATGCCTGCTTCAAGTTCCAGCGCCGTCGTAACGCCATCGAAGGCCTGATAATACTGCCCCATGGGGCTCATTGCGTGGCTGTGAAGATCGATAAAACCAGGAACCACATATTGTTCACTAGCATCAATGGTAACCGTACCTTTAATCCCTTGCGTCCCTAAGTAGGCAACCTTGCCCTCTTGGATACCCACATTAAGCGTTTCAACAATGCGCAGCTTTGGATCAACAACTTTGCCATTTAATATGACCGTATCGTAAATGGCCTCTCCCAGCACCTCGCTAGCATTCACCACCATCAACAGCAGTATTACAAGTTTGACGAATGACTTGTGCATTATAGATCTCCTCGTAAAGATCACTGGTATTGAAGCATTTACGATCAAAACTACTCTTTTTGATGGTGGGAATTATCCAACATGACTTACATTATCAGCACTAGCTATGATTTAGATAGTGTCTAAAATTGTATGGTAGTGATCAAAACGTGTTTGTAAAAACCGTTGGATACTATCTTTATTAAAACAATACACTGGTTTTATCGATGGCCATTTTAAGTCTTTTATTTTTGTCGCTAACCATGGCCTCTTTCTCTTTATTGGCAGAAGTCCTGCCAGATAACGCTGTCGCTGTGTCAGAAAGTTTGCACCAACCTACAGAACATATTCTCGATACCAGAGATCCAACAATAGAAGACATTATTCACCAATATAGGTACAACCATGAATTTGCTGGCGTTGCCCTGATCGCTGACGGCGTTAATACACTCCATGCCGCTGCCTACGGTGAACGCATTCCGAACAGCGGACAAATGCACACCATAGACAGCGAATGGCGTTGGGCATCGGTGACCAAGATGTTAGCCGGCCTAGTTGCGTTACAAGAAGTTGAACAAGGCCGCCTATCTCTAGATGAGCCCATATCACGTTGGCTACCAAAGGCGCCAGCGCATGTAAAAAGCGTCACCTTGCGCCAGTTGATGAACCATACCTCTGGCTTGGCCAATCCCGATCAAACAAAGTTAAACGAGATCACCGGTGTCTATGAATGGGCATCAGCTGCCATGCCCAATTTTGACTATTGCTATGGGCCGCCACTTTCCGAGCCAGGTATCCGTTTTGACTATAATGCCTGTGATTTCATAGTACTGGCCGATGTTCTGGAGGCCGTTACCGGGAAAGGATTTGCTGACTTAATTAACACACGAATTACTACAAGGTACAACTTAGCCAGTATAAGAGTCGTCACCCATCCCGATGATGATGCAAGTATTGTTGGGACTA
>Ga0181565_10001289_pt1 | contig 19157 bp, 17 predicted proteins | sample 101ome_16_FD_129661 | JGI IMG/M metagenome (GOLD analysis project Ga0181565, IMG submission 129661) | Coastal salt marsh microbial communities from the Groves Creek Marsh, Skidaway Island, Georgia - 101401AT metaG (megahit assembly) | ecosystem: Environmental > Aquatic > Marine > Intertidal... | reverse complement strand
CGCCTCCGCGCTCATCGTCGTCGTCGGCGTCGGCGTCTGACGCGGCGGCGGCGGACGCGGCGACGCGCTGTCGGGGTCACGACGAGTCGTGACTCATGGGTTCACGTGTATGCATAGTGAAGGTGGTTCGAAGCCCATCATACACAAAACCACAGTGTTTAGTACCTACCACACGCGCGCGGTCGATTGGACGACAGACGACAGACGGGCGCGCGCGCGATCGGGTCGGCGACGGGCGTCGACCGACGCGAGCGCGAGCGCGGACGCGGATCGTCGTCGGTGCGCGTCGTCGACTCGAACGAACGCGCGGTCGCGCGGTCGTCGAAGAGACGGCGTCGATCGTCATCACGCCGCGTGTGTTTGAATCGATTTGATTCATTCATTCAGTCTCTCTCTGTCTTGTCGCTCTCCATCGCGCGACGACGATATGGGCGCGACGAGGTCGTCGGTGCCGTCGTCGGCGCCCGCGTCGTCGTCGAGATCGATCGCGTCGTTTTTCGCGCCCACGGCGTCGACCGCGAGGGACGCGGAGGCGGACGCGCCGACGGCGAAGCGGGCCAAGACGGAGGCGACGAAGGCGACGGAGGACGAGGACGAGGTGGTGGTCGTCGATGATGATGATGCGGTGCGTGCGGTCGATCTGACGATGGTGGGCGTGGATGCGGGACCGTCGACGTCGACCGTCGATGACGCGACGACGAAGACGACGAAGACGAAAAAGGTGCACGGTTTTTTCACGAGCTTCGCGGAGAGACGCGAACGCGCGGCGGAGAATAAGGCGAGAGGGACGTCGGTGGGTGAGGTGGAGACGCAGGCGGAGTTTGTGCGAGTGAAACCGGCGCCGATCGAGGAGGCGATGGGGCCGGTGCACGTGGGGTACGAACCGACGGGGGAGGCGGTCGAGGCGGAGACGAAGGCGAAGGCGGCGGAGGTCGAGAAGGATGAGGCGGCGAGACGAGGCGTGTTCGAGAACGCGGCGCCGAGCGCGAGTTTCTCGTTAATGAGCGTTGAGCGCGATGATTGGACGCGCGCGCGATGCGTGGAGGCGGCGTCGACGCGACCGACGACGACGAGCGCTGAGGAGGAGGACGCGTACGTCGCCGCCATCGCGCGAGAGGCGAACAGATTGGACGTCGAGCTCGACGGCGCGACGCCGGCGAGCGAGGATGAGCTCGCGCGCGCACGCGGTGCGTTGAGAAACGCGCTCGCCGGGTTGAAAGAGAGAGACGATGACGCGCCCGGGGCGCAGTGGATTGATAGATTCAAGCCGCTTCGGGGATCGGACGTCGCGGGACGCAACGGCGTCGTCGTCGATTCGTTGCGTCGGTGGTTGGGCGAGTGGGTGCGACGCGTCGAGATTCAAAATGCTGGTAAGACGCCGCCGTCGCCGTCGCGTCCGTGCGTGCCTCGGAAAGCGTACGATTCGGACGATGACGAATTCTGGGAGAGCGACGAAGACGAAGACGACGGTTTAGGAGGCGGAAAGAGCGTCGCCAACGGCGTCTTGATTAGCGGACCGGTCGGGTGCGGGAAGACGGCGACGGTGTACGCGCTCGCGCGAGAGTTTGGTTTTAAAGTCATCGAAGTGAACGCGATGGATAAACGAAGCGGCCAGGACATTTTGAGTAGGTTTATGGAGGCGACGCAATCGAAACGTTTCAACAAACAAAAAGCCAAGGAGAGCAAGCCGCCGGAACCGAAGAATCCCGGATTGAAGGCGTTCTTCGCCGTGAAGGACGCGGGCGAGGCGACGACGGATAAGAAGTCGTCGGTGGAGGCGTCCAAAAACGCCGAAGACGCTGACGACGATGATGCGTCGAACGCCCAGTCGCTGCTCTTGTTTGAAGAGATTGACATTCAACTCGCGTCCGAGCGCGGATTCATGGCCGCGCTTTCTCAAATCGTAGAAAATACGAAACGTCCCGTCGTGTTCACGTCCAACACGTCCATCTTACCGGACCTTTCCGTCAATCTACCGATGGCGCGCGTTCGTTTCGACGCACCGAGCGTGCGAGAGTGCGCGGCGTACGGCGCGGTTGCGTCAGCGGCGGCTCGAGCGCCGCTTCGACTGAGCGATGTCGCCGCCGTGTCGCTCGCGTGTAGAGGCGATCTTCGTCGCACGCTGCACAATGCACAACTCGTATCGCGCACAGACGGTTTCGTGACCACGGATTCTATCGATCAGGATCGTCATCCGACGGCGCTCGTCGCCGCCGCGCGCGCGCTCGTGATGACGGGCGTCAAACGTTTGGGCGCGACGCCCGCCGGCGCCGCGAAGGCGCTCCACGCGAGTTTGGTCGAACAACAGCGAGAAGAGTTCGAACGAATGATCGAAGGCGTGCGCGAAGGACTCGTGCGGCATCGCGCGCGCGAAGCGCGGTGGGCGGAGATTAAAGAGGCGAAGCGCGCGGAACGCGTCCAAGCCAAGAAGAAATTACTCGGTTACCCCGCGGATAAAACGCCGCTCGATTTGAAGGACGCGACGGTTAAAAAAGTGACCGAAGACGTAGACGAGGAGACGAAGGATCGAGAATTCGAAGAGCGCACGCTCGCATCGCTCGCGGCGTTCGAGCCGAAATCTCCGGTGCCCGAACCCAACTGGGAAGATTTCGACGCGCACACGCCATCCGGCGGTTGGACGCGCGCGCGCGCAGAGCTCGCCACGCTCGCGTCGCTCGCGCGCTCAATGTCCGACGTGGACATTTTGCGTTCCTCCGTGTGCGTCGGCGTGACCGGACCGTGTCGAAGAGACGCGCCTTGGAGCAAAGAGACGATCGGAGACGCGCGCGCGGTGGAAGACTGTTCGCCGGCGGAAGATTTCTATCTCAGCAACGGACCGCCGCGTCAAACGCTCGGTGGCAACGATAACATCGGCGAGCTGGTGTCTCACCACCTGGTGGCGCACTTCCCTCGACAATGCGCGCGCGAGCGCGAAACGCGCGAGAGAGCGAACCCAGAGCCGATCGACGAGTCTCCGCCCCCACGCGTGCCGGCGACGCCGGTCAAGGCGTCGAGACGCGCGCGCGGATCCACTCGTGCGCCGCTCGACGTCCCCACGGGCGCCATGCATCCGACGTGGCGCGCGCGCGCGCTCGCCGAGTGCACCGGTGCGATCGGTGTTCACGGAACCGCGACTACCGATCGTCTGGGGTACGTCTCAAAGATGGTTCGTCTGCAATTCGCGACGAAACCGCCGACGTCGCCGAATTCGCGAGAATCGAGACAACGCACTCGAAACCGACGACAACACCTATTAGTAACGCACCAAACCCGCACCGATTTATTAGACATCTCGAATTTCGGCGGCGGGAATTGATGCATCGATTCATTGACGCATAGCAACACACACTGTACTGTAATACGATAGACGCGTTCGTAGCGAGAGATGTCGTCGGTCAACCGACCGACGCTACTCGTCGCCTCGCATGGCCTTCGTCCTCACCCCTCGCGCCCTCGAGCGCGCGTGCGTCGATCAAAACGGGTGCGCGTCTCGTCTCGTCTCGTCTCGTCTCGTCTCTCGCGCGCGTCGACCGACCATCGAACACTCACCCAGAGAGAGTTGACTCTTCGTCTCGCAGGTACGCCACGCCCGAACTCAACGAGGTGCTCTATCTGCACCACCGAGGCATCGTCCGCCTCGAACACTTTGATCCATACGTGAACTTACGGTGTTTACACCTCGAACGCAACGCCGTGTCCTCGTTGGAGGGTTTACGAACGCTTCGTTCGTTGACGCAGTTACACGTCGACGGCAACGCGCTGCAAAATTTACGAGGCGTCGAGCGTTTGGTCAATCTCACGTGTCTCGACGCCAACGACAACGTCATCGATACGTTGGAACACGCGCGCGGACACGCGCGATTACGTTCACTCACCGTCGCTCGAAACCATCTTCGAGGCGACGTATCGACCGTCTTGGCGCCGCTCGCCGAGTGTCCGGCGCTTCGCGCGCTCGACGTCTCCGAAAACGACCTCGCCGCCGAAGACACCGACCACGCGTGTCGCGCGTTCGCCACCACCGTCCCCGACCTCGAGATCTTCACCGTCTTCAAAGGAAACTCGAGACTACGCCCCGCCGGCGCCGCCGAGACCGACGACGTTCGACGCCGAACCGCTCGCGCGTGTCCTCGACTCGCCTGGCTCGATTTCGAACCCGTCGTCGCCGACGCGCGCCCACATCCGTCGAGCATCACCGACGCACCGATCGACGACCGATGACGACGTCATCCTTCATTATGTGTACAGTAGATTTGTCACCCTTCGCGCCGTCGCGCGCCCGGCGTTTCGGGCACCCCCGCGCCCGGGCCCGCGCGCGCCCGACGGTTGCCCAAAACGCCCACAATCGTAATCATTCGCCCGCACACCGCGGTCGTCTCGTCATGCCCGCACCGGTCGTGCGCGCGGCGTCGTACAACCAAGACTGCACGTACGTCGCCTTGGCCACCGATCGAGGCTACGCCGTGCACTCGGCGAGCGATGGGCAGCGGTATCACGGGGACGACGCGCTCGGTGGGCTTCGACTCGTCGAGATGCTCTTCACGAGCTCGCTCGTGTGCGTCGTCGGGGACGGTGATTCCCCATCCATGAGTCCGCGGAGGATCAAGGTGTTGGACGCGAGACATCGTCGGGTGTTGGGGGAGATTTCCTGCGCGTCGACGGTGCTGGCGGTGCGATTGAATCGAGCGAGAGTGATCGCGCGAGAGCGGACGCGATGCACGATTTACGAGCTCGGGACGCTGTGCGCGCAGCAGACGATCGAGACGTGTGTGGACGAGCGTGGATTGGTGGCTTTGAGCGCGGATGCGGAGAGTTCGGTGTTGGCGTACGCGGGGAGCGAGCGAGAGGGACGGGTGGTAGTGCACGACGCGTTGAATTTGTGCCGAGTGATGGAGACGCGCGCGCACGAGAGTCCGTTGGCGGCGTTGGCGTTGAACGCGGATGGGACGATGTTGGCGACGGCGAGCACGCGTGGGACGGTGATTCGAGTAACGTCTTTACAGAGTGGGTGTAAGGTGTGGAGTTTTCGTCGAGGTGCGACGAGTTCGGTGATTCAGAGTTTGAACTTTGGCGCGACGACGTTTCATCCGCCGTTGCTGTGCGTGTCGAGCGACAAGGGCACGGCGCACGTGTTCGCGATCGAAGGAGAACCCAAGGAGTGCGTCGCGCGAGGTGACGACACGCGGAATGAACGCGGGAACGGCGCGCGCGAGGGCGAGACGTCGGCGACGTCGGCGACGACCACCGTCTCGAGCGCGCTCGCCAAATCGCGCGCCGGCGTCTTTGGCCGCGTCGTGAATTTCGCCGGCGCCACCGTCTCGGGGATATCCAGTCGCGTCAAGCCCGGAAAAGTGATCGCCGCCGCTCGAAACGCGATGGAACCCGCGCGCGCGATCGCCACGGTGAAATTACCGCATACATCGTCCACCGCGTGGTCGCTCTGCGCGTTGCAACCGACTCCCGGAACGACGGCGGATAAATGGGCGCCGCCCTCCCTCGACGCTTCCCAACCGTCGCGCCAGCTCGAGGCGCAGGTCTCTGTCGTCACCTCCGACGCCGTGTTTTACGATTACAACGTGCGTTTGACCGCCGATCGTTCGGGTTTCTTCTCACGCGGCGACGCCAAGGAGGGCGTGGCGAGACTCGAGCGCGAGTGTAAACTCGTCGACGAGTCGGACGCCTTCGGAACCGGTTCCGTCGTCGGCGATTTACCGAACGACGGTCGATGGATTCAAAATACGTCCGAAACCGAAAGAGACGCGCGAGATGTGCGCACCGACGTCAGCGAATCCATGTCGCAGAGCATGTTCGCCGCCGGGTAGTCGGATGACGCGACGAACTGGGCCGACGACTGGTAGTTACCGATACGACACGTCCTCGTCACCGACCGCGCGCGCGCACACGCACACACACGTACGACGCTATCGTTATCGCAATCATTCTTTTCATCACATGTACATGAATCACGCATCATTCGCGGCGGCGGCGCCTTCGTCGTCACTCGTCGGCGTCCCGCCCGAGACATGTCCCGCGCGCGATGACATCGCGCACGCTCTACGATCTTCTCGGCGTCTCTCCATCGGCGACGTCGTCGGAGATCAAACGCGCGTACCTCGAACTCGCGAAGACGCACCATCCCGACGTGGCGTCGTCGTCGAGCGACGACGATACGTTTGCGAAAATCTCGCACGCGTACGATGTGCTCAAGAATCCCGTCTCGCGTCGCGCGTACGACGCCGTCGCGCTCGCGCCGACGACGTCGAGATCGTCCACTGCGTCCTCTCGCGCGTGGCGGCCGGCGAACGCGAATTGGGGACGACGACCGGGGTTTGAGAATTCGTACGCGTTCGACGACGACGACGACGACGTCGACGACGACGGTTCGGGACACGAGGGCGCGAGGGCGGCGCACGAGAGGCGAGCCGAGGCTGAACGCGCTCGGTCAAGGGCGAAGGCAGACGCGGCGAGGTGGTGGAAACACGAGCGCGAGGCGGCGGAGCGACGGAAGAGAGTGTTCGCGGAGAGCGCCGCCGCGAAAACGGTAAAACGCGGAGAGCGTTTCGCGGAGGCTACGCGCGCGTTGTGGCAAACCCGAGCGGCCGTGGTGTGGCAGGATGTCGCCGTAATGGCGATAGGCGTCGGTGTCGCGTGTTTCGCCGGGGTGCGGGCGATGCGCGCGATCGGCGGGAGAGAGACGAGGACGCGGGACGAGTAGCCGCCGGACGTCCACCGTCTCCGTCGACCGCTTCTACCTCTCCGACGCGCGCTCGGCGCTCGGCGCTCGACGCTCGGCGCTCGCGGTAACTTGTATTGTACTAGTAAATAAATTCAAACTCTCGAGCCGATGGTGACGACGACCGCGTCGGCGCGTCGGCGCGCGTTCGCGTCGGTCCTCGCGCCCCAGACATTCCGGGTGTCCCGACTCCCCAAGACCAACGAGTCGTGACTCATAAACACGACATACCATCCCATCCTCATACTCGATGCCTCTCGAGCCCGATGTACGACTCCATCGCTCGCCAATTCGACCCGACCGTCGCGCAACGCGCGGTGGATGACGCGCGACGCGCGCGGTCACGCGCGAATCGGCGACGCGACGCGCGAATCGGCGACGGCGAGACGCGCGCGCTGAGACGCGATATTTCGTTCGTCGCGTTCGTCGGTCGGCCGTCATGTTTCATCACGCGCCGACGGGGGCGTTCGGACGCGCGTCGCCGCGACGACCGGCGACGCCGGGCGCGCGCGGGGGACTCGCGCGCGGGAGCGGTGGCGCGGGACTCGCGCGCGGGAGCGGCGAGCGCGGGGGTGGGGATGGATGCGGGGATATCGGAACGGCGAGCGCGGCGGGAGACGGGCGCGTGCGACGACCGACGCCCGTGTACGGAGGAGGAGGTGCGTGCGAACGAGGCTGACGCGGATTTCGAGCCGAGGGTTCTCGGAGGGACTCGTCGTTGAGTCGTGATCGGTGGATTGGCACACGAGGTGGTTGAGGGGAAAAGCGCTTTTTTCGGGAGCGAGACGCGAACGCGAAGGAGTCGTCGCGCGCGATCGAGCGAGACGTACATCGCGCGGAGGACTGACGTGGATGCTGACGTTGGATGATTTTCGAACATCGCGCGTAGGTCGAGCGCCGCCGGTGAGGATGGGGGCGAGAGAAGAATTTACCAGTCGGCGCGAATCCGCGGCGACGCCGGACGCGGCGGACGGCGCGATGTTGGAGCCCGAGAGAGCGTTTCACAGCGTGCACGATTTGGTCCATTACGCCATTTTGTCGCAACCGAATAATTTGGCGAGTTTGAGGATGATTTATTCGATTTGTCAACGCGAAGGCCGCATCGCGAGCAAACACGGCGGCGGATCGAGACTGATCACGTCGAACGAGCATTGGAAGTCTCAAATCAGGCACGCGCTGTACACGTCGCCGAGATTCAAGCGCATGGGAAGCGATGATTGGGGAGTGGCCGCGGGGCACACGGTGATGCCGGATACGACCGTCGTGTACGTGAGCAAGGATGAACGCGTGAACGCGGCGGGAGCGCTCGCGGCGTCTCGATACAAGGCGCCGGCGGCGAAGAAGCGACGCGCCCAACAGACCCGATTCAAGACGCAGACGTTTGAGAGCGACTACAGATCATCTGCGGAGCCTGAGACCGTATCGATGCTCGCGCTAGAGGGCGAAAAGGCACTCAAGCTCATGCGTTCTGCGAGCGGACACTCGGGGAGCGATCGAAGCGCCGCCTCGGCGGAGCGCACTCTGATGGATGGTGACAGATTAGGTCGCGCTCAAACCGTGAGTCCAAGTCCGAGGCGTGTGTCTCGCTCGTGCTCACCCGAGCCGCGCGAAAGTTCGACGCTCGTCGTCGTCGCTGGTTTGTTTGAGCAAGACTGCAAAGTCATCCCTCGCGACTATCGACGAAATCGACGCAAGCCGGCGGGTGGAGGACACCACGCCGCCATGCCCACCGATTTGGAGTGTCAAGTCGGCCAATCCATGACCCCCGCGGTGGGCGCGGATGCGTACTAAATTATTCTTCTGAACGCGCGTGCGCGCGGTATTTGTTTTTATTTTTGAATTTCTTCGACGCCGACGCGTGCTTCTCACGCACGTTTTGTATTTTTTGTCTATTTTTACTCGGCGCTGGTACAGTAGAATACAACATTATCATTTGTTAAAATGTTTGAATAGGAGTACACGCGCGCGCGTCGAGACGAAGCGCGGTGGAGTTGGACTCGCTCACGCGCACGCGCCCAAAGACGCGCCCTGAACGGCAGCTTGCAAGAGCTCCTTCGGAGACATTTTATTGGTGGTACCACTCTCGCGCCAGTTTGCTTGTTTGGACCGCCATTCCTTCGCCAGTCTCGCCAAGCGTAGGAATCGTTCTTCTTCGCTATCTTCTATGGCGCGAATCATCGAGTAGTGCACGCCCAACTCGGTCTCCGCGTCCTCGGTCATGTTCGCCCCAGTCTTCATCCCCTCGACTCGAGCCTTGATGTTCTTCTTCCTATGCAAACCTTGCAACTGCGCGTTCAAGGCATCGTGTGCGCTATTCGAGCTACTTCGACTCGCCCGCCCCTTACCGACGGCCGTCTTCGCGTCGGATTCCATGGCCCGAATCTCCTCCGCCGTCGGTATCCGCTGCTGCGAGATCGGTGTAATCTTCCTCTTCCCACGCTTCGTCGGCACACCTCCGTTCAAATCGCCAAACTTCATACGATTCATCTGCGACCGCACCTCGGCTCTCTTCTCCTCCTCTGTCTTCGGCCTGGACGTCGAGGCCCCTCCCGCCGCCGCGTCTCCGTCTCCGTACCTCGCCTTCCATCGCCAATCGTGCTCCGCCCACTCCACATCTCCCTCCTCATCCATCAGCGTCGCCGCCGCGATCGCCGAACCTTCCATCTCCAGCGCCGCCGCGCGGAGCGTGCGATACGCCCCTTGGACAACCTTAAACGCCTCGACGCTGCTGTCGCCGGCGATGTCGGGATGGGTGCGCATGGCGCTCGCTCGAAACGCTCGTTTCAGCTTTCTCTCGTCTCGAGCGTCGGTGACGCTTATTCCGAGCTCTTCCGCCGCGCGCTGCACCGCGTCGCGCGTGCGTATCTCCGCCGCGCACCACATCGCGCGCGGACGTCGAGCGCCCCCTCTCGCGCGCGCCGAGCCTCGAACGTCCCTCGATGCGTCGCCGGTGAACGAGACGGACGCGCGCGAGGCCACGGACGCGCGCGAGGGCGCGATGCGCGCGCCAAGCATCTCGTCTTCGGCGTCGGACGCGCGTCGTCGGCGTCGCGGACTCGCGCCTCGTCAGACGGGAGCCTCGTCAGACGCGGACGAACAATGTTTTTTATTCTTCACAAAACTGTCGAGATACGGATGAAGGGTACGTTTAGAGCGATGTAAGTACACGCGGTTTGTTTATAGTCGTTATTGTAGATAGCTTGGTAACATATCTTTGTATGTTTCGTTTGTCCTGTTGCATAAATCTGCATGCACTCGAATCGAAGTTTCTTTGACGTCTTTCATCCGTCGGCGCGCGCGCGAGACCTCGACGCGAGGACGACCGAGACGATGTCGGCGACCGAGCACAAGGACCGTGGTAACGAGCACTTCAAGCACGCGCGATGGGACGACGCCGTGGAGGAGTTTACGCGCGCCATCGAGCTCGACGGGACGAATCACGTCTTTTACAGCAATCGCTCGGCGGCACACGCGGGGGCGGAGCGCTGGCGCGAGGCGCTCGCGGACGCGGAGAAGACGATCTCGTTGAAACCTGATTGGGCCAAAGGGTACGGCCGCAAGGGGGCGGCGCTGTTCGGGGCGAGAGATCTCGAAGGGGCAAAGGCGGCGTACTCGGCGGGCTTGGCCATCGAACCGGAGAACGTGCTGTTGAAGAGCGGATTGGAGGACGTGGAGTACGTTGCGGCGAGGCGTCAGCAGGCGGACGATGGGATGGATCAAATCGGATCGATGTTCCGGGCGCCGGATCTCATGGGGAAGTTGGCGACGAATCCGGCGACGAGGGATTATTTGAGTCAACCCGACTTTTTGGCGATGATGTCCGAGGTGCAAAAGGATCCGAACTCGTTGAACAAGTACCTGAGCGATCCGAGGATGATGAACGTGTTGAGCGTGGCGATGGGCGTGAAAGTGATGAGCGGTGACGACGCGGCGAAGGAATTCGGCGAACACGAGGCGGATTCCAAGCCGACGGATTCCAAGCCGGCGCCCCCGCCCGAGCCCAAGGCTCCGGAACCGGTCAAAGAGCCGGAGCCCGAAGTGTCGGAGACGCGGAAGGAAGCGCTCGCGGCGAAGGAAGCGGGTAACGCGGCGTATAAAAAGCGCGATTTCGACACGGCGATCGCGAATTACGACAAGGCGATTGAACTGGACCCAGAGGATGTGTCGTTCCTGAACAACCGCGCGGCGGCCAACTTGGAGAAGGGTGATTACGTCGCGTGCATCTCGGATTGCGACACCGCCATCGAGAAGGGACGTTCTATTCGTGCGGATTACACCGTGATCGCAAAGGCGATGACTCGCAAGGGCAATGCGCTCGTCAAGCAAGGCGAGCTCGAGGCGGCCATCGACGTGTACCAGCGGTCTCTCACCGAGCACCGAACGGCAGACACTCTCAAGCGTTTGAACGATACCGAGAAGAAATTGAAGGAAGCGCAGCAAACGGCGTATTTGGATCCAGTCAAGGGTGACGAAGCGCGCGAGCGAGGTAACACGTTCTTCAAGGAGCAAAAGTTTCCCGAGGCGGTCAAAGAGTACACCGAGGCCATCGCGCGCAACCCGAACGATCACAAGGCGTACTCCAACCGCTCGGCCTCGTACACTAAACTCACGGCGTTCAACGAGGCGTTGAAGGATGCGGAAAAGTGCATCGATATCGACCCCACGTTCGTGAAGGGTTACACGCGTAAGGGACACGTGCAGTTCTTCACCAAGCAATACGATGAGGCTTTGGAGACGTACACGGAGGGCTTGAAGCACGATCCGAGCAACGAAGAGCTCAAGGATGGCATGCGTCGCTGCCACGAGCAGATCAACCGTGGCGCCACGGGTCAACTTACCGAGGAGGAGATGAGACAGCGTCAAGAGCGCGCGATGTCGAACCCGGAGATTCAAGGCATCCTCTCCGACCCTGTGATGCGACAAGTGTTGCAGGACATGTCCACGGATCCGAAGGCTGCCGCCGAGCATCAACGAAACCCGACCATCATGGCCAAGATTCAAAAGCTCATCAATGCGGGCATCGTCCAAGTTCGATGAGTTAGTTGTTTTGGGCGACGCGAAGCGGGAGGTTGACTCCATCATCATTAGGCGAACAAAGTTGCAGTTAAGCGCACTTCTCTTAGTATTAATTCGTGATCTATTCTATCTTTGTTTTTTCGATCGAGCGCAAAGATTAAAACTACTCCTTCGCGAAGACGTCTTCGCTCGAGGAGGTGCCTCGCACTAAAAACGCGTGCTTTTCGCTCGACGTCGGTCACGTCTTCTCCTTGATACCCACCGCGTTCGTCGCCCCACGTCTCGCCGCCCACGCGTCGTACGTTCGCTGCGTCGCCTCGTTGATTCCACCTCTCACTATGTCGATCGACCTTCCTATCGTCATCGTCGCCGCGCTCGAAAATCCCGGTATCACTCGCAATAAACGAGGCACGTCGGCGGCGATGCGCACGCGCACCTCCGTCTCCACCTTGGTCTCCGTCTCCGTCGATCCCGCCTCATCGATGCCCACCCTCGCGTCGATGTACGCCCACACGCCCATTTTCGCGAACCCTGGCGGTAATTTCCCTCGATCACCCGCGAAACGAAGCTCCTCCCCGACGAGGCGCGCGCGCCCGTCGACGCGGCTCGCCGTCGCATCGCCCGGAATCGCCTCGATCGCGAACTCGGGCGCGATCTCCCACTTGAGCAACTCCCGCGGACGCACGGCGACGTCGAACATCCTCCCTCCTCGCGCACCTCGCGCTCGACGCTCGCGAGCGTCGGCGACGCCGAACACGAGCTCGATGAAGTTTCCCGGGTCCCCGAGCCACGCGCGAACCGACGCCTCCTCACCGCCGTCTCGCGCGTCGCGCACCGCCAACGCGATCGTACGATCGACAGAAAACGTCAGATACCCATCCGGCGGCTCAGGCGCCGCGCGCGCGTCCTCGGGCGCCTTCGTGGACGTCGCGCGCGTGCGTCCCCAAGATGCCCCTCGTGCGCGCCCCACGCCGTCCCGCGTCCACGACGGCGTCCGCGCGCGCGTCGGTCGCGAACACGACGCGAGAGGTTCTCGCGCGCGCCTCGACGCCGCGACGGCGCTCGCGAGCGACATGGCGCCGCGCTGTCGCGATGGGCGCGGATTCGGGCGTCGGACCATTTTTCGGCGGCGGCGGCGGCATTTTCACGCGCGCGCGCGGCGTCGACGACGGTCGCGGCGAGTCGAACGTGCGAGCGAACGAGCACGAAGAGCGCGCGACCGGTCGTCTCGAGCCATGCCGCGACTGCCATCGCGCAAGAGCGCGCCGGACGGCGACGATGAGGATGTCGAGTACAAAGCCGTGGGTGAAGGGGAAGAGGAATCCTCGGACGAGGAGTGCGACGACGCCATGGACGAGGACGGAGGCGAGAACAAGGGCGGGAGCAAGCGGCCGGAGGTGTGGCGGCCTACGGGGGCGGAGGACGAGGACGTCGAGCTCGAGTACGATGAGACGGCGTACGACGCGTTGCACGCGTTTTCGCACGAGTGGCCGTGTCTGTCCTTTGACATCGCGAAGGATGATTTAGGTGAGAAACGCGAGAGTTTTCCGCACGAGATGACCATCGTGACGGGTACGCAGGCGGTGGAAGCGTCTAAGAACGTGCTGAGCGTGATGCGGGTGAGTCGGATTAAAAAGACTCGGCGGGACGCGGACGCCGACGAAGACATGGAGGCGAGCGACAGCGAGGACGACGAGAGCGACAACGCGCCGACGCTCACGGTGGCGAGCGTCGTGCATCACGGCTGCGTGAACAGAGTGCGTTGCTTGCCGCAAAAGCCGACCACGGTGGCGACGTGGAGCGATTCCGGTCACGTGATGATTTGGGATTTGAGCGCGCAGGCGACCAAGGTGATGACGTCGACCAAGGACGTGAAGGGAAAGGTCGATCCTCCGCAGCGCGTGACGCCCACGCAGGTGTTCACGGGACACAAAGACGAGGGGTACGCGCTCGACTGGTCCCCGGTGTGCGAGGGAAGACTGGCAAGCGGTGATTGCGCCGGCGCGATTCACACGTGGGAGCCGGTGCAGGGTAAATGGGACGTCGGCGCGACGCCCTTCACCGGGCACACGTCGAGCGTGGAGGACATTCAGTGGTCTCCGAGCGAGCGCGACGTCTTCATGTCGTGCTCTGCCGATCAAACCGTGTGCGTGTGGGACGCACGCATGCGCGCCAAGCCTGCGCTGCGAGTCAAGACGCACGACGCCGACGTCAACGTCATGTCATGGAACAGACTCGCCAACTGCATGGTCGCCACGGGCGCCGACGACGGCTCGCTGCGCATCTGGGACCTTCGCAACTTTAACGAGTCCAACCCACAATTCGTGGCGAATTTCACCTTCCACCGCGCCCCGGTCACGTCGGTCGATTGGGCGCCATTCGATTCCGCCATGCTCGCCTCCTCCTCCGCCGACAACACCGTCTGCGTGTGGGATTTAGCCGTCGAGCGTGACGCCGAGGAAGAAGCCGCGGCGCTCACCGCCAAGGACAACGCCGCGCCACCAGAGGACCTCCCGGCGCAGTTGATGTTCGTCCACCAAGGCTTGAAGGATCCCAAAGAGATCAAGTGGCACGCCCAAATTCCCGGCGCGTGCGTCACCACCGCCGCCGACGGTTTCAACATCTTCAAAGCCTACAACGTCGGCCCCGCCGTTCCCTAACTAAGTAAGTAAAGAATGCGTGACCACGTGTAACGAAAAAAACCACATTCGTTCGACGATCCCATCCATGCCTCGGCGCTCACCGCCTCTCGCGACGGCGAGCTCACGCGCGCGCTCACCCCCACGCGGGCGTCGTGCTGTAAAACACCACGAGCTTCCCTCCCGACGCGTTCCGCTCCCCGTACCCATCGCACAGATCCCCTATCGTCGCGTCGTGCCTCGGCGTGAACGCCGCGCCGAGGTACGCGAACGCGCGCTCGACGCGCACGAGTCGACTCAGATGCGCCACGACATCCTCGAACGCGGCGTCCGCGCGCACGCGCACGCGGTTCCTGCGAAGTATGGGGGCATCGCCCGTCGCCTTGAAGAGCACGACGACGCGTCGCGCGCCGTCGTCGGCGTCGTCGTCGACGACTTCGACGTCGTCCGCGGCCATCTGTCGCCTCCGAGCTCAAAAGTGGGAAGCGTCACCGTTAGGCGCGCGCGCGCGTCGAACGCCGTCCACCGTCCGAACGCGCGATGGTGGACGACGCGATGGTGGATGAGGACGCCGCGGCCGACCGCGCGCGCGCCGAGGACCGCGTCGTCCGCGCGTTCGTGCCCGGAAGATTATGTCTTCTGGGTGAGCATAGTGACTGGGCCGCTGAGCGCGCGAGCGCGGACGGGCCGGGGGCGTGTCTCGTCGTCGGCACGCGAGAAGGGATCGAGGGTGAGGCGTTCGTTCCCGCGGGCGCGCGTCGCGGGCGATTCACGGTGCGCAGCGCGGAGGATGGGGAGACGTATTCGCGCGCGGCGAGCGATGAGCTGGAGCTGGAGCGAGACGCGCGCGAGGGCGGGCGGTGGTCGTACGTCGCGGGCACGCTGTTGGAGTGCGTGCGGGCGATTCCAGAAATGCGCGAGGGTGGATTAGAGGCGACGCTGACGTCGAAAGGGTTACCGGTGAAGCGCGGGTTGAGTTCGTCGGCGGCGGCGTGCGTCCTCGTGGCGCGACTGGCAAACCTCTCGTACGCGCGCGGATGGACGGTGGAGCGAGAGATGGAGGTCGGGTATCTGGGTGAGAGCAGGTGGACGCCGTCCAAGTGCGGACGGATGGATCAGGCGTGCGCGTACGGGCCCGAGAGGTGCACGCTCATGACGTTCGACGCGGAGAAAAAAGTGACGGCGACGCGCGTGACGAGCGGCGGGGATGTGCACGTCTTGGTGGTGGATTTGGAGGGAACAAAGGATACGATTCGGATTTTAGCGGATCTGTCGCGCGCGTTCGACGCCGGAGACGTCAAATTGAGAGCGGCGCTCGGCTCAGAAAATCGACGGCACGTCGACGAGGCGCTTCGTGCGATACAGCTTGGCGACGCCAAAAAGTTGGGAGCCGCGTGTGCGGCGGCGCAGGCGACGTTCATGAACGCCGCGAAGCACTTGTGTCCGTCCGAGTTCAGCGCACCGATCATGCACGACGCGATTCGTAGCGTCGAGAAGACGCTTCCGCACTTGATTTATGGCGCCAAGGGCGTGGGGAGTCAAGGCGACGGCGCGGTGCAATTCGTGTGCAGAGGCGCGAACGAGGCGCGAGAATTGCGCGCGCACTTTGAAACTCTCGGAAAGAAGAGTTTCATCATCACCCTTTCCCCCGATGCGCGAGAGGCGATGCACGCATAGCTTTGTCCCTCGGGACTACGAATACAACTGTCTCTGCAACTAAAACGGGGAGATAGACTCTAGACTGGAACTATCGCGGGTACGCTCCATCGCGTCCGTGCGGCGCGTCCAAATCTACTCCTGGTCCGACGGGCACGATCGCGTGCGGATTCAACGACGGATGCGAGGCGAAATAGTGCTCTTTAATGTGCTTGAAATTCGTCGTTTCTCGAAACTCGGGCATTTGATACAGTTCTCGCACGTACCCCGACAAGTGCTCGTACTGATTAATGAACTTTTTATTCGTCTTAAAGTACACGACGTAGACCTCGTCGAACCTGATGAGCGTCACGAATAATCGCACGTCTGCCTCGGTGAGCGCGTCGCCCGCGATGTACCGCGAACGACTTAAGATGTGTTCGCACTCGTCCAACCCGTCGAAGAGCGCGCGCACCGCCTCCTCGTACGCCTCCTGACTCGTCGCGAAACCGCATCTGTACACGCCGTTGTTAATTTTTTCATAAATCCACGCGTTCACCTCGTCGATGCGCGCGCGGAACGCCTCGGGATACAAATCCACCTCGGGTCTCCGCGCGAAACCGTTAAACTTGGCGTTCACCTCTCGAAGAATGTCCGAGCTCTCGTTATTGACGATGTCCCCCGTCTCGACGTCCCAGATCAACGGCACGGTGTATCTCTGCGTTTTCGGCGCATGCACGGCGTCGTATAACGCGCGAACCGTCGTCGCGCCGTTCGCCCCCGTCGCCGCGCACGCGCCGTCGGCGACGAATTCGCCCTTCCCATCGGGATTACTCGTCGTCTCTCCCGGCGCGACGAAACGCCATCCACAGTGCGCGTCGTCCGCGAGATCGGGACGCGTGCGCGCCCACACCGGGTGCGTGACGCGCACGTCGAAGACGTCCTCGAGCCCTTTGAGTCGAATGGCGATCAGCACTCTGTGGGCCCAGGGACACGCGAGAGAGACGTGGATAACGTAACGGTTTTTCGCGGGCGGGTGCGCGCCGTCGACGTCAAACGTGTCGCGAAACGTGCTCGGTTTACGCGCGAAGGCACCCGTGGGCGTGACGTCGGCCACGGCGGTGGACTCCATGACGAGGTGTGGGGACGCGTCGAATGAAGATGAAGGGTGAAGAAGAAAAGACTCGCCGTCGATTATGATAAAACGCGCTGATAATCAATCAAATCAACGAATGTTTACGCCTGTGATGCGTCCAAGAAACACACATCGGGGTCAGTCGAGCGATCGAGACGCGACGCGCGGGCGCGCGAGAGACGACGAACGAACGAGCGAGCGAGAGAGAGACGCGAGACGCGGGGACGCACCTCGTCGAGCGCGGCGACACCCGGGAGCACCTTGCCCTCGAGCAATTCGAGGGAGGCACCACCACCGGTGGAGATGTGGGACATCTTGTCCGCGAGGCCAGCCTTTTCGACAGCGGCGACGGAGTCACCACCACCGATGATGGTGATACCGTTGAGGTTGGCGAGGGTGTCCGCGATGGCGAAGGTACCCTTGGCAAAGGCGTCCATCTCGAAGACGCCCATCGGGCCGTTCCAGATGACAGACTTGCACTCGTTGAGTTCGGCTTGGAAGGCCTTGACAGAGTCCGGACCGACGTCGAGACCCATCCAGCCCTCCGGGATGTTGTCGACGGAGACGATTTGCGTGTTGGCGTCCGCGGCGAACTTGTCGGCGACGACGACGTCCGTCGGGAGCAAGAGCTTGACGCCCTTGGCCTCCGCCTTGGCCATGAGTTCCTTGGCGAGGTCAATCTTGTCGTCTTCGACGAGGGAAGCACCGACGGACTTGCCGAGCGCCTTGTAGAAGGTGAAGATCATACCACCACCGAGGATAATCTTGTCAGTCTTTTGCAACAAGGACTCGATGACGCCAATCTTGGAGGACACCTTGGAACCGCCGACGATGGCGCAGAACGGGCGCTCCGGGTTGGAGACGGCACCGTCGAGGTAGTCGAGCTCCTTTTGGAGCAAGAAACCGGCAACATTCGTCTTGCAGTACTTGGTCACACCTTCCGTGGAGGCGTGGGCGCGGTGCGCGGTACCGAAGGCATCGTTGACGAAGATGGTGGCGGAGCCCGCGAGCTTCTTCGCGAAATCCGGCTCGTTCTTCTCCTCCTCCTTGTAGAAGCGAGTGTTCTCGAGCAAGCAGACGGAACCGCTCGGCATGGAGGCGACCGCCTTGGAGACTTCATCACCGATGCAATCATCAATCTTCATCACCGGGCACGAGAGCTTTTCAGACAATCGCGCGCCCACCGGGGTGAGGCGGAACTTATCCTCCGGACCAGACTTCGGGCGACCCTACGCCGAGACGAACGCGTACGCGCGCGCGAATCACTCGTCAGTCTCTTCACACACACACACACACACACACGTCACGCGCGCGCGACGTAAACCCTCAATCGTCATCGTCGCGACCACGCCGTCTCGATCGATCGATCGATCAATCATGATCGTCCCGTCCCGGGCCCGAGGAAACAATCGTCACCCTATCCACATCCACATCCGCGTCGAATCGATCACGCACCAAGTGCGACGTGACGAGCACTTTCGCCCCGTTCTTGGTCAAATACTCCAACGTCGGAATCGCCGCGCGAATTCTCGTATCGTCGGTGATGTTCAAATCCCCATCGAGCGGGACGTTCAAGTCGCATCGAACGAAGACGACTTGATCCTTCAGGTCCTTCTCGGTGAGGTCGCCGACGGATTTCTTCTTCGCCTCGCATCGCACGACACCGCGAGCGAATCGGGCGCCCTTGGACGCGGTGCGCGAGAGAGACGCGCGGGCGGTGGTGAAACCGGAGAGCGTGGCGAGTTGGGTGGACATCGTGCGCGTCGGAGAGTGACGTGGGGCACGCGATCGATCGCTCGATCGCTTCGACCCGATCGATCGATCGTCGCTTAGCGTGGCGTCGATGACGTGGCACCGAGCGCGTGGAGTCGAGGGACTGGTTTTTGAGTCATCAGTCGTGAATCGATCCCACGGAAGGGGGGCGCGGGAAGGGGAACGCACGCGTGGTCGGCGATCGGGACGAGGGGGGTGGGTGGTGACTCGTGACCGGTGGAATGGGGGG
>Ga0181565_10001286_pt1 | contig 19202 bp, 17 predicted proteins | sample 101ome_16_FD_129661 | JGI IMG/M metagenome (GOLD analysis project Ga0181565, IMG submission 129661) | Coastal salt marsh microbial communities from the Groves Creek Marsh, Skidaway Island, Georgia - 101401AT metaG (megahit assembly) | ecosystem: Environmental > Aquatic > Marine > Intertidal... | reverse complement strand
TCTAAAAGTCCTTTATCTTACTTTATTAATATGGCTTTTACCTTTTGTAGAATCTAATTCTAAACTTCTTTCGTATCAGAGTGAATATGAAATTAGTTTAGGCGATTCTGAAACTGTTAGGGTCCCCGGAAAGACTTATGTAGACAAAGCTTCAGGTGATTTGTTCATCGACTGGATTAACAATTGTGATAACTCATGGGTTTCAAATCAAAGAATGATGACTCGTTTTATTAACTCGCATGGAGTTGGTACAGTAAACGAAATTAATTATTCTATCAATGAGAACCTTGACGGAAAAAAAATGGATTTCGTTCTTGAAATAAAAGAAAATGCTGAACTCGTTGAAAGAACAATTGGTCAGGCGAACAGGACTGAATCTTTAGTTGTTAAATTTCCAAAGTCTGATAAAAAAGATCTAATTTTTCCTAAAGATGTTTTATTTCCGCATACTTTCCTGAAAGAAATAACTGAAAACCTTTTTGGAAACAAAAAAATGATTGTTAAAAAAGTTTATGAGGGAACTATTCCGGAGAATTTCTTTAACATTTCTGTTTTTTTTACTGATAAAGTTTTAAAAGATTCTGAAGTTAAATTTCCTAAAGAGGTTAAAAATAATTTTAAAAAATTAAGAATGTCATATTATAGAAATAATGAATCTACACCAATCTTTGAACAAACAGTTCATCTTAACAATCAAGGTATTGCTAGCTTTTTTCGTTATGACTACCAAGACTATTCTTTAGTGTTGAAGTTAAAAAAAATTTCAATGGTTGAATTAAATTGTAACTAATTCAATTGTTTTGTGGATTTCATCATTATACATTTGCAGAATTTCAAATATTTTCTTTTTTTTTAAATTCTTTTGATTTCCTAAAGTTATAAAAAATGTATTAGGAGATGTTCTATTTCTTACAATAGGCAAGGAAATTCTAAGATTTTTAGAATTAAGGAAGTTTTTAATTTCTTTCAAATAATTTAAATGATTTTTATTGTAAGATTGAAATTGGGTAAAAATTATTATTTTCCCATGAGATAGATATTTATCAATCTCATCAATTAGTAAATGTTTTAGTGAATTTCTTTTATTTTCTTTTTTTAAAAGACCATTATCTGGATCAAGAAATATAATTTCGTTATTTTTAAAAAAATCTACTGATTCTTGAAACCAAGACTCCCTTTCACTAGTAATTTGTTTATTATAGAATTTAATATGACTTTTTAAATGAGTTCTATTCGTAAAATCAGTAATATTTCTTTTCTTTATATCTACAATTTTAATAAATTCCTCTGATATTTTTTTGTCTAACTTACAAATTTCTTTTTTTTTAAGATAATTTCTGTTTTCACCATCTTTTTTTTTTTCTTCATTAGCTCCTAAAAGTTTAGGGCTGATAAGATACCAATTTAAGCCAATTTTTTTTTTTAACTTTTTACTTAGATATTTCAAAAAAAGAAATTTATAAAAATCATGAACGTCTCCAAGATATCTCTCCTGCATAAAATACCAGCAATAATAAAGTTGATTAATTAATAGGCATAATTCTTTGTATATTTATATAATTATACTATATTTTTTGGTTAAAATATAAATAATAAATAAAATTTATCAATATTTTCAATATCTTAAGTATTAATTTATATATGTTGGCATGCTTTGTGCATATCTTTGTGCATATTAATTTGTTTAAGGGAGAAATATAATGATTAATAAAATTAAAACTTTTGATTCTTCTTTATTAAATGGAAAATTCATCAAGCTATTAGCATTTTCTATAGCTCTGATTTTTTCATTTGATTTAGGAGCTCAAGACGCTGCTGAAGTTCCAGCAGTTTCAGGAGAAGTTGCTTACATTTTGAACACATTTTTGTTTTTGGTTTGTGGCTTTTTAGTAATGTTTATGGCTGCAGGTTTTTGTATGCTTGAGGCAGGCTCTGTAAGGAGTAAAAATACTGCCGTTATCTGCTTAAAAAACATTGGATTGTTTTCTATTGCAGGATTTATGTATTACTTAGTTGGATACAATTTAATGTATGATGGCGTTGATGGTGGGTATTTAGGCTCATTTTCAATTTTTGACAGAAGTTCTGAAGTTGATTTAGAAACTGGGTATGCTGCTGCATCTGATTGGTTTTTTCAGATGGTTTTTGTTGCCACTACCGCATCAATTGTATCTGGTGCATTAGCTGAAAGAATTTTAATATGGCCTTTCTTTTTATTTGTAGCCTTATTAACAGGATTTATCTATCCAATTGCTGGATCTTGGCAATGGGGTGGCGGTTGGTTAAGCGAAATGGGTTTTTCTGACTTTGCTGGATCAACACTAGTTCACTCCGTTGGAGGTTGGGCTGCTCTTGCTGGAGCAATATTGTTAGGTGCAAGAGAAGGAAAGTTTTCTGCAGATGGAACGGTTAATACCCTTCCAGGTTGCTCTTTACCAATGACGACACTAGGTGTATTCATACTATGGTTAGGTTGGTTTGGATTTAATGGCGGATCACAATTAGCTTTAGGATCAGGTGCAGATGCAACAGCAGTTGCTGATATTTTTGTAAACACAAACTTAGCTGCTGCTGGTGGTGTATTAGCGAGTATGATTGTGAGTAAACTTACTAATAGTCATACAAATATATTCGCCACTCTTAATGGTGCAATCGCTGGATTAGTTGCAATTACAGCCGAACCACTTACTCCAAGTATGGGTCAAGCTGTAGTTATTGGTGCCATAGGTGGTGTTATCTGTATGTATGGAATGAAGCTATTAGATGCACTAAAAATTGATGATGTGGTAATGGCGATTCCTGCCCATTTATTTGCTGGAATTTGGGGCACATTAGTTGTTGCATGGACAAACCCTGATGCATCCTTGAAAGTTCAGCTTTTAGGTGTAGTTTCTTACGGACTTTTCACTCTAATTACTTGTTTTATAGTTTGGTTTATTATTAAAACTATAATTGGAATCAGAGCTGGTAAAGAAGACGAAGAATATGGATTGGATATGAGCGAGTTAGGAGCTGTATCTTTTCCAGATTTTACAAAAAAATAATCAGAGCTCCCCATAGAAAAAAGGGTCTAACTTTTAGACCCTTTTTTTCCTATTCCTTCAAAAATAAAAAACCAGGTAAGAATAGCAGGTACACCTACTGCAATTTCTCTAATCCTCCTCCCAAGAGCCATTGAAAATGAAACACTATCACTAAGCCCCACATAGTTTCCTATTAAAACAAATGCCAACTCTTGAATGCCAAGCCCAGCAGGTATAAAAAAAACAACTGATCTAATTAGGCCTGTAAATGCCTCTATCAAAATCACATCAACAAATGACGCTTCAACATTAATTATCCATAAAAATACATAAATTTCCATTGCTCCAGAAATCCAACCAAGCAACCTTATTAAGGTTGCCTTAAAAATATTTATTTTATTAGTACTAATTTTGTATAAAGATAAATCAATTTTAAGTAAAAATTTAAGGCTTTTTCTTTTAAGCTTAAAATTGACATTTAGAGGTTTTTTTAAACCAAGAATATATCTTATAAGTCTTTTTTTTATAAAAAAATAAAATAATAAACATCCAACAAATAAAATTAAAAGGGATAATAAAATATAAAGACTTTTATCATCATTTAAAAAAGTAATATTTTCTGATAACACAACCAATAAACTAAAAAATGCAATTAGAAATAAAGAAAAAGTAGCTATTACTAAATCAGCAAAAACTGTTGAAGATGATTCATAAAATGACAAACCTTTCTTCATACCTAAATAAATCCGAATAAACTCACCAGTTATAGTACCAGTAGGAAAAAATTTTCCAGATGCTTGAGAAACCCAGGTAATTATGAATGACCATAAAATAGAAAGATTTACATTCTTTATAAAAACTTTCCAAGCAATAGCATCAAAAAAAAGTGTGGGGATATGAATTAATATTATTAGAAATAATTTAGATTTATTTTCTTTAATCAATTCAATAGATTCTGCACTACCAAAAAAGTCATAAACCCATTTGAATAAAAAAATTCCTATAAAAAAAAAAATAAAAAATTTAAAGTATTTCAAATTCATTAGAAAATCTTTGAATCAATAATTTTTTTACATATTAAACTCGGATGATCTGAGTCGACTCTAGGATGCCAACCAAAAAAAGAAAATCTCCTGTAAAATAGTGTTCCTTTGTGCGGTGGAGTTTTATAATTATACTTTATAAGCTCTCTATATGATTCTTGTTCTACTGAAATATAATTAAGATTTTGTTGTTCAGATTTATAAATTTTTAAAAAATTTTTTTTTTCCCTTTTTTCTTTATCTGTCAAATAAATTACATGGTCTTTTTTTGATGATAAAAAAAAGTGGTTACTATAAATCTTTTTTTTAAAATAATTATATTCTGCAAACTCAAAAATTTTGCATTTGTTTGCTAATCTTGAACAAATAAAATTTGCAACGTCATGGTCCTGATGCCCCCCTTCGTATGCAGGACAAAAAATTGTATCAATGTCATGTTTTTTTTTTAATTGTAAAATTTTTTTATATGTTCTCTCAATGTTATCCTTTAATGAACGAGTAGATATATCTTGAAGATAAAATTTTTTTATTTTTAACAATCTCATAGAGAGATTCATCTCTTTTTTTCTTTTTATAACCTTTTCTTCGTATTTATTTCTTTGCCAAAACCAAAGGGTATTTTTGTTAATTATTCCATTAGTTAAAAAAAAAACTATGACTCTTTTTCCTTTTAAAATTTTTTTAATTATCATAAATGCACCAACAATTTCATCATCTGGGTGAGGTGCTATTAAAAGAATATTTTTCATTACGCTTTTAATAAATCTTTCCATTTCGAGTCAAATTGTAAAAAATAAATATCTTTCCATGATTTTTGACTATTGTCATTTTTTAATTTTTTTTTAATCAAATTTGAAGTTTTCGTATTGGACATTAAATTTGCAATCTTTTTACACCAAGTATCAATATCATATTTATCTATGACAATACCATCCTCTCCATTCTTTTTTATCTGTCTCCCCCCTCCTCCAGGAGAAACAATGCAAACAGACTCACATGCTTTAGCTTCTAAGACTACTTGAGGACCGGTTTCATATAAGGATGGAAAAATAAAAAAATCTGATAAATTCATCATTATAGAAATCTCTTTCTCACTCAAATAATCTAAGATAAAAAGATTTTTCCCTCCAATTTTTTTACATTTGTCACCTTGAAGATTTTCCCCAGCTAAAAATGTTGAAACATTATGACCTTTTGATTGAAGGGAGTTATGAATTTTAGCTAAGAATAAAGCTCCTTTTAATTCATGAATTCTTCCACAAAAAAAAATTATTTTAGAATTTACTGACAAGTTATATCTTTTAAGAAATTTTTTTTTATCAACTTTTCTTTTTTTAAAAATTTTTTTATCAACACCTCTTTCTAAATAAATTATTTTTTTCTGATCATAATCTTTTAAATAACTGCTAAAAGAAATAGATTTATTAATCATTACTTTTTTACAATATTTGAAAAAATCTACGATTTTTTTTTCTTGTTTGTATTTTACACTTTTATGAAGCTTCAGTTTGGAAATCATAAAATTTGAAATGAGTCTGGGGAAATAATTTAAAATTTTTTTAACATAAAACTCTGAGTATGATGGTGTATCAGTATGAAATGAAGTTGTTAAGGGAATTTTAAATTTTCTTGATACTTTTTTAGCAGTTTTAGCCATTGTAAATAGTTGATCAGTTGTATGAATTAAATCAAACTTTTTTAGTCGTCTGAATAATAAAGGGTTTATTGGTGCCAAATCAGTAGTATCGGCATCGATACCAATCGGTTTAAGTATTTTTGAAGAAATAACAGGTTTGATAAAATTTAAACTTATAAAATTATTAATTATTTTTGTTTTATTTGCTTTTCCTAAAAAAAAAAATTCCAATTTATAATTTAGTTTTTCATTTTTTATTGATTCATAAATTCTCTGCCAAAATTTAACATGCCCACCTGATTTTTCGGTAAATTCTAAATCAATTAATATGGCTATTCTTTGCATATTAAACCTAAAATGCTAATGATCCAAAAAAACTAACGAAAGTCGCTATAATACCAATACAAATAAAGTTCATTACAATTCCTGTTTTTATCATAAAACTAATGTTTATCTGCTTAGTTGAAAAAACAATAGCATTTGGTGGAGTAGATATTGGCATCATGAAAGCACAACTAGCCGCTAAAACAACTGGCAAAATAATTTTTACGATATCTAAGCCAGAGTCAATGGCAAAAGTTCCAAGTAAAGGTAATAACAAAAAAGTGGTCGCAGTATTGCTCGTAAATTCTGTAAAAAAAGATGTTAGAAATGTTAAAAATAATATAATTAAAATTATATCAAATTTATTTAAGAAACTTATATATCTAGAAATTTCATCAGCTAATCCAGTATCCATAACTAAAGAGGCCATAGCTAATCCTCCACCAAAAAGTATTAAAACATTCCAAGGAATATTTTTAAACCATTCTGCATCAAGAATTGTGTGATATCTTTTATTAATTGGAATTGCAAAAAATAAAAATGCGCAAAATAAAGCAATACCTGAATCGCTTAACTTTATTCCAAAGAATTCATTTATTTTCATTTTAAAGATCCACAAACTTGCAACTGTTATCAGTATAAATGATGTTATTTTTTCCTTTATTGAAAAAGTTCCCAACGATTTCAATTTTTTTTTAATAGAAGACTGATCAACTTCTTTTGTTTCATTTCTGATTTTAAAAGAAAAGTATAACCAAAGAAAACTTAACAATATCAAAGATAAAGGAAAAACAAAAATAACCCAATCGATAAAGTTTATTTGTAGATTATACTGTTCTTCAAAGAATCCAATCATCACTGCATTAGGTATTGTTCCTATTGGTGTAGTCATCCCCCCAATTGATGAAGAATATGCAATACACAAAATTAAAATTTTTGAAAAAAAATTGTCTTTATTCTGAGAAAAACTCGTATCAACGATAAATTTAACAATTGGTAACATTAACAAACAAGTAGCTGTGTTAGATAACCACATACTTATAAATGCGGTAATAAAAATAAAACAAAAAAGTAATGAAATTTTTGTTTTTCCAAAAATAGCGATAGTTTTAATAGCTATCCTTTCATGAAGAGAACTCTTTTCAAAGCCATTAGCTATTATAAACCCACCTAATAATAAAAAAACTACCGGACTTGCATATGATGAAAATATGGTTTTAGTATCAAAATCTAATAAAAATGGTGAGATTAACAAAGGTATTAAAGCTGTAACTGATAAAGGAATAGCTTCAGTAACCCAAAAAAAAATCATTGTAATAAGCATTTGCAAAATAATTTTTGAGTTAAAATCTAAATTGTCGCTGAAACCTATTATATTTGGTAAAAAACCAAGAAATATACCTACTAAAAAAGAATTTATTTTCATTTTTTATGAATTTTCCATGTCCATAGACTTTTCCTCTAATTCATACCACTCTTTTTCCAGTAAAGACAAATCATCTTGTGCCTCTTTGATATTTTTAATTAGAAACTGATACTCTTCGGAATTTCCCATACTTTCAAAGTCTTGTTTTTCTAATTCTAAAGTTAATTCAGATAATTTTAACTCTTTTTTTTCAATCTTCTTTAAGATTCTGTTTATTTGTTTCTCAATATTTTCAGATTTAAAACTTTTATTTTTTTCAACTTTATTAACAACGTTATTATCCTCGTTGATGGTTTCATTTGAAAAGACTCTCCAATCTAAAGAAATTTTATAATTGCCATTACCGTCAAGAAATAAATATTTATCAACTACTTGCTCTAAAAAATCTTTGTCATGAGATGCAACCAATACACCACCATCGTATACTTTTAAAAAGTCTATTAAAATATCAATTGTTTCCATATCCAAATCATTTGTTGGTTCATCTAAAATTAAAATTTCTCTTGGATTAGCTAATATTTTAGCAAGAAGTAATCTATTTCTTTCTCCACCAGATAACAGCCCAACCTTATAGTCAATTTTTTTTGGATCAAATAAAAAATTTTTTAAGTACCCGCATATATGAGATTTTTTTTCACCCACAAATAAGTAATCACCTCCACCAGGTATTAAATTTTCCTTAATAGTTTTCTCATTATCAAATTGAATACCCGATTGATCAAACAAGCTTATTTCTATATTTTTTCTTATCTTTATACTGCCCTCAGTTACAGTATTATTATTGACAACCAAATTTAAAAATGTTGATTTACCTGATCCATTTTTGCCTATAATTCCTATTTTTTCACCTTTCATCAATTTATAATTGAAATTTTTTAGAATAACTTTTTCTTTATCTAAAACTGTAAATTTTTTTTTAACATTAAAAAAATTTACTAATAGATTGGGACTATTACTTTCATTCTCCTCATAATTAATTTTAACTTTAGAGATTGACTTTAAAAAATCTCTTCTCTGATTCTCAAACTCTTCCTTAAAATTGAAAAAGTTTTCTTTTCTTCTTACATTCCTTTTTCTTCTTGCAGTAACACCTTTTGCCATCCATTCCATCTCTTGAAAAAGAATTTTTTTTTTATTATCAATTTCTCTTTTTTCTTGATTTATTAAACTTTGACTCCATTCATTGAATTCTCTAAAACCTTTTGGAGAAATTCTTATTTTGGTTCTATCAATCCAAAAAACCTTATTAGTCACTTTTTTTAAAAAACTCCTGTTATGGCTTATTACAAGAAAAGAACCTTTAAATTCATTAACTAAATATTTTTGCAACCATTCTATTGATTCCAAATCCAAATGATTTGTTGGTTCATCTAGTAAAAGAAGGTCTGGATCTTTTATGACTATAGATGCTAAATTAAGTTTTCTTTTCATTCCACCAGACAGTTTATCTAAAGTCTGATTGATATCAATTTTAAGCCCTTTACATAATCTTTTAATCGAAAAATCACTATTATTTGGGTCTTCAACGCAGTTTCTCAAAAAATCTAAAATATTAATATTTTCTTTAAATTTTTCTCTTTGATTTAAATATCCAATATTAATTTTAGGATTAATCCACAGTTCTCCAGAATCAATATTAATTTTATTGGAAATGATATTGAATAAAGTAGATTTTCCTACACCATTTTTACCCACAATGGCTGTTTTATCATCTCTATGAATGCTTAAGGAAATATCATCAAAAATTATACGTTTACCAAAGGCAAATTCACAACTGTTTAGGGATAAAAAAACATCATTCAACATTTTGATTACTGGCTGGGGTGGTAGGATTCGAACCTACGAATGCCGATACCAAAAACCGGTGCCTTACCACTTGGCCACACCCCAATAGATAATAAAAACATAATCATTTTTTAATTTTTATACAACCCTAATATTCTTTAAAATTGGTTTATTAGCTCTGTTCTTTTTATCCACATATTCTTAAATTCAGCTTTCAGCAATTTCTCGGCTATTTTTGCATTATTTGTATTTTCATAAATCCCAAAGCACGTTGCTCCAGAACCTGTCATTCGTGCAAGCTTAGTTTTTGTGTTTTGTTTTAAAAAATTGTTAATTTCTTTAATCTTAGGACAAATCTTCTGAGCTGATTCTTGAAGATCATTTTTTTTTTTTATTAAATAGTTAAAAAAGTTTTCTGAATTAATTTCATTGTATTTAATTTTTTTTTTTTTTTTGCAAATATTAGGGTCCAAATTTTCGAAAATTTGCTTTGTAGAGATTTCAACTAAAGGATTTATTAATATCACCGGTAATTCAAATATTTTATTTTTAAGAAAATTTATTTTTTCACCTTTACCTGTAACAATTGCACTCTTTCTAAAATAACAAAATGGAACATCTGCACCCAGAGTAAACAACAAATTAGTCAAATCTTTTTTTTTTATTTTAAGATTATATAATTTTTTTAAGCTAAAAAAAACAGTTGCAGCATTTGATGATCCCCCACCCATAACTGAAGAAACAGGTAGATTTTTTGTTAATATAATTTCAACATTAAATTTAAGATTAAAAAAATTTTCCAATAAACAAACTGTATCAATAATAATATTTTTTTTTGTTGATAGATTTTTTGAAAATGGTCCGTCAATAAAAAATGAAAATTTATTTGATTTTTTTATTTTAATTATGTCACCATACTTACAAAAACACATCAAACTTTCTAAATTATGATAACCATCATTTGTTTTATTGATTACTTCTAAAAATAAATTTAATTTAATAGGTGATAGGAATTGTTCCGAATTTTTTATGATCATATACCAAGTTCAATCTTTTTTTTTACATCATCTTTATTTTTAAATTCTGGATCAATTATTAAAACCCTCTTCCATTGTGATTGAGCTTCATCATATCTTCCAGATTTCCAATATGCATCACCCAAGTGATCGTTTAATGTTGGATCATTAGGTAAAAAAGAAACTGCTTTTTCAAGGAAATAAACTGATTTCTCATAGGAATTGGACAAATAATGGGCCCATCCAAGAGAATCTAGAATATATCCATCTGAGGGTTCAAGTTCAACGGCCTTCTCTAACAAATTAAGAGCAAGATCAATATTCATTTTTCTATCCAACCAACTATATGCAAGATAGTTAATTACATATGGATCATTAGGTTGAAGTGTCATTGCCATTTTTAAGTCTTCTTCTGCTTTTTCCCATTTATTTAATCTTTCATATGCTATGCCCCTTGAGTAAAAAATCGACCATTTATTTTCATCAAAAACATTTTCAATTATTTGCGAATATAAATTAATTGATTCATCATAATTTTTTTCTGTTCTAAAGATATCTGCTAATAGAATCTTAAGCTCCCAATTTTTTGGATGATTATTTATAAGTTCTTCAAGAAGCGGTTTAATTTTATTTTTCCTTTTAATTTCATCACTGAGTGAAACTCTTAGTTTCAAAAATTTCATATAATAAGGATTTTTAGTATTTACTTGTGAAACAATCTCATCTGCATTATTTTCCAAATCAATTATTTCAAAAGAACTTGAAAGTAAGAGTCGCATTGCATTAAAATCTTTTCTCAACCTGAGAGAAAGTTTTCCAAAAAAAATTGAAAATTTATATAAATCTTTTTGGTAATACCAACTAGAAATATTATAAAAAACTTCAGCTAATCCATCTTTTTGGGTGAGCACGGGGTTTAAAATCTCAAGGTTACTTGAAATGTTTTTAATATCATAATCTTTTTGATTTAGATCTTTGTATGATAAGCTTTCTAATAACTCTTTAGCTTTTGTTTTATTATTAAATTTAAGACTTGAATATAATTGCAATTCCTTAACTCTTGTAGAAGAGAATTTCTGAGTGTCAATTTTATTAAAAAATGCTTGAGCTTTCTTTTTTTGACCATCAAGCAAAAGCTTCATCCCATAATGTAAACATAAAAGTGGAATACAATTCTGTAATTTATTTTGATAGTCAAACTTTTTATCTTTATTTATCCAGATATTAATAGCTTCTAAAAAGCTTGAATCTAGTAAACGGTCTTTGGGATTTGAAGAAATAAAATTGATTTTTTTTTTTTCTAAAAAATCATCCACTAATAAGAAAAGGTTAGCTGTTGTATTATCTTTATTGATTTCAATTAATTTAAGAGAAATCTCTTTACCAGCATCCCAATCATCAAAAATAATTGATTCAAATAAAAGTTCTTCCAGAGTATTTTCTTTAACGTTTGATAAACTAATGTTTTTGAATGTTTTCTTTAATTTTTTTAAATCTTTAATTTCTTTTGCATAAATCCATTCAAGATAATTACCATAGTCGTTAAATGCTTTATCTTTAGCAAACAAAGGAGATATTGTTAAAGCTAGTATAAGTGTGGTAACAAAAAATTTACATATTTGTGTAATTTGGACCACCCCCACCTTCTGGAGAAACCCATGTGATGTTTTGTTTTGGATCCTTGATATCACAAGTTTTACAGTGTATGCAATTTTGTGCATTAATTTGTAGCCTTGGCTTGTCATTTTCTTTCAACACCTCGTAAACTCCTGCGGGGCAGTATCTTTGCTCTGGTGAATCATATAACTCAAAATTATTTGATATAGGTATACTATCATCACTTAGCTTTAAATGACAAGGTTGATTTTCTTCATGATATGTGGATGAAAACGAAACATTTGTAAGTTTGTCAAACGTGAGTTTACCATCGGGTTTAGGATATTTAATAGGTTCGCAATCTACTTTTTCCTTAAGGGACAGATGGTCTGGTTCTGAATGACTTAATGTCCATGGGGCTTTTCCTCTGAATAAAATTTGATCAATTCCTGTGTAAATCATTCCAGCACCAAGTCCATATTTGAAAGAAGGTCTTACATTTCTTGCTTTTTTTAATTCAGCACCTGCCCAAGACTCAATAAATTTAGTCTGAAAGTTACTTAAATTAGTATTGGTATTGCCTTTGTCTAATTCTAAAAAAACTTCCTCTGCGGCAATCATTCCAGATTTCATTGCAGTATGTGTACCTTTAATTTTTGGAGTGTTCAAAGTTCCGGCATCGCAACCTATTAATGCTCCACCTGGAAAAGTAAGTTCAGGTAAAGATTGCCAACCTCCTTCATTAAGAGCTCGCGCACCATATGATATTCTTCTTCCATCTTCAAACAAACCTTTGATTTTTGGGTGTGTTTTAAACTTTTGAAACTCATCATAGGGAGAGAGGTAAGGATTTTTGTAGTCTAGACCAATTACAAATCCGACAGAAACTAAATTGTTTGATAAATGGTATAGAAATGAACCTCCATAAGTTTCTCTATCAAGGGGCCAGCCAATTGTATGCAAAACTTCTCCTTGATTAGAATTTTCAGGTTTAATTTCCCATAGTTCTTTCAAGCCTATTCCATATGTTTGATGTTCAGATTTTTCCCTTAAATTAAATTCACTCATTAATCTTTTTCCTAAATGCCCTCTACAACCTTCTGCAAAAAGCGTGTATTTTGCATGAATCTCTATACCAGGTTGAAAGTTTGGGCCAGGTTCTCCGTCCTTATTTAATCCAAGATCGCTAGTTATTATTCCAGATAATTTTTTATCATTAAGTAAAATTTCAGATGCAGCAAATCCAGGATAAATCTCTACACCAAGTTTTTCTGCTTCCGTTGAAAGCCACTTACAAAAAGACCCTAGGGAAATAATATAGTTTCCAGTATTATGCATTACTGGAGGAATAAAAATTTTTGGTAAAGTAAATGCATTCTTTTCATTAAGAAATTTTATAGATTCTTTTTTTACCTTAACTTTTACAGGACAGGAGTCATCGTTTTGCCAATCATCGATGAGTTCATTTAAAGCTGTTGGCTCTAAAATTGCCCCTGATAAAATATGTGCCCCAACTTCTGAACCTTTTTCAACAATACAAACAGAGAAATCCTTATTATTGCGTTGACAGATTTTTTTAAAATTAATAGCAGCGGATAAGCCGGAAGGTCCTGCACCCACAATTACAAGATCGTATTCCATTTTTTCTCTTGTGAAATCTTTTTCTGTCACACTAAACCTTTAATAAATTTATTTTGCATATAATATATATATTAATGAATGTTAAAAACATAAAGTCTTTTATTGAATTTTATGAGTCTTTAGGAGTTTCAACTTACTTGAGTCAATCTCCAAGATTTTCAAATATCACTAATAACTCAAACATCAAAGAAAGAGTTAACACTAGTTCAATGTGTGAGCAAACTAGAGAAAATACGATTGATCAATTGAAAAGTTTAAAAAATAAAATTGAAAAATCAGAGTGTAATCTCAAAGATATAGCTTCAAACCTTGTTTTTTCGGACGGTCAATATAACTCAAAAGTTATGTTAATTGGAGAAGCACCAGGAGCAGAGGAAGATAAAATGGGAAAACCGTTTGTTGGCGAAGCCGGCAAACTTCTCGATAAAATGTTGAAATTTATTTCTCTTGATAGAAGAGAAAACTTCTATATAACGAATATAGTTTTTTGGAGACCACCTGGTAATAGAACGCCTAATGATCAAGAAATAAAAGTTTGCTTACCTTTCGTTAAAGAACATATAAAAATTATAAATCCTCAACTAATAATACTCTTGGGTAATGTTGCGGCAAAATCTATACTCGAAACTGATGAGGGTATTTCCAAAATAAGAGGGAAAGAATTTTTTTATATGGATAATGAAAATAGTCTTAAAATTCAAGTAATACCTGTTTTTCATCCAGCATACTTGTTAAGAAATCCTATAGAAAAAAAACATATGTGGGAGGACCTAAAAAAGATTTTCGAGATAATAAAGGAAAAAAAAATTTTATAAAATGGTTATAGATAATAATAAATTTATTAGTTTGAATATTTCAGTTTTTGTTATATCCGATACTCGTAATGAACGATCAGATAAATCTGGAAAAGTTTTAGAAGACCTTATAACTAAATCTGGACACAAAATTTTTGAAAAAAAGTTTATTAAAGATGATAAAAAGCTGATTGCAAAAGAGCTGAACAATTCTATCATAAAAAACCCCATAAATGTTGTGATTTTAACAGGGGGAACTGGATTAACTGGCAGGGACTCTACTCCGGAAGCGGTTAAAGCGGTGATTGAAAAAGAAATTCCCGGTTTTGGTGAAATTTTTCGGTTTATAAGCTATAAAAAAATTGGAACCTCCTCACTCCAATCGAGAGCAATAGGAGGTTTAGCTAAAAATAAATTTATTTTTGCACTACCTGGTTCACCTAGTGCATGCAAAGATGCTTGGGAAGAAATTTTAAAGTATCAACTCGATTCAAGAACCAAACCCTGCAATCTAGTTGAATTAATTCCTAGATTAGATGAAAAATGAAAAATTAAATATTTTTTAAATGCTAAAGTTTTGACTTAGTGGCTTTGATCCATTCATTAATTTCATCGTTCGAGCGCATACAACAAGAGGTGATTGGGAAATCTTTTTTTTGATCCTCAGTCAATCTATTATCCTCAACACTTGGCTGAACATACATTATACAATTTATCTTATGGATTGTTCCATTGTCTGATTCGTTGTTTTCTTTTATCACAACCATATCTTTAACAAACAAACTTCCTCTTTTATATATGGGTAATGATTTATTACTAACAGTGATCTCTACAGAAATGTCTTCTCCAACATTTAGACTAGTTTTTTGACCAGTCAGCATATGATCCATAATTATATTTTTATTATATAACTCATTTGACAAAATTTCTTTTCTTACTCTATCAGGTGAAGCATTAAAAGCCTCATTAGTTGGCGCAAAAATTGTCCATTTCCACGGTAGTTTTTTTTGTAAAACCTTATCAAGACCAGTTTTTTTTAAATGAGAGTAAAATACACTTAACTCTGAATCTTCTTTAATGACATCTACTATATTTTTACCTTCAACATATGATGAAAAAAAAGTGACAGCAAAAAATAAATATATTAACCTAAAGTTAATTGTAAAAGTTTTTATCATTGGATTATAATAAATTATCAATTAAAAAATGCTAGAGCTTTGTCAGGAAAAAACCAAAAAATATTTTATAAAGATATCAATGAGTTTGTCATTGGTGTTGATGAGGTGGGTAGAGGGGCTTTATCTGGTCCTGTAGTATCTTGCGGTGTGCTTTTAAAAAAAGAAATACTTAACAGTCATTTGATAGAGGAAATAAATGACTCAAAAAAATTATCACCAAAAAAAAGAGAAATATTATCAGTTTTTATCAAAGAAAATTCATTTTATTCTTTTGGCCTAGCAAATAACAAAGAAATTGATCAAATTAATATTCTAAATGCGACTATAATTTCTATGAAAAGAGCACTCGAAAAATTTGAAAATTATAATAATAAAATTAAAATTGATGGTCAAAAAATATTTGATTATAACCAAAAAACTTTTTTCATAAAAAAAGGGGACACAAGTTCTGTATCTATAGCCTCAGCATCAATACTAGCAAAAACTTTTCGAGATAAACTTATGTGTGAATATGCAACAAATTACCCTATTTATAATTGGGATAAAAATAAGGGATATGGAACCAAGAAACATTTTTTGGCGATAAAAAGGTATGGTCTCTCACCTTTGCACAGGAAAAGTTTTCTTAAAAACATAATTAAACAATAGATATTGGTAACCTAATATTTACCTGAAGTCCTCCAAGATCTCTTGACTTTTCTAACCACACTTTACCTTTATAAACTTCAATTATATCTTTTACTATATTTAGCCCTAGGCCAGTACCAGGAGTTTGCTCATCTAACCTAAAGCCTCTAGCAAAAACCTCATTCATTTTTTTTGGCGGAAGACCAGGACCATCATCAGAAATTTCAATTTTGATCTCAACATCTGAAATTTTTATTACAGAGATCTTAATTTTCTTTTTTCCGAATTTACACCCATTTTCTAAAATATTTCCTATTACTTCCTCCATATCTTCAAGACTTCCAAAAACATAGAATTCTTTAAAACTTTCAGGATAATCAAATTTAATATCAGGATAAATCTTATTAAATATATTAATCATTTTTTTTATAAATTCCATGAATGCTATTTTTGATTTAGCACTTTTTCCTAAAGCCTGAAGGTGTGCTTTTTTTAAATATCTATCTATATGCTTTTGCATTAAAATTATTTGTGTCTTCAGAACATTGTTATGCTTATTACTTATTTCATTTGAAATTACCGCTAAAGGTGTTTTTAAAACATGTGCTAAATTCCCAACATGAGTTTTTGCCCTTTCAACTATTTTCTCGTTATGTTCTAACAGCTCATTAATTTCTGTAGCAAGTGGTTGAACTTCAAGTGGATATTGGGCTTCTAATTTTTTTTTATCCCCATTTCGGATTTTAAATAGTGCTTGTTTAATTTTATTTAGAGGAAGTAAACCATAATTTACCTGTAAAAAAACTGCAATCATTAAACCCACACCTAAAACTACTAAAGTAACCAAAAGTGTATCATTAAATTTTTTTACGTTTTGCATATATTCTTCTGTATCACCCGACACCAAAAAAAGAATTGGATTTGTGATTCCAGGAAAAGAAATTTGTCTTTCAACGATATGAAGTTTTTTTTTTTCAATAACTCTGCTTTCAGAATTATTAAGGTTGACTGAGTCAATAAACTGTGATCTTCCACCAATCAGTCTTTTATCAGAGGTAAAGACTTGATCCCACATCGATCTGGACCTACTTATTGTTTTTGCTCCATTATTTACCTGCCAATACCAACCCGAGTAAGGTTGAAAAAACCTGGGATCACCTATTGAACTTACAACTGTAATACTATCTGAAGAATCTACTCTACTTGCACCAATCAGCGTCTCCAAAAGAAGATTTAATCTATCATCAAATGCAGCAAAGTTAGATTTTTTGTTCAAGTCTGATAATAAAAGTCCAGCAGCTAAAAGGGTTAAGATAATCCAAACTGTCGCACTAAAAAAAAGCCTTACTGCTAAAGAGTTCATTTTATTCCTTATCTAAAGATAATCTATAACCATAACCTCTTTCCGTTTTAATTAGATTCATCCCAATTTTTTTTCTTAATCTACCAATAAAAACCTCAATTGTATTTGAGTCTCTATCAAAATCCTGATCATAGATGTGCTCTACTAATTCTGTTCTTGTTATAACTTTCTCCTGATGATGTAAGAAATATTCAATTATTTTGTATTCATGCGAAGTGAGTTTAAGCTTTGTACCATTTACAAAAACTTTATTAGACTTTGTATCAATCTTTAGAGGACCGCATGCAATATCAGACGAAGCGTGTCCAGCTGATCTTCTTATTAAAGCTCTCAATCTAGCTAATAATTCCTCCATTTGAAAAGGTTTTGTCACATAATCATCAGCACCTGCGTCAAATCCAGAAACTTTATCACTCCATTGATCTCTTGCAGTAAGAATCAGAACAGGAAAATTTTTTTTTTCTTTCCTCCATTTTTCTAGTACAGAGATACCATCAACTTTTGGTAATCCAAGATCAAGGACAACAGCATCATATGGTTCTGTATCCCCAAGAAAATGTCCTTCTTCTCCATCAACTGCACTGTCAACAGAGTAACCGCTGTCTTCTAATGATTGCTTAATTTGATCTTTTAGATTTGGATCATCTTCAACAACTAAAATTCTCATTAGTTACCTCCTGATTTTACTGAGAGTATGGTTGATGTACCGGCATCAACTCTTAATTGTTTAACATTATTATCAACTCCAATTATCATGATATCATAAACCCATCCAAAAAGACCTTTTTCGTTGTCTTTTAAATTTATTGATATAATTCTTCCAGTATATTCTTTCTCTATTTTTTTTAGAATCTGATCAAGAGGTAAAATTTCACCCTCATTGACTGCTTTTATAGCCTTCTCATGATCTCTTTCAACATTAGATAAATTACCCTCATTAGCAAATGAAAAATTCAGATAAAATAAAAAGAAAGTTAAAGAGATTTTTAAGATTCGCATATCATTATTTTTTTTACTTTCTTCATTAATGTTGATTTTGGTTTTAATTCTAAATTCTTTTCTGTTACCCACTCTAATCCATTAAAATTCACTCTATTATTTAATTTTATATGAACTATAAATAGATTCAAATGAAAATGACTAAATATATGATTAACTTTTCCTAAAATCTTATATTCTTGATTTATTTTATTTAACGACATCCAGTCTAAAACAATTTTATTAATTGTTTCTATTTTAACTGTTTTTTCATTAACTAGAAAATTTGATAAAGGAATTGAATACAAGCCTTGCAAAAGTTTTTTGTTTGACATTTGAACTAGGAAATAATTTTTTTCACTAACAAAAAAACCAACACCTACTTTATTAATCTTCGCTTTTCTCTCTAGTTTTTTTTCTGTTTTTCCGTCAAACTTGCATATCTTTTTAAAAAAACATTTATCACATAATGGTTTTTTTGCTTTACATACTAAATTTGCAAAGTCCATTAAAGATTGACAATATAATCCATTTTTAGATGAAGGTGTAAGCTCTTTTGCTATATAAGAAATTTGTTTTTTGAATGATTTTTGGTTTTCATTTAAATTAAACACTCTGCTTAAAATTCTTTTTATATTTCCGTCAATTACTGCACAATCCTCGTTTCTTAAAATTGCTGATATGGCACAGGATATATAATCACCTATTCCCGGAATTTTTTTTAAATCAGTAGAATTTATTTTTATTTTGTTTTTTTTTAGATATTCTTTAG
>Ga0181565_10001285_pt1 | contig 19208 bp, 3 predicted proteins | sample 101ome_16_FD_129661 | JGI IMG/M metagenome (GOLD analysis project Ga0181565, IMG submission 129661) | Coastal salt marsh microbial communities from the Groves Creek Marsh, Skidaway Island, Georgia - 101401AT metaG (megahit assembly) | ecosystem: Environmental > Aquatic > Marine > Intertidal zone... | reverse complement strand
TTTATCTTTACAGTAGACACCAGACCTATACTGCGTGCCTGCATCGTTACCTTGTCGCATGCCCTGCGTTGGGTCGTGGTTGGTGAAATACATGGCCAACAAGTCGGCGAAGGAAATAACCGTCGGGTCGTAGGCAACTTGCACCGCTTCCGTGTGCCCGGTCGCACCAGAGCACACTTCCTCGTACGTCGGATTCTTCGTGTACCCGCCGACGTACCCAACCGAGGTGGAATACACGCCTGGTAATCTCCAAAACATCTTCTCGGTGCCCCAGAAACAACCGGTGGCGAAGACGCACGTTTTCATGTTCGAAGGGAACGATTTAATCGAGTTTCCTTTCTGTGTTGAGCATCGGGTGTAGATAAAATGAACAAATGATGTAAGGGTCAGTTAGTATAATATAAACGCTCATTCGTACGTGCGAAGAGGAGAAGTCGGAAAAGATGTCGACGGTCTCCTGTCGCGTAAAAATAATATATTCGCCTCACTCGCTCGCGCGTATGTTTTTTTTCACGTGTGTGTAAAAACGTCGAGAAGGAAAAATCCACTACGTCATCCACGTACCAAAACGTAATGCTCTTCCGTCACTCGCATCTCCGAGTCTCTTCCTTTAATCGCGTTTTCTTTCGCGACCATTTGTCCTTTCGGCGGTCGACCACCAGACGCTGCTCCGCCACCAATCATGGCCATTAATTTTTGCATGAGTTCGTCTTCGTCCGCGCCAGCTTTGGTCACGAGCGACTTTCTTCCCGGTTTTTGTGAGTGATGCTTTTTGCACGCGTGATTAGACGATGAAAACGTGATGGATTGAAACTGTCTCGAAGCGAGAAACGAGGCAGAGGATTTCGTCAGCGAAGTTTGCATGTTACGAATCTGAGGCGTCTGCGTTCTGGTGTGCGCTTGCGTGCGCGTGAGTCTGTGCGACGTTCTTTTGTTGCAGAACGCGCCAGTTTGAGTGAAGCGGGAAGACGGGAGAAAGAAAAAAAAAAAGGTACGTAGAAGCGCAGCGGGGCAGCTCGAGCTCGGAGAGTAGAAGAGAGGAAAATCTTTAAATTTTGTAGTTTCTAAAGTTTAAAAAGCGCGGTGTTTGTGCTCTAAACAACGCCCACAATACTATATCTATCTATTTTATAAAATGGCACCGTACGAGTGTCGATGCAAATTTTCCGACGCACTTTCAACGCCGCGCAACATGCTGTCGCCTTCGCTACTATACTTGGCTTCAACGTCACGGAGTTTTTGCGTCAACCTGACGGTGTACAGCGAAAGCGTCGCGATGACGAATGCAACGAATACCGTCGTCGTAGAAACGACCCACGGAGAAGAAGCAGGTACTTTCACCTCCGCTTCGCCAAGACTAGATGCGCGTGTATTTCTGTGTGTTTTCAGAGACGAAGAATTCAACTCGTGCTTATTTTCTTTTGTCTTTGCAGTCGCCGTGCCCATGTTTGCTTTGGCATCACTCCTACTTGCGCCTTTGCGATTACCCGTATTGCTGCAACCTATCGTGGTAGCAAGCGTTTGTTTTGGAACGGTGTTACCTCCGGCGTCCATAATTTTTGGACCCATATCATCGGCGTTGACTGTAACTTCATACACTCCATTTGCCTCTTGCGGGAACTCTACGACGAGGGAGCCTTTCTCCATAAAGCAGACAAACTTGTAATCAAAATAAACATCCTTGATAGCGACTTCTCCACTCGCAACTGCAACACCCGCACACGTCTCGACGAGCTTAATTTCGTACGTCATGTGTTCCAAGCTGAGTAGCGGACAAACTATTGGCTCAGGATAGTTAATTCTAAACGCATGATCTACGGTCGACGTTTCCGTCACAACTGGCGCAACAACATCAACCACAAGGTTCAGATTCTCAGCCGTTTCGGACCCTTTCACCTCCATCGGCGCAAACGAGTCGTACCCAGAACAGAACGCTTTCGCTCTGATCTCATACGCGCCGTCTTTAAGTCCGTTTAAGAAGTATTGACGTTCGATGTTCCACTTGAAAGAACATCCTTGCCCGCGCGCAGACTCGCACTGGACATCGACGTCTTCGATATCGTTCTTCCAAATGTTTGTTTCCTTTCCAACCATTTCCCATGCGTTTATCCATTCACCCTTGCCCGAAGTTCTCCATTGCACTCTCACAAATTCCAAGTTAGGATGAACCAGGTGATTCGTTTTCTTAGTATCACCTTCTTTGTAATCTTTTGACCACAAATTCAGAGGGTCCGGATTCAATAAAGTCATGTTGATATAGGGCCCAGTGTTTTTGCTCGCAGTGTAATGTAAGAATCTGTTGTACGTGGTTACATCCCAATCAACCTTTGGGCATTCGCGCTCCCACTTGAAATCACCTAAGAACGCATCGTTGGAAGCCAACGGTTCCCGGTAAAGCGCATTTTTCCTGGCGATATCAGATTCGCACTCGGAAACTAGCTTCAAGCCAATACTCGTGTACTCGTGGCCAAATCTGCCTCTCTCGATTTCAAGAGCCAAACGCGTATATTTGAGACTACCTTCATCATCAACAGATTGAATGTTTCGTAACGGTAACATCTCACCATACGGTCGAACATATTCACCGTTGATTCTGAATTTGAGGTCGAGCATGTTGCCGCCAAAGTCACCCACGTATTGCTTCCCGCTCATGACCACGAGACCGTAGTCAACGCTTTCTCGGTATGGCGATTCATTCGTGATGATGACGTCAAAAAGTGCCGAGGACTGAGGCGAAACGAACTTGTTGTTCATACCAGGAGACGCCAGAGTCGTTAAAATTATCCCAGATTCTCTCCACATGGTGTTCGGCTCTGCCGGGCACTTCGAGGCGCCTCCGATAGTTTTGAATATTGGAGTGCCGAATCGCTTATCCGTGGCAACTTTGATGACAAACTTATCAAACGGATCTGAATCACCTAGAGAATACGTGGTTGAAAGCTCTCCATATTTCGCCCACGCCATGACGTGCTCAATACCGGCATTTTTTCCATATAGCGTCGTTTGATCCATCTTGCCTTCTATAATCATAATCTCAAACTCCATGTCCACGTCTGTTTTTGCTTCGGCATCTGCTTTAAAATTCCAACCGTATCCCATACCATCGATGCGATCTTCAATGCTCGAGGTGAACTCCAACACGTGACCGCCGCCTGAAAACGTCAGGTAAATATCTTGGCTCTTTCCTTTCGGCATGGGATCTTTCTTGGGATCTACACCAATTCCGCCACTGAATGAAAAGTCTGCTTTTGATCCAAACATTGAGGCATCTATGAAATCTTCTGCGTATCCTTTTGTGACAAAGTCGGGATTAACATTCATCCCAGAACTATCGAACATATTAGACTCGCTGACTCTATTCATTCCTCTGCTGAAGATGCCGTACGAGTGTGAATCTTCCGTAGATTTAAAAACGTTTGCACCTTCGAAACCGGCGAATGAAACGTCGTAGCTTGATAAACCGAACTCTGCTCGAGGCTCCCAACGTTCAGGATGTGGTTTTGCTTTTTCCTTCGAAGGCGTCATATCTGCTTCCGAAAGGAACTGATCCACGTCGATACCCAACTTCTCCAACAACGGTTTGATGTGTGATTCCCAGTTATCCACAACCTTGTTGATAATCGCGACGGTATTTGCCATCCCTTTGCACGTGTTATAGCACTCAAAGCACTCTTTGTTATTAGACGATGGACTGCAGCCTTTCTCCTTATCACATTTTCCCTGGCAAGTTTTTTCATACTCTCCAGGATCGGCACCAATGCCGAAAGCTTTCCCGATCGAGAAGTCGGTGTCGCCACCCGATTTGCTGTGCGTTTCTGTCACTTTCTTCCCCGAGTTGATTGCATCGAAAAGTTCCTGCACTTCAGTTCCAGCTTCTACACCAGATAAATCTACCGTACCCACCATCTCCAGTATTTGTTTCATTTCATCTCCCGACAATGAGAATGGATCTTTGACAACTTTTTCAATTATAGGGCCCATTGCTAGGAGCTTCTCGATTGTTTCAGCTGTGATACCTGGAGGTAATGTGTCACTCATCGCAACCGTCACCGAAGAAAGGATCGCTCCTTGAATATCTTTGCTTTCAAGAATTTTTGTCAGATCATCAGCCCCAACGTTGTCGCCATCCGTCAAAAGCGGCATCAGGGTTTGTACTGTATCAGACTCTAACCAGCCAATAATGTCGCCCGCTTCTTCGTCGCCGAGAGCTGCATGCTTACCATCCAAGTGAATTGACGGAGCCTTTTCGTGCTTTCCAAGCGAACCACTCTTATTCGCTGCTCCGCCAAAGAAGCGAATAATCAACTTTTTGAGTTGCTCGAATAACGCTACTTGTATGTCTTCATTCATCAGCAACGCCTTCACATCGTCGAGTTTGAAGTCCTTTGGAGTTTCGAATAATGCCAAGAAAGGTTTGATCGCTTCGTTGTCCAACAGTTTTTCCGCTTCTTTCAAGTCCAAACCCTCTGGCAACAATGGCTGGATTTTATCGTAAATCAAACCTTTCACCTCGTCTGATGAGATGATTTCCTTCAAATCATCGATGGTGAAATTTTCGGGATTTTTGAACAGCGGCATGATCGCTTGAACGGTATCTGAATTTATGAAATTTTCAACCATCTCGATAGTGAGATCTGGAAAGATTTTCTGCACTTGCTCCTCTAAAGCTTTTTGGATATTCTTATTACTCATTACAGTCCTGAGATCATCGATGCCAAAGTCTGTCGGGTCCTTCAACAGGGGAAGTAAAGCTTGCGACGCCTCCGAATTCAATATTTTCTCAATCTTTGCAACATTCCAATCCTCGGGTAAATACTTGTCGACTTGAGCGAGTAACATTGTTTTTATCTTGTCGTTTTCCAAGAGCTTGATGAAATTCTCCAAGCGAATATTTTCCGGCTTACTCAGCAAAGGAAGAAATTCTTGCACCTCTTTCGAGTTCAAGATCTCTTCCGCTTGAGACAAGTCCATACCGTCGGGGAGGTTTTCCTTCACCATGTTCATCAGCGCTTCCTTGATATTTTTATTGTTCAACAGATTCACAAAGTGTTCTGCGCGGAAGTCCTCCGGATTTTTAAACAGCGGCAACAAAGCTTGCACCTCGTCGGAAGAGTAGATCTCCCATACCATTTCAGCGTCAATACCATCCGGCAATAACTCTTGCGCTTTTTCAACCACGAAGTTCTTTATGCTGGCCGCTTTGCATTCGTTCTTATCATCTGTCTCGCAATATTCAAACTCGAAGGTCAAGAGGTCCATAAAGTCCTCGCCTGTGTAGTCATTCAAGCCGATGTCACCTTGCACCAGCGGCAATAGTTTTTTAACAGCTTCGTTTTCCATTAACTCCTTGAAGTCCTCCACATTCAATGATTTCGGCAATATCGCCGATAAAGCATCGAAGATGATTGTCTTTGTTTCTGGCGTGGAAATGAAATTCTTCAAATCGTCAGTCGTGACCTTACTCGGGTCTTTCAAGAGCGGAAAGAAGATTTTCACAGCTGCGCTTTCCACAAAACTCTGAACGTTCTCAATCGACATACCTTTGGGCAATACTTTCTCAAGCGCATCATAAATAGCATCTTGCACCGGTTTCGATGACAAAATTACATGAGCGTCTTCGACCGTGAAGCTTTTCGGATCCTTGACTAAAGAAAAGACAAGTTCAGCAATTCCGGAAGAAACAAGCTCTTTCACATCTTCAACCGAAACATCAGCAGGCAAAAACTCAACGAGATGCTCGATAATAATGTCTGTGACACCTGATTTTATCATCTCAACCGCATCGTCGGTAGAGATGGCGTCGAAATTTTCGAAAAGAGGATAAAACTTTTTGAACACGGATGACTCCATGAACTCCATCAAAGTAGATATCTCACCCTTGGAAAAATCCGGGAAAATTCTCTCGCCGTTTACTGCGGCATTTTTGAATGCGTCCGACTCAAAGACAGCCATCATATCCTCTCTCGTGGCAGCTTCTGGTTTTTTCAACATCGGTAGGAGCTTCTGAACCAATAAGCTATCCTTGAACTTAATTAACTTCTCCATATCGAAACTTTCTGGGAAATATTTCGTGGTTTTCTGTAAAATTATTCGCTGAACTTCCTTTGATTCGAGCAATTCTTCTACGTCATCTTCGTTCAAGTCTTGCGGCGATTTGAGCAACGGCTTCAGGTAGGTATGAGATTCAAGAAACTCTTTGATCGTGTCGAAATCTTTGATCAACTCCATTTTGTGGGATTTCAATTTTGCGCCAGGTGTATTGGAGAGTTCGACAATTTTCAGCATATCCTCGTCCAGATAACTTTTCAAATCGTCCACGGTGATATCTGCCGGTAACATCGCGTTGAATTGCTTCGACACTAAATATTCTTGCACCGATTTCGATCCCACCAAGGTCTTTGCGTCTTCGACGGTAAAATTCTTTCCTTTCTCCAAGAGCTCTATTATTTTCATCTCGTCCGATTTGGTGAAATCATTGACTGCTTCCATGGATACGCCAGCCGGTAACATGGAAACAACTTGGTCCGAAATCATGAACTTCTTAAATATATCGGAAGTGATGATGATTTTTGCATCATCCGCGCTCAAATGTTCACCTTTGAAAACAGTGAACAACATTTTCGTCGCGTCGTCGCTTTGGAGAAGTTTTTTCACCTTCGCGTACGTGAGGTCGCCAGGTAACATTTTGCTGAACGCATCAGAGTGCAAGAACATCTGGATTGGTTTCGATTCCAAAAGCTTTTTCACGTCCTTGGCAGTTATTTCTTTCCCTTTTGACAGTATGTTGATCACTTGTCCTATGTCTTCTTCTACAAAGGACTTAATACCCTTGTATGTCAGACCGCCTGGCAACAAATCGTTGAATTTGTCAGAGTGCAAAAAGTTTTGCATCTGTTCTGACTCGATCAACATGCGCGCATCCTTCGCATCGAGTTCGCCATCCCCAACGAGTGCGATGATCAAATCGAAGTTCTTCTCCGATAGAAACATTTTCACATCTTCCATCGTGATGCCATCGGGTAACATGGATTTAAAATCAATGGAGCTCAAAATTCGTTGAAATAGATCGCTTTTGACTATCATTTTCGCGTCCTCGGCAGAAAAGGTCGAAGGATCTTTGAAGAGCGATTTAATCACTTCAAAAGATTCGGATTCAAAGAACTCGCGGACCTCGCCAAAGGTCAAGCCTGCAGGCAACATGGAAGTCATCATATCAGAGTTGAGGAAAGCTTGCATTGGTTCTGAGTCCAATATAATCTTTACGTCGTCTTTTCCAAGCGATTTCGGATCTTTGAACAACGAAATAACAACATTTGCAATGTCAGAGTCCAGCATCTCTGGGATGGCACTCAGGTTGACGTTCCAAGGTAGGCTCTGCGCGATGAAGTCAGAGTTCAACAGCTTTTGGATTGGCTCACTGTTAATGAATTCTTTGGCATCTTCGGCGGTGAACTTGTCTCCTTTTGCCAAATCTGTGAGAATTTTGAACGCGTCGGTTGCCAAAAAGTCTATAATTTGTGCCAAATCCACTCCGTCGGGTAACAAATTTTGCACTTCATCTGAGTGAATCAAATTTTGTACCGGCTCAGAATTAAGAATCATTTTCATATCGTCTCCAGAGAAAGACTTTGGATCTTTCAAAAGAGGAAATATAATTTTTGTGAGATTCGATTGCAAAACCTCCGTCACTTGCGCCATATTGAAGCCTTCGGGTAACATTCCCTTCACTGCATCAGAATGCAACATATCATGAACCAAATCCGAATTAATGATTCTATGCGCATCTTCGGCGGTGAACTCTTTTCCCTCTGAGAATACGGGAATCAAAATATCAACAACTTCCGATTTCCCAATTTTTTCAATCATGTCGAAGGGAAGCCAATCCGGTAACCAGTCTCTGAACTCTTGCGAAGCTAAAAGATCTTTAACCGGCTGGGAATTGATGATCGCCCTGGCGTCGTCTAAATCAAAATCTTTTGGATTTTTTACAATAGATCTAATAATGGGAACCAAATCGCTGTCCATGAACTTAGTGACTGTTTCCAACGTGAAGCCTTCCGGAAGCAATTTGGTGACTGCATCTGATTCCAGTAAGTTTCTTATAGGCTCTGAGTTGAGGATAACTTTCGCATCCTCTATATCAATCTTCTTTGGATCTTTGAGTAGCGGCAAGATCATCTTGAACTCGTCGCTCCTCAAATAGTTGATGACGGCTGCAATGTCTAAGCCAGGCGGTAACTTGGATGACAAAAAGTCGGATTGTAAGAAAGCTTGAACTGGTTCAGAATCCACAAACGCGTGCACATCGGACTCCTTAATAGACGTGGGATCCATTATCACCTTCACGATGAGGGCGAAAGAACTTTCGAAAAGCTTCTTTGCCAAGTTCAGATCGATGCCTTCCGGTAACAGCGAGTCTAGTTTTCCCGATGCCAAAGCTTTATCAAACATATTGCGCAACTGCTGTTCTGCGAAATCCTTCGCCGCATCAAAAAAGCCGCCCAAGTCTGCTTCATCGAAACCAGCTCTACCAAGCCCAGCACTTGCAGATGGAATCAGCGATACGACGCCTTGCACGAGATCGCTATTATATACCTCGCTCATTTCGTCAGTCGACATGTCAGGATTCGTCAGCTTTGGCAAGATCTCCTTTGCGCCTGGGATGATATTTGCCACAGCTTTCGCCTGGTCAATCTTCTTTTGTATCTGGCCGGCCATGTTCATGAGCTCGTCATACATACTCGCCATGAAATCGTTCCCTGTGTACTCTTCAGAGGGAACGTCTTTACCTGCAACAATGTTGACTAATGCTTCAGTTTCCATGTATCCGTGAGGGTTGGGATTCTTAATGCTATCTTGCATTAATAGGATTTTTGCGATATCGATACCGGTGATTACTGCAATCAATCCTAATAAGTTTTGCTGAAATGGATTATCCAAGCCTGCAGCTTTACGGTTCGCTGTCCAACCATCGTAGGGATTATATTCATCCTGACGACGAATTGGTGGTATACCTTTGACTGGTAAGTTTTCATCCTTGATTCTATCCCAAACGAAAGAGAGATCATTCCAATCCACATCAGCGGTGTTATTAGACAATTCTTTGTTCTGAGTATACATGCCATACGCATCATCTATGCGAGGCTGCATTGCCTTCCCCATCAATGCATCGATCGAGTTCAACGAAGCAGATGCAGCGTCCCATCGCGCAGCAATTTCGTCGAGTTTCGCTTTTTTCTCACTCTTTGACAACGCATTCAAGCCTTCCGGGTTGAAATCAGGCGACGACCACTCAATAGTTCTTTTCCAGTCGTCCAGACTTTGAGTTAATCTCGCCCTCCATACCTCCTTAATCTCTTGGTTCGATTTGTCTCCCATTTCTGCGTCTGTGAGGATGGAATTCTCGTTGTCGCATTCTGCGATCAAACCCTGGAGCTCTGGTAATATGTGATATTCAATCGTGTAGATCTCCATGACATAACTCGTAGGTTTCCGCGGGAGCCATTGAATCTCAGGAATTACCTCTAAGCACTTCGGTGGACCACTTTCACCGTCTTCATTGACTTGTGAGGTTCCTTGCGAACTACTACTTGATTCTTCTTCTTGCGGCCGGATATCGACCGTATCTATGCGAATGTAGACGATTTCGAAGCCCCCACCGAGTAAAGTGTCTCCAGGCCTACCGGGAATACCAGGATCAGCACTTGATTGAAGATCTCGATCCAAAACCATATGGAAGTCCCATCCACGATCCGTGGTTGCGCTTGCCGATACTTCTGGTCCAATGTAATCCGTGTGCGTTGTCGTGTGTTGGCGCATGTGAATGGTTGGAAAACCTGTGCCGCCAACTTTCGCTGCTACGTTCACGTAACTTGAACCCGCATCCGGCCCAATTTCGAAATCGTACACAACGTCCAATTCATGTGTTTCATCGCTGAACGTGCTCCTGCGTGCACCGCGAGTCGTGTGCATTTCCATACTCACTTCTATTCGAGTGCCTTGCGAGACAGATGCAAACGAATAGCCCCCCGGTGGATCGTGAACGACGGTGAAAACTAAACCACGGATGGGTGCCGTGCAGTAGAACTTCGTATCTGATTGATATCGGGCGTTCGGATCGACACCTCCGCCGCGAGTTTTTGACGCCAAAGTGACTAGCTCTCGGGTAACGAGAAGGGACGTGTATGCCCACCCGTCGTACCTTTCAATGGACGCCACGAACGATCGTCTGTACGGGCTAACGAGATTTGGCACAGCGGTCGACGAAGATATTCTGAAAGCATGCGTTTGATGCGTTTGTTTGTTGTCATCCTCATCCCCATCCCCGTCAGTTGGGAACATCACCAAGCCAGCTTCGTTCACTTCGTTCATTACGCAATCCGTACTCGGCTCGTTATTCGGATGGCACTTATTGCTCGCCATTGGTTCAATATCTTGCTGGATTTGAACGGTCAGACCAAGCTTGGTAGGAACACCATTCACCTTGGAAGTAAACTTTGCACAATAAAATATTGGTTCAACTTTCTCAGGGTTTGCCCAGTGTGCTTCGACGATTTGGACCGAAATATATTTTTCCTTCGAAACATCTGACGGCGAAAGCGTGGAATATTCTGAGTTTGTGACTCCGATTAAATGCATCAAAGTCAAATCTCCTTTGCTCGAATCATCGCCAAGACAAACCTCATCGGCGCGGACGTTTGTAAACGGTTCGCTGAGAGATTCTATTTCGGATATTCCAAACGATGGATTGGCACACAGCCATCCGTGGTACCTGTATACCGCGTCAGCTTCAGTTTTATCCAATAATTTCAATGTTTGCACCAACGTGTTACGATCTCGGAAGAATTGCATCATATCACTTCCGGGTGGTGTGCATTCTGCGCCAACGTTGGCTTTTAACAGAACACTTTCAGTCAAATCGCTCACGTCTGGAGCTTGATAAAGTTCGATGTAATAATCCATTGCTGCGAACGGCCAGGTGCGATGCGTAGATTTCTCATCAGACGGATTTACCAGCGGCCAAGAGTGTATATCCTTATCAGAGAAAACTTGCATGGTGCCGCATCCATTGGCGGGAACAATCGCTAAAGTGTAGTCTTTGTACTCTGTTGAGCACGCACCGGCGTATAAACCAATATCAACTGAACGACTCGTCACGTCAAAAAAGGACATGAATTCACCTCCTTCAACACCAACAAGCTCGAAGAACACGTTCGTCGTGTAATTATCTCCTTCACCCATGCTAATCTCAGTTCTCTGAACGTCGTAAGCGGTATTCGTGGTTGGATGGAAAGTCACGTCAGTGATATTTTTCTTCTCGCACGCCTTGGCCTCGATAGAATCGCCACCAAAACAAATATCGTGTCCATCATATTTGGCAACGATTGCCCACGTGGTCCCTGGAGAAAGGGAAAATTCAAAGTGACCCAACTCGTCGGCTTCATATGAATCTGGATTCGCTTCATATTTGTATCCTCTCGGGCTGCACTCGTGAAGCTCATCAAAATCGCACTCTTGCCCTTTGTAGGCTAAAATCGTTGCGAACTGTAATCCGCAGGCGAATCCTTGAGTTCGTTGCGGTGCAAAGCGGACAAAGCCGTTGACAGGTACGGTGGTTTTATCTTGAATCTTCATATCTGAGCTCGAAAGATGCGTGACTTCGGCTATATCCTCCTTTCCCTTATCGTTAAACACGTGAACGACATCTTTCAGTCTTTTATATGCGCGAAGCTCGATCGAAGAAGCACCAAACATGCGATGAACCAAGCCATTTACCTCCTTGTTCAGCGCTATCAATTCATCCATGGGAACGATATCTTTGAAGCTAACGTGCGTGCCATCGATTAGGGTAACAAAAGGAATGACATACTTTGCATCTTGCATAACCGACGTTGGAAAACCCAACGAAAGCAAGCCAGTATCTTTGTCAACCACAGTCTTTGAAGTCATAGTGACAGACAATCCCGGATACGTGAGGGACGCATTCTGGTACCACACTTGCCACTCTTCCTCCATAAACGGAATAGAAGCTGTGTCCGCAGGAACCAAAGCAACTGCAGCTGATTTCTGATTTTCATCTGAATAAAACGTACGGAACCCAGTCAAATGCTTCGTTTTGACGGAGGGGAAAACGAACCACGGAGTACCAAAAACAATGCCTCTTTTCATCCCAATCTCCACAATTTTCCACTCCAACAGGTCCAACTTGTAATCGCCATCGCCATCAGCGACATCCCAGAACGACTGTGGAATAATAAAACGTGTGCCAATATATTGTGTTCTATTCCTGGCGTAATCCACAATCTCTGCGTAGTCTACAAACTTGTCATTGTTCGTATCTGAAGGTGGCGGCGGTGGCAATGCCCCACTCGCAAGCGCTGGAGCCTGAGATTCATCTTGAGGCACAATGTACCATTGCAACGCTTCCACTTTTGGACTCACGTGGTAGGCTGGCGCAGCAGTATTATTTGTATCCGAGGATGTCCTGTACCAGTTGTCCTCGACCAAATCGTAGCCCGGCCCGCAATCATAGGGAAACCCAATCGAGGAATGCTTGTCGTCGTAGTTGCACGTCTTCCACGCGTTTTGACTCAGATGAGCATCCTCAAACGTGGAGTATAAATTAAAGTCTTTCCCCATGACGTTATTCTCACTCGTCCAGCTATGGAAGAGGAGATCGTACATGTCTCGTCCCGCAATTTTTGTCAATCTTTTGTAATAAATGTGCTGATGCGAGGCGTCACACTCTGGACACTTCCTGTAGAGAACGTTGTGCTCCCACGCGTACAGCTCGGCGAATTTACCAGGACCTACGTCAATGCGCGGGTAGTTATACCACGCCAAATCGCCTTGACTGTACGAAAAGAAAAGAACGGAGGAAGCGCCATGTTTAGAGCCTAAAGCGCTGCTTTCATCTTCATTGCTCTCAAGTGTACTTGCTGATGGAGGAGAAGTCGTGTATCCCTTGGTCACCTCTTCCTTGAGTTCTGCAAACTTGTCCACATCTACGTCTAAAGCAATAACAAACGCTTCCGGCTCACTTTCGTCCGTAGCGTTCAAAAAGAACATTTCAATAGAATCAAAAATATCTTCTTTATACGCTTTCACCCCAACCTGTTGCTTCTTCTTCAAGTTCCCTTTCACCTCTATGACATCCATCTCAAAGTTGCCGTTCTCCTCAGAAAATGTATAATAAGGACAGTTTACTCTAGTGCCAATCGCTTGCACGTCCATAATGATGGGTTCATCGCCGTTCTCGTTGAGAGAACGAACGGTAATATATTGACCCATAAAAGCTTTCACATCCGTTCCCGCGCACGTATATGTTTGGCACAAAGGCGTAGCTCCGACGACGTCACTCCGCGTTAGGACGGCTTTCGACATTTTTGAAACACATTGCGAGCCTTTATCTCCACGATCGTTTGGATCGGGATAATCTAAGACACGGACGTCAAATTCAGGTCTACGATAGACCTGTGGTGGCGGTGGCGGCGACGGCGGCGGCGGACTCGGTGGCGGTGGACTTGGTGGACTCGGTGGTGGCAACGGCGGCGGCGGACTCGGTGGCGGTGGACTTGGCGGACTTGGTGGTGGTGGACTCGGAGGACTTGGTGGCGGCGGGGGCGGCGGTGGACTCGGTGGCGATGGACTGGGGGGAATCGGTGGCGGCGGACTGGGGGGACTCGGCGGAGGTGGGCTGGGGGGACTCGGCGGAGGTGGACTGGGGGGACTCGGTGGCGGCGGCGGCGGCGGCGGCGGCGGCGGCGGCGGCGGCGGGGGCGGTGCATTGACTTGGCACCACATAAATTTATTTCTTCTGTCCTCGGCGCCGTTATCATGGTAAGACTGGAACCCAAAGACATAGTAACGAGATCCTGGTTGGTACCATGTTTTTTCCCCGTCAAAATCATTCTCTCCACTCCACTGGCAACCGCTAGTAGTATATCCATAGGCGAGCTTTCGATATCTCATAATGAACCTGCGGTCTTCTGCAGTGTTAGAGTGTTCTGAATACCATCCGACAATATAGTGATCATACGAATACCAAGAGACTGGCTGATCCCAATCGTTTAACCACCCAGTGGAATATGTAAGATAAGTCGCGAATGGAACCGGCGTGAAATAAAATGTCCAGATTCTATCTTCCGCGCCATTGTCGTGTCTAGACCAGAGTCTATAAATCGCTTCACTGTATCCCGCCTGTGCGTTGCAAGGTTGATCAAAATGATGACAATATTGTTCACTTCCCAAATTTGGAATGTCAGCTTGATCTCCGGCATCGTACATCCCGTAATATATGTTTTTTCTGATGCTTTCTGGTATTGGGGTGCACACTTCAACGCTTTCCACAAAAGTGAACCCGGCCAAACTGACGTTCAAATACTCATCGAAACCAATGCTTACCCCGGTCGTGAAGTCGTTGTCGGTCACTCTGAACGCATTCGATCGCTTCTTCTTATCAATGTGATTAGAATGCATCACCGGCATGAATCGCGCCTTGTCCGAAGCAATCTCTTCATTTTGTGTGAGAGCGAGCTCGACCGTTGCATTTGTGCGCGCGCAAACTCGAACGTGTGCAACTGGAAGAGCGTTCTGCGCTGAAGTGACAGTTCCTTCCACAAATCCAATCCAAGGCACAAGATAATATGATGGATCGCTAACAGTAGAAGTTGTTTTGGTTTTATCTTCAAATTTTGTTTGAATGGCATACTCCCACATAACTCCAGGGTCCTTAATAGCAACGTCGTCAAAGAACGTAAGCGACGAGAAAACGGTTGCACACCCCGCTAGACTCGCATCGATTAAAACGACAGAATTGTACTCTGACGTCGAAACAGCTTGTGATCCGTCCAGCGTTCGTGCCCCGTCTGCTCTTCTACGCAACACTTCGTAACCAAGCTCCCCAACGGCAGTGTCTCGAAATTGAAACATGACCCCTTTGTGAGCGGCAAACTCTTCCAGATCAAGGGCTGTTCCGTAATAGAACAACCCCGTGGTGCACAGAGGAGTCGGCGGCACGCTTCCATTCAAATCGTTGTAGTAAGGGAAAACGCAATAGGTTCTCCGACTCTGCGGAGTCTCAGTCGCTCTTTCTGCGCATTCCATAGTGCGACCGCACTTGTACGTAGCGTACACATGATGTGGAGTCACGAAACCTGTATACATTCTGAAGTCATCAAGTGTTGATTCCAGCGCTGCATGCGTAAAAAGAAAGTGAAGTGGCGTGATCGCTGGAAAGTCTATTTTTGTATTATCAATGATGGACACGTTGTCATCGATGTCACCATTGATGAAAAGAGAGAATCCAAGCGCTTTACTAACGCTCATTGCAATGTGCGTCCACGCGGCTTTTTCTAACGATGCTTTCGACTCGACAACGTACTTATCTTGAAAGAAGCCAGACTTAACTTTCCCGTTACTCGTGACCTTAAGATACTTCGTATATGTCGTTTCTCCAGCTACGGCGTGCGCGTACCAAAGAAACGTTTCGTCTGGCGTATAATCGCGAAGGGAAACCCACATCATGATAGCGCTATCTTCCATCGGCACATCGGCTTCAATCGTATAGAAACTTTTCGAAGAAGAGGTTGTCTCCAAGACAAATCCGCCCGGATCGCCCACAACCCTCGAAAACCCAGAAGGAATCGCCGTGTTCTCCGAATCAAAAGTTACTTGCGATACGAGTTCGATGCGACCCGGTCCGTAGAAAGATGGCGGACGATAGTCGATAAGGCTCTTTTCGTTGTTTCCTGTCGTCTGCTTAAAAAATCTTCCGTCGGCAAAAATGCACTGCTTATCAGTAGCCGCCGGTATTTTGACGAAATCCCACGCCAACTGTACGCTGTAACTCTCATCGCGACACTGCTCTTCTGTTGCCGTCCTTTTCGGATACGTGACGTTGACGAAATACATTTGCGTACCTTCAGCCAGTGGATCCATACACACCAACGGCAAAGCCGGAGACGACTTCACCTCATGGAGTAACAAACCTGACTTTGATAAACCTTCGAAGTAGTTTCTTTCGATGAGACGTTCAACATAAGTCGTGTCGACGTTGTGTGTGCGAAAGGCAGTTATCAGTTCGGCCGCTTTCAAGACACCATCTGTAGGCGCGACGTCAAATTTTCGGAAGAGCATTTCTTTCACTTCGTCCAGGTATTCGCACTTATTTGAATTGACAAAATCCGGCGCACCGAGCAAGAAAAGTTGAGCGATCAATTTAGAATCCTCGCTCGGATCTTGCATCCAAGGATCACAACCGCCCTTCACTTCAAATTCTTGTATTTTCGCGAATTGCCCCGTAGAAGTTCCCGGCACATTTTTCGTGTAATGTGGCGGGTCGTAAAACCAACCGCAGGTTGCGTAAATCGAATACTTTCCGTACTTTTTCGAGTATGCGACGTTTCCTTCGCTGTCTCTCAAGGTTAAACTCTTTCGTAAGTTTTTAGATTTTTTTATGTTGAAAAAGTTATCCCACTTCATGCACGGAAAGGTGTCCGTCGCTTTTTCATACGTGCATTCATCGTTGCCGACGTACGCTTTGCAATATAAACCTCCCTCTGTGTTCGTAGCGACGTTTACTTCCGTGGAGAGACACATTTTCTTGCTTCCGTCGCTCGCGGCTTTGAGATCGGGCTCTCCGATGCAACCGTCGTCAGATACAGTGATGCGAAAATCATATTCGCGATCGCTCACACTTTCGAGCGGATTATAAATCGAAATGAGTGGCGCGTTCGGTATACCTCCCGGCGGTGGCGGAGCCGGAGGCGGCGGGTCGTTGACTGGACACCAATAAAACCGATTTTTTCTGTCTTCGGCGACGTTATCATGAACAGAATTGATCCCAAAGAGATAGTATCCATCTCCTGGTGCAAACGTATGTTCGCCGTCAAGCGCATTCCATTCACTCCACATGCAATAAGAAGAAGGAACAAGAAATCCATCGGCGAGCCTTCGATATTTTATTTTGAACCTGCGGTCTTCTGCAGTGTTAGAGTGTTCTGAATACCATCCGACAATATAGTGATCCCGAGAAAACCAAGAGACTGGCTGATCCCAATCGTTTACCCAATCAGTGATATAAGTCTTAGAAGTCGCAAATGGAACTTCCTTTTGATAAAAAGTCCAGATTCTGTCTTCTTTCACGTTGTCGTGTTTAGTCCAAAGTTTATAAATCGCCGAGGTACTCGACACCTCCGCATCGCAAGGTTGATCCCAATCGTGACATTTAATCTCCGGTTGCCCCCCCAAAGCCGAAATTTCAGATAGATCTCCTGGGAGATGAAGTGTTTGGACCGCATCATTCCCATCTTCATTCGAAAACCCACGGTGATCCTTGTGTTCGCCTTTCAAAGTGGACTCGATGAAGCTCGAGTGACGCTTTTTTTGTTGGTGGTGTTTACCATGATGTAAAGCTTGCTCGTTCTCTTCGCGAGTCGCAGGCGCGGTGACCGCTATGTGCGGATTTTGATCCTTACCGTGCTCGATAGCGAAACTCCCTTTGCTTCGACTTTTACTCACGTGTTCGGATCTTCCGTCCACGAGTTTCGGTCGACCGACGAAAAATTTCCTCTTCATCTCTTCCTCTTCCTTCTCCATCTGCTCTCGAAGCTTCTTCTCCGCGAGTTTCGCTGCGTGGTTCTTCTTCTCGGCGTATAAACTGTTTGCAAGCGCGTATGGTTCGAAAATCCAATCCGAATTGCGATTGGTTTTTTGCGACGAGGACGATTCCAACTCAGACGCCAAACCCGTCGCGACGTCGTCCGCCTTCTTTTTCTTGCCTTCTTTTGCCAAAGAGGAATCATTGTCGTCGAATTCCATTTCCGTCGCATCGCTCAACTTTGCGTTCGAAGACGCGTAAATCTTCGCATCTTTTGATTCCGAACGCGCGTCTTTGATCTTCTCTTCGGCGTCGAGAGAGGACATCTCAACCTCGCTCTTCGTCGAAGAAGGTGCGCGAGGAGACGCTTCGTGCGCGACATTACTTCGATGATGCGCGATCGCCGAGTTTCCAACACCCTTTGTTCCAACACCCTCTTCTGTGGCCTTTGACAACGACGACGCCTCCGCGAGGAATGCGTGTCGCTCAAAAAGAAACAACGAAGAGATGAGAACGCAGAAAAGCACCGTCAACATCCTCGATGGATTACGCGTTTTCTTCGAACGTTGCGTCATTTTTTTAGCGAGCGCGCGATGCGATGCGATGTGCGTTTTAACGCGTTCACTTTGATGAATCGATGTCGATGTTATTCAAAATCCCCCAGTTTTTTGCGAGGAGGGAAGCGGCAATCTCTTCAAAACGAAGAACCCGTTTCGCGTGGCTTTCACACACACACACACACTCTCGCTCTCGCTCTCTCTCTCTCTCTCTCGCTCTCTCTCTCTATCTATCTTCTTCTTCCGCGTCTGTCTGTATTTCTCGCGCGAGAGCAGAGACCGCTTTTTACGTTGCGTATACACAGAGAGTTCGAATGTATTCACACAACAACAAGTTGTAAAGTCAATCAGACTGTCGAAAAAGATTTTTACTTTTTTTTTTTATAGTTCTTTTTAGGAAGATTTCGTTCGCTTCGTTCGCCCCCCCCCCTTCGCGTGCTAAAAAACAGCGTTGTGGTGATCGCGCTCGAGAGAAAAAAATCGACCCAGACTACTCTAAAGTTTACAACCCTCAACTGTGCGTCGCGCGCATACGGCTCCAAGTCCCGCGACTACTCACACCAAGGATCCCCGAGAATCTACCAGCCTCTCTCGCATTCGTGATTCTACAGTTGGCTCTCACGCGCAGCAACGCGCACACGTCACCTGCCTCAAGCGATTTTTTTTTTTCGTTTTTTTCTTTATAGTGTTACACACGCGATTTTTTTGGCTTCTCAAAAAACGAGAGAGAAGTTCAGCGTAAAATAGAGCGGTAGCGCGAAAAAAGGAGCAAAAAAATTTTTTCGCGATCGCGAAAAGAAAGAAAATTTTCCCAAAACTTTCCCGCACAGTTTCGACGCGAAAACACACGCGCTCTTCGTTCAAAAAGATCAAGAATCTTACTGAAAAAAGAACGCGCGTTAAAGTTCGCGAACGCTGCGCGGAGGAAATCTGGAGAGACACACACAGAGAGAGATCGGGTGAAATAGGAGGAACTCATCCGAACGATAAAGGTACGCCGGGATCGAATCAAAAAAAAAAGTTGGGAATTGTTTTTTTTTTTAGTGTTGAGA
>Ga0181565_10001284_pt1 | contig 19213 bp, 16 predicted proteins | sample 101ome_16_FD_129661 | JGI IMG/M metagenome (GOLD analysis project Ga0181565, IMG submission 129661) | Coastal salt marsh microbial communities from the Groves Creek Marsh, Skidaway Island, Georgia - 101401AT metaG (megahit assembly) | ecosystem: Environmental > Aquatic > Marine > Intertidal... | reverse complement strand
GTCCGTCCTAGAATTTCAGCCACACTCAGACCGCCTTTGATGGCATAGATCATGACAGCCAGATGTCCGATTACCAGCGGGATCATTACCAGTGCCGACAGCCTTTGCCAGATATAAATTCTTTTATCAATCATTTGGTTTCAAATTTTTCAAGTAATGAGGTGAGAGAAAATGCCTGTCTTATGGTTTGCTGTTTTAAGCCTGCAATTGCTACCATCGGATTAAGCTCATTCGGGCAATAATGCGCACAACTTCCAATCGAATGACAATTATGGCAGCCATCACTACCAGATACAGCTTTCCAGATAGCCTGCTTATCAGCATCTTTAGCATCATTTAGCAAGGTCCATGCGCGTTGCAATGCCGCAGGGCCAAGATAATCTGGCTGTTTTGTTACCGTATCACATGCCGCATAACACACAGCACAATTAATACATTCGATATTGGCATCTGCCCGCTTACGTTCGGGGGTATCAGGGGATTGAAGATGCATGGGCTGATGGCGTGTTGCAGAAGGATGATGGCGGGCTTCTGCTTTTGTCCATTTATCAAAGAATGGGTCAAGATCAGGCACAAGATCTTTGACAACTGGCAGATTGCGTAAGGGAGCGATTTCAATCTTATTATTCTCAACCACCCTGTCAATATGGGTGCGGCATGTCCAGCGCGGCTCATTATTTACCATCATCGCACAGGACCCGCACATGCCCACTCTACAGGCAAACCGATAGCTTAAGGTCGGGTCAATATAATGCTGAATATGAGATACAATATCCAGCACCGTCTGGTTATCCTGACGTGGCACGTGATAAAGCTGGATAGTAGATGGCTTGCCGTCGCCGCCTCTATGAATAGAGACTTCCAGCATATCGGGATCAGTTTGTTTTTCTTCGGGTGTTGACATTGAACCTCTCAACGCTAATCGATTGTTAGCTGTACACGAACGTGACTGGACAATAGATAACCATGAAATGACAACTTAAAAAAGGGGGTAGCATAGCTTTTTTGACGATGCGGAAAACGGTTGCTATTGATGCTGGAAAGCCCCTGAACTTCACGTTGCAGATATAGCGGGATAGAAATTTTCAGATTTTTGCTGACAGCTTGTCTGCTTCACCTTATATCTTTGGATATGGGATCATCAAAGAACGAAACATTTATTTACGATTATAATGATACGCTCAATCTTGTAATCCTAGAGAATATCAATCAACGCCCCGATAAATATCCAGAGATGAACTAAGCGCGATATTAACGGGCAATGAAAGGGCTAAGATAATGGCATATGAGAAATTGGAACTTCTTATTGATGGGAAATGGCGCGCAGGATCAGACGGCGTTTCAGAACCTGTCTTTAATCCTGCAACAGGTGAGGTAATTGCAGATGTGCCTCATGCTAGTATTGCTGATCTGGATTCGGCTATGGCCGCAAATGCCAGAGTCAATAAAGAATGGGCAGGCATGACACCACTTGCACGCCAGAAAATTATCGAAGGTTCGGCCCGCCTGCTTGAAGAACGCTTTGACCAGATTGCTGAAAATCTGACCATCGAGATGGGCAAGCCTTTGGCAGAAGCAAAAATCGAATTGCAGATGGGTATTGATATTGCCAGATGGTATGGCGAAGAAGGCAAGCGTGTCTATGGACGTACGGTTGCATCACGCATACCTGGCATGACCCAGACAGTGATAAAAAGTCCGGTTGGCCCTGTCATTGCGTTTGTTGCGTGGAATTTTCCATGTGTGAATGTGGTACGTAAAGTATATGGCGCGCTAGCCGCCGGCTGTCCTATTACGATCAAGCCAAGTGAAGAAACACCAGGCACAGCAGTCGCCATCGGTCGCGCCTTGATGGATGCAGGTCTGCCAGCAGGCGCGCTGAATATTGTATTTGGCAAGCCAGCCCAAGTATCAGAACATCTGATTAAGTCACCTGTACCACGCAAATTGTCATTTACAGGCTCAGTGCCGATAGGCATGCATCTGCAGAAATTGGCAGCAGATAATCTGATCAAATGCACAATGGAACTAGGCGGTCATTCACCAATGATGGTGTTTGATGATTTTGATGCTGAAAAAGCAGCTGAAATTGCCGCAGGAAGCAAGTTCAGAAATGCCGGTCAGGTTTGTGTATCGCCGACCCGAATTCTGGTGCAGGAATCAGTTCAGGATAAATTTGTCGACAGCTTTGTTAAACGTGTCGAGGCAATGAATGTAACAAACGGTCTGGATGATGGTGCCAATATGGGGCCATTGGTTGGTGAAAGACGTCTTGATGTGATGGACCAGTTTGTCAATGATGCCACCAGCAATGGTGCGGAATTGCGGACAGGTGGTAACAGGCTGAACAAGCCAGGCTTTTTCTATGCGCCTACCGTGCTAAATAATGTGCCAAAATCAGCGATGATTATGAATGAAGAACCATTTGGTCCGGTTGCACCTATTTCTACCTTTAAAGATGTAGATGAGGTTATCAGCGAAGCCAACAGGCTGAATTTCGGTCTTGCGGCCTATGCGTTTACCCATAATCCGGCCATTATTGACAAGCTACGTGATAATATTGAATCAGGCATGCTTGCGATTAATTCGATTGTAGTTAGCACGCCAGAAACACCGTTTGGCGGCATCAAACATAGCGGTTATGGTTCAGAAGGCGGCGTTGAAGGGCTTGAAGCTTTTCTGGTTACCCGCTTTATGAGCGAAATTCACTAAGCTGGTTTTGCGATTCTGAATTTAACACAGATATAACACTAACAAAGGCGCGCATCGATTATTTGATGCGCCCTTTTTGTTTGTATTTTGGTGCGATGATGGTCGCCAGCCACAGCCCTGTTCCCACAAGGATAAGAGATATTGCATGAGAGGCGGTAAATTGCTCGCCAAGCACCAGCACCGCCAGCACAGATACATAGATAGGCACCATATTGGTATAGATGCCAGCGATGTTCGGGCTGGTCAGATCAACCGCCCGCATATAAAATAATTGTGATAAAAAGGAAGGCACAATCGCAATAAATAAAATGGTAAGCCACGCACTGCCTGATGGAAACTGGATTGCACCAAAGCCATATTCGATGGCTAGTAACGGAAATGAGCAAATCCACGCAATGATGGCAAGCCATGTCATCATCCCCATCCCGTCCAGTTCAGGTCTGATTCTAAGCCCGATAGTATATCCGGCATAAAGCAGACAGGCACATAGCATAAACAGATCGCCTTGACCAATATCTGCGCCAAGCAGGCTTAGCAGATCACCTTTGGTGATGATGATAATTACCCCTAATATCGTCAGGCTACAGCCTGTCATTTCTATCAGCGAAAGTGGCACACGAAAGATAAATGCCACGCCAAAAATAATTAATGCAGGCATGATTGACTGGATAAGCCCTAGATGAATGGCACTGGTATATTGTGCTGCAAGATAGAATAACGCATTAAAGCCAGTAAGCCCCAGCCCGCCCATACAGCACAGCCATAATTTTCTGGATTTTAAAATCGTGAAATCATCTAGCAATTTATGCCGCCGGATAGAGACCAGCAACAGCACAACAATCGTCCATCGCATCCAGACCACAACCATAGGCGAGATTTCATTGACCGATAATTTGCCCGCGATTGCATTTCCTGCCCAGCCAAGTGTTGTCAGGCATAATAGCAGGGGCGCTTGTGCATAACACCAGCGAAAAAATCCGATCATAGGGAATTTCTCAATTCTTGGAGGTAAATAATTGACAAGAGTTTACAAGACCTGTTTTGCTTGAACTAGTTAACTATTTTTTACCCCCAAGTGATAGAAAAAAATAAGATGAGCATATATTTTGAATCTGGTGCTGAAATGACGATGGGCACATTTCCGCTAAAGGCAGACCAGCTTGTTGATGCGGTAAAGCTGGCTTATGAGACAGGGTTTCGCAGTTTTGATACAGCCCAGATGTACCAGAATGAAGCAGATCTTGGTCAGGCACTTGCCGCTATCGGCGCGGATAGGGATGAGCTGTTCATTACCACCAAAATTCTGCCTGATAATCTAGGTCCGGATAAATTTATTCCCTCTGCAGAACAGTCTCTTAAAGCGTTAAGACTTGACTATGTAGATGTATTGTTATTGCACTGGCCGCATCCGCAAAAAGATAATGAAGAAGCTTTAGGTCTGTTACAGCAGGCCCATGATAAAGGGCTGGCCAGACATATTGGCATTAGCAATTACACCATCGCCATGATGGAACAGGCAGTGCATCTGCTAGATGTAAAACCTGTCTGTAATCAGGTGGAATTTCATCCCTATCTGGACCAGACTAAGCTGAAAGCTGCAGCTGACCGTTTGGGGGTAAGCCTTTCTGCCTATTGTCCGCTAGCAAAAGGCCAGATTTTAGATGATCCCGTAATCACAGAAATTGCCCAGCGATATGGCCGTCCGCCTGCGCAGATTGTATTGCGCTGGATTATCCAGAAAGGGGTATCTGCTAATCCAATGTCGACCAAAAAGGCCAACTTACAGTCAAATCGTGAGGCACTGGAATTCAACCTGTCTGGTGCAGATATGTATCTGCTTGACCAGCTAGGCGCACATCATCTGCGGATTGTTGACAAGCAAAGAATGCCAATTGCCCCTGACTGGGATTAAGATCAGCGGATAGTTCGCTGTCTGATAGATGAATTTTGTTGATTTTTCTGCTAAAAACGGTCAATTAGGCGGGATTATAAAGATCAGCGCTTGTGGCAGGTTTTAGCTAAAGGCGATATTGCTAATGAAGGTTAGAGATAGCCATGTCCAGTGATTCAGATATGTCTCAATCCGATATTTATGGGGTTGGGCAATGGGGTAGCGAGCTTGTAACGATACTGGATAATGGCCATATCGGCCTGTGTCATCCGTTTGATTCGCATAGCACCCCGACAGATTTAAGGCTTATCGTTGATAATTTGCACGAACGCGGCATTACTACACCGGTATTATTGCGTGTGACAGACTTTCTGAAATACCGGATTGATGAAATTAACAAGCAATTTAATCTGGCCATCTCAGAGCTTGGTTATCAGGGGCGTTATCAGGGCGTATTTCCGATTAAGGTGAACCAGCAGGCAGAAGTGATAGACAAAATTGCCGAATATGGCCATGAACATCATTTCGGATTTGAAGTAGGCTCAAAAGCAGAATTGCTGATTGCCTTATCACTTAATCTAGATGCTGAAACAGCCATTATCTGTAATGGTATTAAAGATAGCGAATTTCTTGAATTGGCGATTATGTCGCTTCAGCTTGGTTTTAATACCTTTATTGTGCTGGAAAGCCCGCGTGAGCTTGAGCTGGTGCTAGATGCAGTAGCAGGCACAGATATCCGCCCCCAGCTAGGCATGCGAATCAAGCTTACCAATACAGTTAGCGGCAAATGGGCAGAATCTTCAGGTGACAGATCAACCTTCGGGCTTACAATCTCGCAGATAATGGATGTGGTGAACAGACTTAAACAGACAGGCTATATTGATTGTCTGATTTTGCAGCATTCGCACTTGGGAAGTCAGGTACCGCAAATTATTGAAATCCGCAAAGCCGCGCAGGAAGCCTGTCAGTTCTTTACCGAATTACGTCGTGAAGGCGTGCCGTTACGCTATCTTGATTTGGGCGGCGGTCTTGGGGTCGATTATACAGGCGAGCATAACGCAAGTGCCAATTCGATAAATTATACCTTGCAGGAATATTGCCTGAATATTGTCGAAACAGTGAAAGACATCATGGATGAAAATAAGATGCCTCATCCGGTGATTGTAACCGAAAGCGGGCGGGCATGTGTCGCGCAATCCTCGATGCTGGTCTTTAATGTGCTAGACGCCACCCATTATGACAGCGATGAAAAAGTCACAGCAGCAGATGATGACCACCCGCTATTGTTAAAGATGCTAGATATTCAAAGCTATCTTACCAAAGACAGAATTCAGGAATGCTGGAACGATATGAAATATTATCGTGATGAAGCGCGCGCTTTGTTCAGGCGAAACCAGATAAGCCTTGCCATGACAGCCAGAATTGAGCAGGCCTATCTATATATGATGAACCATATAAAGACGTTACTAAAAGCATCTGATACCACTACCGAAGATGTCCAGCAGGCGCTATTCCAGCTTGCAGATATTTATCACTGCAATTTCTCATTATTCCAGAGCCTGCCTGATATATGGGCGATTGACCAGATTCATCCCATCGCCCCATTGCAGCGGCTAAATGAACCTGCTGAAAGATATGCTATTTTAAGCGATATCACTTGTGATAGCGACGGAAAAATTGACCAGTTTATTCTGGCGGACGGGCTGTCCTCTATCTTGCCTGTGCATGATCTGAAAGAAGATGATGATTATTTTATTGGCGTGTTTTTCATTGGTGCTTATCAAGAAACGCTAGGCGATTTACATAATCTGTTTGGTGATACAAATGTTGTGACCATCGGATTGCTAGAAGATGGCGGGTTTGAAATTATCAAGGAACAGGATGGAGACACTATCCATGAAGTGCTGTCCTATGTTGAATATGAGCCCAAAAGACTGGTCAATGCGTTCAAGGCGATTGTAGAAGCAGCGGTTAAAAAAGGCAGATTAAGCCCTGCTGAACGGCGCCGGATGATAAAATGCTATACAGATAGCATGAATGGCTATACCTATTTCGAACATCAGGAATCATAGGAAATCATATCTTGTATAAGGCCTAAATTTGTGGTGTGCAGTTAATAGATAGATGAGGTCAAAAATGTCTAAAGTTCTTGTAATTGGTGCAGGCGGGGTAGGGTCAGTCGCTGTGCATAAAATGGCAATGTTGGCAGACCAGTTTTCTGAAATTACGCTGGCTTCTCGCCGCTTGTTCAAATGTGATGAGATTGCTGCTTCGGTAAAAAAGCGCACAGGCATCAATATCACAACAGCAGAACTGGACGCAGATGATGCAGATGCTACCGCGCGGCTGATTGACAAGACAGGTGCCAAGCTGGTGGTTAATCTGGCACTGCCCTATCAGGACCTTACCATCATGGATGCGTGTCTGAAAGCAGGGGCAGACTATCTTGATACCGCAAATTATGAACCAAAGGATGAAGCCAAATTTGAATATCACTGGCAATGGGCCTATCAGGAGAAATTTGCCAAGCAGGGGCTGATGGCGCTATTGGGCTCAGGCTTTGATCCTGGTGTGACCAATGTGTTTACAGCCTATATTCGTAAACATCATATTGCCGAGATGAAGACGCTGGATATTCTGGATTGTAATGGTGGTGATCATGGCCAGCATTTCGCTACTAATTTCAATCCAGAGATTAACATCAGAGAAGTAACGGCCCCTGCACGCCACTGGCAAAATGGTGGCTGGATTGAAAGCCCTGCTTTATCACATAAAGTTGCATTTGATTTTCCCGAAGTAGGAATTCGCAATATGTATCTGATGTATCATGAAGAGCTTGAATCACTATCCACCCATTTTCCGGAGCTTGAGCGGGCACGGTTCTGGATGACTTTTGGCGATGCCTATCTTACCCATCTGAATGTGTTGCAGAATATTGGCATGACCTCAATTGAGCCGATCTTATATGAAGGCAAGCAAATTGTGCCATTGCAATTTCTGAAAGCAGTTTTGCCTGCCCCTGAAACATTGGGCAAATCTACCACTGGCAAAACCTGTATCGGCAATATTATTACGGGCACACAGGATGGTCAGGAAAAAACCGTCTATCTTTATAATATATGTGATCACGAAGCCTGTTTTGCCGAAGTAGGCTCGCAGGCGGTAAGCTATACAACAGGTGTGCCTGCCATGATAGGGGCAGCGTTGATGCTGGATGGACGTTGGCGCGCCGAAGGTGTGGTGAATATGGAACAGATGGACCCTGATCCCTTTATGGAGATGCTAAATCTGCATGGTCTGCCGTGGCAGCTTACTTCTCTTGACAGCCCTGTTAGCTTCTAGAAGGCCGGATATGGAAACCAAAACAGCAGGCGCGGGCCGGTTTGCCAATTTTGATCTGAGCGCTGTTCCCAGCCCCTGTTTTGTCATAGACACACAGAAAATTGCCGAAAATCTGGCTATTCTTGGCAAGATACAGAACCAGACAGATGCCAGAATCCTGCTGGCCCTCAAGGCATTTTCGCTCTGGTCAGTAGCAGATATGATCTCAGATACGCTATCTGGCTGTTGTGCCTCTGGATTATGGGAAGCAAAGCTGGCTCACCAATATTATGGCGGTATATTATCTAGCTTTTCGCCTGCCTATAAGCGTTCTGAGCTGGATGAATTATGTAGCCTGTCAGATCATCTGATCGCCAATTCGGCGGCGCAGTTACAGCAGATGAAAGAGATAGCTAACGCGCATCAGACACAGACAGGCTTGCGGCTAAATCCGGGTCTGGTGCTAGGCGAGGTGGATATGTATGATCCCTCCGCGCCAGGCTCGCGGCTTGGTATGCCGCTTGACCAGTTTGACCAGTTTGTAGCAGAAGGCGGGATGGCAGATATTGATGGGCTACATATGCATAGCCTGTGCGAGCAGGGATATCAGCCGCTTTCCGCGCTGGTTGACCAGATACGCCCTGCACTGGATTTGGCCAAAGGGTCATTTTCATGGCTTAATCTGGGGGGTGGACATATGCTCACTCACCCTGCCTATGATACAGCCAGCCTGATAGCGTTATTAAACAGCTTAAAAACAGAATATTCAGCGCAACTTTATCTTGAGCCGGGCATGGCGATTGCCTTTGATGCAGGGATTTTGGTTGGCGAGATTCTGGATGTGATCGATAATGACGGTGCGGTGGCGATCACAGATATTTCTGCTACTTGTCATATGCCTGATGTACTAGAAGCGCCCTATCGGCCTGCTTTGCTTGGCGAAGTTGAACAGGGGGTTGAGGTTGCGCTTGGCGGGCCAAGCTGTCTTGCTGGTGACCGGATTGGCCGCTATCAATTTGCAGATATACCGCAGGCTGGCCAGCGCATCGCTTTTCTGGATCAGGCGCATTATTCTATGGTCAAGACCACCAGCTTTAATGGTGTGATCCTTCCCTCAATCGCCTTGTGGGATTCACAAGCTGATTCATTGGAAATTATCCGCCAGTTTGACTATGAAGATTTTAAAGGCAGATTGTCATGACACGCGATATTTCAAGCTATTTTCTTGGCGAAGAGCTAAGCCATAATGAAATGGACAGAAACACCGCTTTGTTTCATGTATTTCCCTGTGGGCTGGAAAAAACCGTATCCTATGGTACAGGCACAGCGCATGGCCCTGCGGCGATCATCGCAGCTAGCCATCAGCTAGAACGGCTAATTGACGGACAAGAGCCAATCCTGCATGGCATCTATACCCACCCCGCGCTTGCGCTTTCAGGTACACCAGAAGAGGTGATGCAGCTCATCGCCAGCCATACAGAACAGACAGCCGCAACAGGTGCAATCCCTGTCACGCTTGGCGGCGAGCATGCACTTAGCTATGGCGCCGTGATGGGGGTACGCGCCGGCCTAGCAGATAATGAAGAGATAGGCATAATCCAGATAGATGCACATGCTGATCTCAGAGTTGCCTATCAGGGGCACCATTTCTCACATGCCAGCGTGATGCATCTGCTTGCCAATGAAGGGGTCCAGATTGCCCAGCTTGGGGTTAGGGCAATATGCGTAGAAGAGGTTGAAGCTCGAAAAAGCTATCAGATACTCAGCTATGATGGGCCTGAGCTGGTGCGCAATCAGATCTCGGCAATAAGCTTGCCTGACAATTTTCCGAAAAAGCTATATATAAGCTTTGATCTAGATGGGCTTGACCCGTCAATTCTGCCAGCAACAGGCACGCCTGTGCCTGGCGGGCTTGGCTATTATCAGGCGCTTGATTTGGTCGCATCTGCCGCAAAAGGGCGTCAGATAGTCGGGATGGATATTGTAGAGCTAGCCCCTGATCCAGCGCATCGGTCAAGTGATTTTGTGGCCGCCAGCATTTGCTATCATCTGATGGCGATTGCCAGCAAACACACAGGGGATAGATAATGAAAAAATCTGCCAGACGAAGCCTGTTATTTGCGCCTGCCCATCGCCCAGAACTGTTTGCAAAGGCAGTGGCAAAGGGTGCTGATCTTGTCTGTATTGAATGTGAAGATGCTGTGCCAGCCCATAAAAAGGCAGAGGCACGTGCCGAGATGGTAGCCTTGCTGTCCAGCCCATCGCCTGCGCGCGATACTGGCTATGAGCGGGTCGTGCGGATTAATGCGCTGGATACAGAAGATGGACAGGCGGATATAGAGGCAATCTGTGCGCATAAGTTGGCCCCTGAGGCGATATTGGTGCCGAAAATAGATACTGCCAGCCAGCTATCTGAATTGGCAGACCGGCTTGATACCGCAGGGGTGGCGTGCGAGCTGATGGCACTGATAGAAACAGCCAGAGGGCTGGAACATATCGCAGAAATTGTGCAGGCAACAGACAGGCTGAGCCTGTTATTATTTGGTGGTGTTGATTTATCTGCCGAGCTTGGCTGTGAGATGAGCTGGATGGCGCTATTATATGCGCGCCAGCGCACTATCCATGCCGCCGCGCTAGCATCTTTAGATGTGCTGGATATGCCCCATGTTAATATCACCTCTCTGGACGAGGTAGCAGAAGAAGCAGAAAAGGCGCGCGAGATCGGCTTTACCGGCAAGGCTGCCATTCATCCGGCACAGCTTGACATTATTCATCAGGCGTTTAGCCCGACAGCCCAGCAAATAAACACAGCTCAGGAAATTATTGCTGCCTGCAATCAGGCAGAAGGCGGGGCTGCGCTATTTGATGGCAAGCTGATTGAAAAGCCTGTTCAGCTACAGGCGCAATTGGTGCTGGATAAGGCACGCATGCTTGGTCTGATATAACGCTTATGCGCCTGTGAATTTTGGCGGCCGTTTCTCGTTAAAGGCGGCAATGCCCTCATGCCTGTCATCTGTTGATACGCATCTGTTATAGGATTCAATTTCAAACATCAGCCCATCTGCGAGTGATAAATCTTCGGCACGCGAGATAGCCATTTTAGCTTGTCTTACTGCAACAGGCCCGTTGGCTGCGATCGCTTCTGCTTTTTTTGTGACCACAGATAATAGCTGGTCGGCTGGCACAACTCCGTTGATCAGCCCCCATTCACAGGCCTCATCAGCACTAAAAACAGCCCCTGTGAGAATAAGCTCTTTGGCGCGCCGGCTGCCAATAGCACGCGCCAGATTCTGCGTGCCGCCAGCCCCCGGAATAATCCCTAGCTTTACCTCTGTCTGGGCAAATCTGGCATGTGGCGCGGCATAGGCAAAATCAACCATTGAGACAAGCTCGCATCCGCCGCCATAGGCAGCACCATTAATTGCCCCAATAATTACCAGCGGGCATCCCATAATCGCTCGTACCATGCGCTCATAGACCAGATGCTGGGAAAACCATTCAGCATCGCTCATCCCGTTACGTTCTTTTAAGTCGCCCCCTGCACAAAAAGCCTTATCGCCTGCCCCTGTCAGAATAACTACCCTGATATCTTTTTCAGAAGCATGAAGATTCATGCTGAGATATTCAAAACAATCTACCAGCTCTTCTGCCATCTGGGTGTTAAAGGCGTTAGAAACCTCAATCCGGCTCATTTCGATTTTCAAAATATGTGGCGATAACATCTCGTATTTTAAGTTCGTGTAGGTCTTATCCATCATCATCATCTTTATCTTTATCTGGCAGGGATTGATGGCAGGCAGACAGGGTGCAGACCATCAGGCTTTGTTCATACTATCACAGTGGAGAATGTCATTTAAACTTGTCAAGCTTTGTACTGTTTGCTGATATATTGATAGTGTAGTGAGTAAAATTTCGGGAAAATAGGCATCAGATGCAATCAACAGGGTTAGAGGACGAACTAAGCGGCATTACAGCGATATGTATCGAACAGGCGGTTGCCGCGCCTTATTGCGGATTGCTGATGGCTGATGCTGGTGCGCGAGTTATCAAAATAGAACGCCCCGAAGGCGATTTTGCACGTGGCTATGATAAGGGGGCGGATGGGCATAGTACTATTTTTATGTGGCTGAACAGGGGGAAGGAATCTATCTGTCTGAACCTGAAGGCAGATGAAGATATGGCATTGCTCAGAAAGATGATCGATAAAGCAGATATTCTGGTCAGCAATCTTGCACCCGGCACAGTGGAAAAAATGGGTCTTGTGGGCGAGCAATTACGCCGTTCCAATCAGGGGCTGATTACCTGCCGGATTAATGGCTATGGCTCTGAGGGGCTGGCTGCAAAGAAAAAGGCCTATGATTTTCTGGTACAGGGGGAAAGTGGTGTGGTGGCAGTAACTGGCACGCCCGAACATCCTGCACGTGTCGGGGTATCTTTAACTGACCTGTCAACAGGGTTGACGGCTTTTTCGGCTATTTTGCGCGCGTTGCATATGCGCTATCGCACTGGCAAAGGTGTCGATTTGGAAATTAGCATGTTTGACGTGATGACAGACTGGATGAATATGGCTTTGTGCGGGCATCGATATTTTGGTGGCGCGCCAGCACGCACAGGGCTAACCCATTCTTTTGTTGCACCCTATGGCGGCTATCATTGTAAAGATGGCAAGCAGGTGCTTCTATCTATCCAGAATGACAGGGAATGGGTTGATTTCTGCAATCATGTACTGAAACAGCCTGAGCTTGGCGAAGATGCGCGCTTTATTCATAATACAGACAGATACACACATCGCGAAATTCTGGCTGATATTATCAATGACTGTTTTTCAACTTATCGGGCAGAAGATATAATCACCTTGCTAGATAATACCAGAATTGCCTGTTCAACCTTGAATGATGTGAAAGATGTGTCTGTTCATCCCTTTTTGAAAGAACGCCAGATTTCTATGGGAGAGGCGGTGATCGATATTGCCGATTTACCTGTCAGGCGTAAACAAGGTAGTGTCCAGAGGGCGCCGTTGAAAGGTGAACATTCAGACCAGATACGGGCCGAATTTTCAGTCTAGATATTCTATTTGTTATTCAATCAGCAAGGATAAACCAGCATGAGATATACGCTATCACATGGCGAAATAAGAGACGGTATCATAAAGCTTTGCCAGCAATTTGATGACAAATACTGGCAGGCCTGTGATCAGGAAAATGCCTATCCGGCTGAATTTGTACAGGCATTGACACAGGCAGGCTATCTGTCTGCACTTATCCCCGAAGCCTATGGCGGGCTTGGCTTGCCGCTATCTGCAGGGGCAGCGATTTTAGAAGAAATTCACAGATCAGGTGGCAATGCGGCGGCCTGCCATGCGCAAATGTATACAATGGGCACTGTGCTACGGCATGGCTCTGAGGCGCAGAAACAGCGTTATCTGCCAGAAATAGCTTCTGGTGGGTTAAGGCTTCAGGCATTTGGCGTGACAGAGCCAGGTTCAGGTACAGATACCACAGCCTTGCGCACAACCGCCGTTAGGGATGGCGATAACTATATCGTAAATGGCCAGAAAATCTGGACATCAAGGGCAGAACATTCTGATCTGTTGCTGTTGCTGGCTCGCACGACCCCAAAAGAACAGGTAAGCAAAAAGACAGATGGGCTTAGTGTGTTTTTGGTAGATATGCGCGAGGTTGTTGGTAAATCACTTACCATCACCCCTATCCGCACCATGATGAACCATGCCACAACCCAGCTATTTTTTGATAATATGGTTGTGCCGGCGGCAAATCTTATCGGAGAGGAAGGTAAAGGCTTTCGCTATATCCTGTCTGGTATGAATGCAGAACGGCTATTAATTGCTTCAGAATCAATAGGTGATGCAAAATTCTTCATCGAACAGGCAACGGCCTATGCGGGCGAGCGTGAAGTATTTGGACGGCCGATTGGCAAAAATCAGGGGGTACAATTTCCAATTGCACGTGCCTATGCCGAGATGCGGGCGGCAGAGCTGATGATAGCCGAAGCATTGCGCCTATATGAAGATGGACAGTCACCCGGAGAAGAAGCCAATATCGCAAAAATGCTGGCCGCAGATGCCGCTATGGCGGCAGGCGAGGCCTGTATCCAGACCTTCGGCGGATTTGGGTTTGCGTCCGAATATAATATTGAACGGAAATATCGCGAAGCACGGCTATATCAGGTCGCGCCAATATCAACTAATCTTATCCTTAGCTATATTGCAGAACATGTTCTGGGAATGGATAGGTCGTACTAGCCAGCCGGTCAAAAGGAGATAAAAATGACAGATTGTACATCTTATGATCTTGTTGAATGGGGCGAAGATTTCAAGAAAAGCCAGCATCAGATAGCCCCGCCAACTGGCAAGGCTGTTCTGGTTAAGGTGACAGCCGCCGGCCTGTGCCATTCTGATCTACATATCAGAAAAGGATTTATGGATCTGGGCGAACGTGGCAAGCTGACCTTTGTGCAGAGAGGCGCAACATTGCCCTTAACGCTAGGCCATGAAATTGCCGGCGAGGTTGAGGCTGTTGGTGCAGACGTCACCGATATTACGGTCGGGCAGAAAGTCATTATATTCCCATGGATTGGCTGTGGGGACTGTCTTGCCTGTTCTGAAGACAGGGAAAGTGACTGTACGGCGATGCGCATTATCGGGATTCACCGTAATGGCGGCTTTGCCAGCCATGTGATGGTGGATGATGAAAAATTTGTGATTGATATTACCGGTATGGATGCTGCTACGGTTGCACCCTATGCCTGTTCAGGACTAACAGTCTATAATGGGCTGAGCAAAATCGGGGCGCTTCGGGCGCATGAATGGCTAGCAGTTTTAGGGGCAGGCGGGCTAGGGTTGAACGGCATTGCCATTGCAAAAGCAATGGGGTTCAAACAGGTCATTGCGATTGATATTGATGATGCAAAATTGCAGACAGCCAGCGATATGGGTGCAGATGCGGTGCTGAATTCGACAGAAGATGGCGCGGCCGAAAAGCTAGTATCGCTTACTGGTAATGCGTTGTTCGGGGTGCTTGACACCTTTGGCAGCGAGCAGACAGGCACGTTGGCGGTTACTGCTCTTACCAAGTCAGGGCGATATGTTGTGGTTGGCCAGCATGGCGGTGATTTCAAAATGCCGCAAATCTGGCTTCCGCAAAAAGCATTGACAGTCAGAGGCTCACATGTCGGCAATAGCGGCCAGTTGCGGGCGTTAATTGATATGTTCAGAGAGGGAAAATTAAAACCGATTCCGGTAACCACTCAGCCATTAAGCAGTGTCAATGACGCGGTGGCCGCGCTTCAAAAAGGTGAGGTGGTTGGCCGGATTGTATTTGACCCGACGCTGGATGAATGACAGACAGCGCTATAGTGCGCTCAGGCGTCTTTCAGGAATACCGGATATTTCCATTTCAATCGCAAAGATAGCGCCAGCTTCCGGCTGGTCATTCCTTTCAGACTGGCTTAGCCCCTCATAGGCTGAAGTCGCATACAGGGTTTTGAGATCAGGCCCACCAAAACAGGGGCAGGTAATCTGGCTCGCCGGCAGCTCGATGGCTTCGACAAAGCGGCCTGTTTCATCATAACAGGCTATTCTGCCTGCCCCCCATTGGGCATTCCATAATCTGCCAGCACTATCTAGCACTGCCCCGTCAGGGTTCAGCCCTTCTGGTGCGAGGTCAACAAATAATTCTTTTTCGCCGATTGGCAGGCCTGTCTCTTCATCAAGGGCGATCTGGTAAATCGCCTGTGTGGGTGTATCTGCAAAATAGGCCAGTCTGCCATCTGGCGAAAAGCAGGTAGCATTTGGAATTGAAGTGGCAGGAAATAGCGAGCTTATCTGTCTGTTGCGGATATGATAGACACTGCCTGCCCCTGTCTCTAGCTTGCGTCCCATCGTGCCAAACCAGATGCTGTCAGCAGGTCCCGTCCGGCTGTCATTTGAACGCGTTAGCGGATTATCTGCTTCTATTGCCAGATAAGGGGAGGTCTTGCCTGTCTGTCTGTCATAGCAGATAAGCCCTGAGGCAGATGCAATCAGCAAGTCTGGTGCAGGTGCAAAAAAGCCAGCCGCCACAGGCTCATCAAACTGGACAAGCTGATAGTCCTGACTGTCAGGCGAGCCGATAAATAGCTGATGGTTATTAATATCAAACCAGATTAGCTGAGCTGTTTCATCATCCCAGATAATGCCTTCCCCCAGCTCGTTTCTGATCGTGAAGATGGTGTTATATTCGCGTTTCTTCAAAGTCATGATACTGCCTGTCATGTTATCTACCAGTTAAGGTAATGTGCTATCATCTAGCCGCTTTACCTTCTTTGTCAATTATGTTTAAGCTTGTCTAGCTGATGAAGATAGGGACGTTTGTTTGAATTTGAGAGGTTAAAAAGCAAGATGGCCGAGATGACACTTTATCCCTCGCTAAAGGGAAAAACAGTTCTAATTACCGGCGGCGGTTCTGGTATTGGAGAGGCGATGACACGTGCATTTATTGCACAAGGATGTAATGTTGGCTTTCTTGATTATGATAAAGAGGTCTCACAGCGTCTGGTTGACGAGTTGGCCAGCGATAGGCTGCATTTTGAATATTGCGATCTGAGGGATATTGACGCGCTGAAGCAATCGGTTAAGGCGGTCAGTGCCGCGCTTGGCCATATCAACGTGCTGGTAAATAATGCCGCACGAGATGACAGACACACGCTGGAATCAGTCACGTCCGAGTATTTTGACGAACGTATCGCCACCAATATCAAACACCAGCTGTTTGCCTCTCAGGCAGTGGTGGCAGATATGGAAAAAGCTGGCGGCGGCTCAATTATCAATATGGGTTCGACAAGCTGGATGATAGGTCAGGGCGGTATGCCCTGCTATACCACTGCCAAATCTGCAGTTCAGGGATTGACACGCGGGCTGGCGCGCGATCTTGGGCCAAAACATATTCGGGTAAATTGTGTTGTGCCCGGCTGGATCATGACAGAACGCCAGATCAGCATGTGGCTTACCGAAGAAAGCGAAAAAGAACTGATGCAGCGTCAATGTGTGAAGCGTAAGCTGATACCTGATGATATTGCACGCTTTGTGCTTTTTATGGCATCTGATGAAGCTAGTGCCTGTTCCAACCAGACCTATATTGTGGATGGCGGCTGGGTATAAACACCCCCATTTTTTGAGACTCTTTGACTGTTTTTGGCGAGAAAAACTTTACTTTTTCAGCATGAAATAAAAATGTCAAAAATTTAGGTTGCAAAAATTATGAATCATTCTATCGTTTTTGTGGGATTCTTCCCTTTTCATTAGTTAATTGGAGGAAATGATGAAAAAATTTGTACTCGCATTATCAGCTGCGATGCTGGTGGCAGGGGTCGCACATGCAGAACGGTATGTGATGGTTACACATGGTGAAGGTAAAGATCCATTTTGGCCGGTTGTGCAAAAAGGTGGTGAAGATGCTGCGCGTCATGTAGGGGCTGATTTTGAATATATCTTCAACCCATCAGGTGATATGGGTGATATGGCAAAGTCAATTGCAGCGGCCGCCGCAACTCAGCCAGATGGCATGGTGATTTCATTGCCAGATCCAGATGCGCTAGGTGGCGCGATTAAAGATGCTGTTGCAGCAGGTATTCCTGTGGTAACCATGAATTCAGGTCTTGAAAGCTCAGCTAGTCTTGGCGCGCTGATGCATGTTGGTCAGCCTGAATATCTTGCAGGTCAAGCCGCTGGTAACAGAGCAAAATCAGAAGGTGCATCAAAAGCACTTTGTATGATTCAGGAAGCCTATAACACTGCGCTGAACGACAGATGTAACGGCTATGGCGAAGCGGTGCCTATCAAGCTGATCGACAGCTCAAACGATCCAGCTACTATTCCGACACGTGCGGCAGCTGGTCTGCAGGCAAATCCGGATGTAGATGCTGTATTGTCAGTTGGCCCGCATGTATGTGCCGGCGTTCAAAAGGCAATTGATGATCTTGGCATGTCAGTTCACCATTCATGCTTTGACCTCAGCCCTGAGGTGATGGACATGATCAATGCAGGCAAGGTGAAGTTCACCATTGACCAGCAGCAGCGTCTGCAGGGTTATATGCCTATCATTGTGATGCACCTATATAATAATGGTGCAGGTCTGTTGCCAGGTGCAAACATTCCATCAGGACCAGGCTTTGTTGATAAGTCAAATGCATCATCTGTGTCTGCATTAGCAGGTATCGACAGATAAATCTCAGGATATACATCCTGTCGGGGTGGCTATAGTATGCTAATAGCCGCCCCAGCTTTTCTTTATTTATGTGCATGACCGTAAACATAAACAGGGCAGGCGTATTTTGCTTAATAGAGCGCCATGTCCCCATTAAAGGAAGACTTCATGGCAACCTCTACTGCATCTAGAAAAGAAACTGACCGGCTGGAACAAAAAGGCTGGCTAAAAACGATGTTGGCCAGACCAGAAATCGGGCCTATCGGGGTGATGCTGCTGCTATTCGGTATGCTAGGATATTTTTCAATCCCAGCAGGTGAATTTTCGCTTAATCCATTTGCAGGTGAAGGTTTTAATGCGCTTGGTATACGCAATAATCTGAGGGTTATCTCACAGCTTGGTATTATTGCACTTGGGGCAGGGTTGCTGATTATCGCTGGTGAGTTTGATTTGTCGATTGGCTCGATGATCGGTTTTGCGGGCGCAACAATGGCCATGATATTGCGCTGGGGATTTTCCATCATCATTCCCTATATTTCCTTTGATGGCGGTTTTCATATTGAATTTCTGACCTTGATACATATCCCCGATGTCTCTGCCATTGGCGCGATTATGATAACCATGTGTTTTACGCTATTTTTTGGCTGGCTTCAGGGATTTATCGTGGTGCGTTCTGGTCTGCCGTCATTTATTGTAACATTGGGCGGTCTATTTTTCCTGCGCGGCCTGACAGAGGTAAGTTTGCGAGCCTTTAACCATCGCCCTGACCAGCTAAAAGGGGCTACTACGGTCACGGAAATTCCAGACATTAAAAATATCGTAAATGTGCCAGGTCATGGCGAGATGGAAAGAGAGGCGGCAAAGGCGCTGCCTGAACAAGAATTAATCGCATTAAAAAATAATTTGCCAGATGATCTGGTCTCCAAGCTGACGGCACAGCTTGAATATACCTATCAAAGGGTAGCCGATGCGAAAACAGAACTGCTGGTCAAAAAGGGTGTACAGCCGCTTGAGCGCGCGCTTGAAAATGCGATTGCCAGCAATAACGAATTTATGGCCAATACGATTCGTGACAGAATAGACAGTT
>Ga0181565_10001280_pt1 | contig 19226 bp, 16 predicted proteins | sample 101ome_16_FD_129661 | JGI IMG/M metagenome (GOLD analysis project Ga0181565, IMG submission 129661) | Coastal salt marsh microbial communities from the Groves Creek Marsh, Skidaway Island, Georgia - 101401AT metaG (megahit assembly) | ecosystem: Environmental > Aquatic > Marine > Intertidal... | reverse complement strand
CCAGCCGCCATTGAGCACCGCGGCATTGTCAAAACCGCAGGCGCGCAGCAGCCACCATACTCTTGCTGCCCAGGCATGGTTGCCGCGGTCATAACAGACCACTGCCGTACCGTCGCCGATACCGCGCTGGAGAAAGGCTTCTGCCAGTTGTTCCGGCGCAGGCATCATCATGTTCAGGGGGGAGGTCTTGTCGGACAGTTCTTCGCCGGTACTGATATAAGCGCTGCCGGGAATATGGCTTTCATGCCAGGTTGGCTCGCCTGAGGCAAAGGCGATACTGCCGTCTTCCCGGGTCTGCATGACCATGGCACAGTCTAAAATGCGCAGGGACGGATCCCCGAGGTGATTTTCCAGCCAGTCTGCCTCGACCAGGGGTGAAGGGATAGTGAGTGACATCGGGTGCTCCGTGAAATGCTGTCTGTTTCAGTTCAGACAGATGATAACCGGACGGGTTCCCAATGCCATACGCTGGATCAAGCCAAAAAAATGGCCAGACAATTGTCTGGCCATGAATGCTCTATGTCAGGAAAGAATAGTGATCAAAGTGCAGTGAGGAACAACCGCACTTGTCAGAGTGGGGCTTCGAACGGATCAGAGACTTCATCAACACAGGCGCGGATCACGCGACGCAGGTTCAGCTCGTTGTCCTGATGCGCAGTGATGTCCTCGGGGCTGATCAGGCCATCGCTGTTGGCATCAATACGGTCAAACAACACATAGGCGCGTTCGGCAAGGGCAGTACTGAGTTCCGCCAGGGTGATGTATCCGTCCAGATCAGTATCGACAGCATCAAAACGGTCCTCGACTTCATGCGGTCCTTCCCAGTCGGTGATGGTTTCACGGACGCAGGCGATGACTTCTTCGCGCTCCGTGGTGTCACCACGGGGGCCATGACGTGGTGGGCGACTGGCTTCTTCCTCACTCAACAGGCCGTCACCATCAGCATCACGGCGGTCGAATTGATCGTCGACCCGGGCCAGGCGGGCATCGAGAAATTCGTCCTCATCAACATAGCCGTCGCCGTCGCTGTCCAGGCGCTCGATCAGCAAGTCCGGATTGCCGCCGGGATGCCCCGGACGATGACGACCCCGACCGGCACCCGGCCCACGTCGTTGGTGGCCCTCAGCGCCGGCATGCTGTGGTGAAAAGCCGGGACCGCTGTCCTGGGCCTGGGCAACCGGCAACAGTGCGGTACCCACCAGTAGCGTGGTTCCCAGAATGATCAGTTTGTTCAGTTTCATGTGCCGTACTCCTGTACGTGTTAGTGCTCGATTGAAAGGGGGAATACCGGCCGGAGTATTCGCTTCACCCGTAACAACGAGCAGACTGAAGACTGGTTGACACGTCGCGCTGAAATTGTGAACTACTTCAAAGCGTGGATAGCGTGACTGACCGTTGTCGGCACTCCGCTGTGCGCGTTGCAATAGCCCGGTTGCCGGGTAGAATGACTGTTTCATTCCAACCCCACCTTAGTCCGGAGACTCTGGCATGTCGCTGCCCGAATCACAGCGTCGTGAAACCCTGCAGGCGCTGGGAATCGACTGTTATCTGCCCCGCGTGCAATTGCCGGGTGCGCCTGATTCCTCCCTTTATACCGTCTATACCGTCGTGACAGAACAGGTGACACAAGTGTCCGCCCCGGCTACGGCGCCAGCACAGGCGGACGCGGCGCAGGATCACAGGCCGGCACCTCCGGCGCCCTCAACTCGTGCCGAACGGGTCGCTGCGAAAGTGACGGAGAAGCCCGCGCAACCTGAACGTCCCCAATCACTGGAAAAGACACAGGAAAAGGCACAGGAAAAGCTACCGAAAAAAGCACTTGAACAGGCAGCGGCCGACACCAGCCGGGTCCGTGAAGAGATCAAGCTGCAACTGGTTTGCATTCGCGGCGGTGGTGATCTCGCCATTCTTGCTGCGATGCCTCACCTCGGGCCGACCGAGCTGTCGCCAAGACACCAGGCATTGCTGGCCAACCTGCTGCGCGGTTGCAGACTGGCTCCCGGTGACCTGGCGATTGAGGAAAAACCCTTTCGCTGGCCCATGGTGACCGGCCTGCACGTGGACAACAGCAAGCGTGCGGCAGCAATGGCACTGAAAGCCTACCTGCACCAGAAAATGTCGGACTGGGAAACCCGCAAGCTGCTGGTCCTTGGTGAAGCGGTGGTAAGACGATTGTTCGAGTCCGACGCCGAAACGCCGGAACCGCCTCTGCCCCCCGACTGGCAAATTGCCTGGACACGCAGTCTGGATGAATTGCTGCAGCGGCCGGTACTGAAAAAGGATGCCTGGCAGCAAATCCGGCAGCAATTCTCCTGACCGCGACACTGCAATCAATTACCGACTCCCGGCAGGATGCAAAACCTCAGTTTCAGAAAGATGGAAAAAGCGGACCTGCCAGCCGTGGTCCGTATCGAAAATGACTGCCAGTCACATCCCTGGTCGCTGATGCAGTTTTTGGAGGGCTTTCATGCCGGTCATAGCGGGTGGCTCGCAACCCGCGAAGTGGACGGAGCCGAGCTGCTGGTGGGATTTGCCATCGTCATGTCGGTGCTTGATGAATGTTCTCTGCTCAATATCTGCATTCAGCCGGACTGCCAGAAACAGGGCTTTGGCTGGCAGCTGCTGGAATTTGTGCTGGCCCGGGCGGCCGCTGACAACATGACCCGCATGTTCCTGGAGGTCAGGGCCTCAAATAAGGCGGCGATTCGTCTTTATGAACGCGCCGGGTTTGAACAGGTGTCGGTGCGGCGGGATTACTACCCGGCCGTGGTTGGGCGGGAAGACGGCCTGGTTTATATCCTGTCTTCGTTTTCTTCCGGGTCTTTGCCGGATGCCTCGTCCCCGGAATCCGGCCGCTGATGCTCGTCCAGCAGCGAACCTTCCCAGGGCGCATTTTTCTCCAGTAGTTTGCGTTTGAGCAGTGACAGCAGCTTGAATACTGACACCGCCAGCAGGGCCAGCATGACAATGCCGGTCATAAACAGCACGGTGGTGACGATGAAACCACTGACCTCTTCAGCAGGCACCTCGGCAAAATTGATGACGGCATAAACCGAGGCAACGCCGACCAGAATACCTGAGAGAGTATTCCGGGTTTTCTTGCTCATCTTTCTGGCCAAGGGATTACAGTTCTGCCAGGGCGTCCAGCAGACGCTGGTTGTCTTCTGGCGATCCGATCGTGATACGCAGCTTGTCCTGAAGCCTGTCTTCCTGTTTGAAGTAACGCACCAGAATGCCCTGATCCTTCAGCGCCAGATAGATGCGCTCGGCCTCTCCGGCACCGTCACCGGATTTGCCCGGCACGGTCGCGAGCACGAAGTTGCTCTGGCTGTCCAGCACGGCAAAGCCCAGTTTACGCAAACCTGTCGTGACCCGATCCCGCTCGTCCCGCACCGCACGCCAGGTCTGGCTGGCATAATCCTGGTCTTCAAGGGAGGCCAGGGCCAGCGCTTGTGAAATCAGGTCTGTGTTGTAGCTGTCCTTGGTTTTCATCAGCGGTTCGATCAGGGCCGGGGAGGCCAGGCCATAGGCCATGCGCAGACCGGCCAGCGAATAGCCTTTGCTGAACGTGCGCAGGATAAGCACATTGTCATGATCGCGTACCAGCTGCGAGGAGTCGTAGGCGAGCTCCGGGGCCACGAAATCGATATAGGCCTCATCCAGCAGCAGGACACCGCCATATCCCGCTGCCAGTTCGGCAATGGTATTGATGTCGGTCAGTGTTCCGGACGGCGCATGCGGGTTGACCAGGAAGGTCAGTCTGGCACCGGAACTGTTGAGCAGGTCGGTGTAGTTTTCGGGCAGCTGGTACTGGTCATCCAGCTCGAAATTGATCATCTCGCAACCGTGTGCTGCCGTCAGCACCTGGTACAGGGTATAGGTTGGCCGCGCTACGGCGACCTTTTCAGAGACTTCCACAAAAGTCGCGATGGCCATGCGCAGCAGTTCATCGCCGCCATTGGTGACGATGACATTCTCAGCAGACAGGCCATGCCTGGCGGCGATGGCATCCCGCAGCTTGCGCGCCGTGGGCGAGGGATACTGACGCAACCTGGCGACATCGCAGTCTGCCAGCGCCTGGCTGACCGCCGGGCTGGGAGGATACGGGTTCTCATTGGTGTTGAGCTTGATGATGCCCGGGGCGTCAATCTGTTCGCCGGGGACATAAGCGGCCATAGCCTGAATGTTCTTGCGTTCGTATGCCATAGGAAATCTTTTTTCTATACGCCCTTATGGGGCGAAAATTATGGGGCCGGCGCGTTGGTCGGTAAAGCGCGGCCGGTTAAATTATCGGGTAAGTAGGTGGTCAGCCGGTTATGCCAGCCTGCCAGCCAGCGCGATTCATTGCGGGCCGGCGGCGCATTGTCGACTCGCGTGGTCAGCACATGGGCGGCCGAGCGCACAAATTCTGCGAGCGCCTGATCAGGCGTCTGCACATCGGCCATGCCCAATAACACCTGCCTGAGTCCCCAACCGGTGTTGTTGTAGGTTTCACGCGCAGACACGCCGGTGCCCTTGAAATTAACATAATCAATCAATGCATATAACCCATACGGGATGTTGCTGGAGGCAACCAGGGCAAAGCGGTTTTCCAGCATGTCGCGTTGGACAGGGTCTGCCGTTGCAGAAAGCATGGTAGCCAGAGCCTGGTCGAAGCGCGAAACGATGAAGGCGGTTTGCAGCGGCATGGTGATAGCCAGCAAATCGCGCAACGCCGTCAGCCGGGGGCTATCCATGTCTGCCAGGAAGCTGTCTCGGTCAGGCCAGGGGGCATTGTACCCGGCAGTCTCGATCCAGGCCGGAATGTCTTGTCCCTGTGCCTGCATGAAGCGCATCAGGGCGGGGAAGCTTTCCTCAAAAATGCCGTCCTGGTCCTGGCGATACCAGATGAAGTGGCCAATGCCCAGGGACGGAAAATCCTCACCGGTATTCCAGGCTGTCAGGCAGCGTCTGTCCCGGCTGCACTCGTTGGCAAAGATACGGTCTCCGAGCCAGGTGTACTCCTCGGACGTCGGGGCGGGCAGGTTACTGGCTGACTGAGCCCGGGCGATGCCGGCACCCTGAAACAACCCGGCAAACACCGCTGACAGGCATAACAGCGGCAGGAGAAAAGCCGGGCGCAGGGACGGTAAAACAGACCCGGTTGCTGGGCAGTGGCATGTGCCAGTCAGGGGCGAACGTGGCGGTTTGTGCCGGCTGAGTAGATTCCAGACCAAGGTGTGTTAATCTTTGGGGAGTTGATGAATACTGGCAAAATTCTAGCATAAAGTACTGTGAGTTCAGACCGTTAATAAGCCTCGTTAAAGCCGATTGTCAAAGCCCCGGGTTTCTCCCACCGGGTTTCTGGATGAAAATTCCGCTTCAGGGCACAATGCGCACTCTCACTGGACTGGCCTGGGTGGAAAAGTGCCGGGATCGAGAGACCGGTATGAAGTGGCGAGGCTTATGTCAGCAAGATTTCAGACTCGGGCAATTTGACATGACATGCCAGTCACAGGTTGTTACGCACTCTCGCAGGAGGCATGTCACAGGATGATGCTGCATGTCGTGTCTGGCTCAGTGCCTGGCTGAATGCCGCAGGCGACAGTGTGCGGAGAAAAGCCGTAAACAGTATTTAACAAACATGTAGTAGTCGCTAGTCGCCAGGGCGCCTGGCCATCCGCGAGCAGCAGGTGGTCATCAGGGTTCGCTCGAACACGGCGCACTCAGCGGCAAGGAAAAACAGGAATCGTGGTAGAAAGCACAACAGACGAAACCGTCAGGCCTGACGCAGAGCAGAAGGATGCTACCAAGGGGGTTCAGGCTGAGGATGATTTCGTCCTTCAACTGGCCGCCCTCTTCAAGCAGCTCAAATTCTCCAAGAACCTGAAGAAAGCGATGAAGGAGGTGGAAGTCACCATCCTTGATCTCATGCACTGCAAGATGTTCACGATTTTCCAGTCCTTTGGTAACGGCAAGGAAATCCTGGCCAGCTTCAAGGGGGACATCCGGCCAAAAGATCCCAACGAAAAAGACGTCGAAATTCGCGTGCCGTTTACGCCGACCTCACTGGCCGGGTACGTCGCGCTCAGCCAGCGCCCGATTCTTGTCGAGGATGTCTACGATGCCGACAAACTGACGGAAATCCATGCCCGCCTGAAGTGGGACAAGAGCTTCAGTGAATCCCAAGACCTGTTCTTCAAATCCATGATCGTCGTGCCGATCAAGGACGACATACTGCTGGGTGTGGTCCAGCTCATCCGCTTCAAGGATGATCCGGTTTTTACCAGCACCGATCTCAAGCATGCGCAAATGCTGGCGCAGATGCTGGCCAAGCAGTTCCGTTCGGAATTCCAGAGCACCCAAGGTCCTTACGACTACCTGGTGCAGCAGGGCAAGCTCAGTGCGAAGGACCTGGATGAAATCGAAAAGGGCGTTTCATTATATGGTGGCACGGTCACCAAGATGCTCATGGACGACTACAAGTTAGAGCCGCAGGAAATCGGCAAATCCCTGGAGCTTTACTATCGCGTCCCCTGGATGGGATATGACAAGAACATCACGCTGCCGATTGATCTGATGGAAAACCTCGGTGCCAGTTACCTACGCAACAACCTCTGGGTACCGGTGGCCGGCAGCAAGGAAGAGGTCACGATCCTGATCAGTGACCCCAGTAATTACCAGCGCATCATGGAAATCCAGGGCATCCTCAATGCCAGGAACTATGTGTTCCGGGTCGGCCTGGCCGAGGACATCCTGCGTTACCTCGGGGGCACCGAGGAAGAGGACGATACTGAAGGCTTTGATGATGTATTCAAGAGCCTGGAGGCGGAAAGCGGCGTCGAACTGGACGATTCGAAAGATGACCGTGACGATGCCGAAAGTGCCGCTGCTGCCTCGGGCATCATCCAGTTGGTCAACCGCATCATTATCGAATCCGACAAACTCGGTGGCTCGGATATCCATATCGAACCGGGCAAGGAAAAATCACCCGGGATTGTGCGCGTGCGCGTGGATGGCGTGTGCCGCGAAATTCTCAAGGTTCCGGCAGAACACACCGGCGCCCTGATTGCCCGTATCAAAGTCATGTCGCGCCTGGATATCTCCGAGCGTCGCCTGCCGCAGGACGGCAAGTGCAAACTAAAGATCCGGGGCAGGGCACTGGAACTGCGTGTCGCCACCGTGCCCACCGTGAATGGTGAAAGTGCGGTGCTGCGTATCCTGGCTGCCGGTTCTGCGATGCCACTGGAAAAACTGAACCTGGCACCGAAGAACATGGAAAACCTGATGGAGATCACCAAGCACCCGCACGGGCTGATCCTGGTGGTAGGTCCGACAGGTTCCGGTAAAACCACCTCGCTGCATGCCGTGCTGGGCCATCTCAACACGCCGGACCGCAAGATCTGGACCGCCGAGGACCCGGTGGAAATCACCCAGCCTGGTCTGCAACAGGTGCAGATGCAGCCGAAAATCGGTTTCACGTTCGCCGCGGCCATGCGAGCCTTCCTGCGTGCCGACCCCGACGTTATCCTGATCGGTGAGATGCGGGACCATGAAACCGCGCATATCGGCATTGAAGCCTCGCTCACCGGTCACCTGGTGTTGTCCACCCTGCATACCAACTCAGCTCCTGAAACCATTACCCGTCTGCTGGACCTGGGACTTGACCCGGTCAATTTCTCCGATGCCTTGTTGGGCATACTGGCCCAGCGTCTCATGCGCACCCTGTGTGGCAAGTGCAAGGAACCGTACAAGCCGGAACAAAAGGAACTTGACCACCTCATCAGCCAGTACGGCGAGGAGATGTTTGCCGAAACCGGTATTGATACAAAAGACATCGAACTGATGCGGGCTGTGGGCTGTGATGAGTGTGGAGACTCGGGCTACAAGGGCCGTACCGGTGTGCATGAGCTGCTGGTGGGTACCCATGAGTTGCAGTCCATGATCTATAAGAAAGCCGATCTCTCCGACCTGACGGCCCAGGCCATCAAGGACGGTATGCGCACCCTGAAGCAGGATGGCATTCACAAGATCTTCCAGGGCCTGACCGACTACGAACAACTGCTCAGGATCGTTGCCGAATAACCCATCTCGCGGCTTGCGGGATTTTGTCTTTCCTGTTGGACAAACAGTCACGCTTTTCCAGTTGCCTGGAACGGTTGCAGTCCGCACTTGGCGGGCAAACCGGCCTTTTTCATCGGCTTCTGCCATGGCTTTTTCACCCGTTATCCCGGACATTGGCCTGAGCCAAAATTTCTGCCCGCCTGACACAGCCTGTTAAGTAGCGTTGCTAAGGGCATGTCTCATCGGTAAAAGTGCTGACTGCGTCACACTTGCAAAAGGGTGAGTGTGAAAAACAGCTCAGACTCACTTCCCCTTACCCCAGTGCAGTCGGCCCATATCAACACTTGCCTGAAAAGGGGGTAACCTATGGTTAAAACGATATGTATAGGACTGCTGCTGGGCATGACACGGGGCATTTCCCTGGCCGCAGTATTGTTCAGTCGCCTGGGCATGGAAGCCAAAACCTCCATGCTGATACTGACGGCACTGTTGATGGCTATCCGGCTGGTCAACAGGGGCATTGCCATCCTGGCATCAGGGGTGCTGCTGTCTCTGGTGGTGATTCAGCCGGACCAGGTGCTGCTGGAACACGGCTTTGACAAGGACATCCTTCTGGCGACCCTGGCGGTAATACTCCTGTATCTGGTCATGTATAGGATTCTCTATAACTGATCCTGCCAGCCAACAGATGCGCATTTCAGTCAGGCAAACAAGGTCAGACGAAAGGGGCCAGCAGGCCCCTTTATTCTTTTCTTTTTTCATATCTCCTTGGCAAAGGCACCCCCTGAATAATCATCGGTTTTTTTGTGCACTGCATGACAGTGTAAAACCCTGTAATTTACAGGCTAAAAAAGTTCGCACCTCCCGATGGGCTGGCAAATCCCGAAAAATTATGCACAAAAATCATTGCCTTTCAGAAAAGCCTGAAAAAACAGGGTTTTTATTAAGTTTGAATTAAATGGAAGTTTAACTAATTGAAATATATAGGGAAAATATTGATCAAAAAACAGGCAATCTGTATGCAGGTCTGCAATCATGGGCGTTATATCTCTTTCACGGTAATTTATCCCAAGACTTATCCACAGTTTCTGTGGACAAAGTAACTCCGCTGGCGGGCAGGTCGGGGCGGTATCGCGTGCAAGCTTTCCAGTGATATACTTTTTGGCAGTCCGCCAGTCTGTGGTGCGGGCTTTTCCAGAGACCTTTCATGATCGAAATCAACGATAACATTCCCTTCCTCTGGCGCCTCAGGGCACAGGAAGACGGTGAGGGATTTTGCATTGTTTCCATGGTGGTGCCGTTCAGCACCGGTGACAAAAACCTGGAACATACCATTGAAACCGACATAATCAGCCTGACTGCTGATTACAGCAGTGATGATGAAGACGAAATCCTCGAATGGAACGAAGACGATATCAGTCTGTTCCTCAAACTGATTGCCAATTCGCCGTCGGGACAGTCCCTGGTGCCCGGTGGCACCATCAAGGTGGACTTGAACGATCCGGACACCATCGAAATCGTCAATATCGTGGCCGCTGCCGGGTTTGGCCTGGCCCAGACAGCTGAAAACTATCTGTTAGAGGCAGGCCCCTCCCAGATGTGCCTGCATTGTGATGTGGGTTCGCCGATCTCTCTGAACACCGTCACTGGCTACAAGCGTGGCGTTGTGGTGGACATGGACGATGAGCACGTAGTGTGCGTCATGCTGGAAAGCATTGAACAGGTAGTTGCACAACAGGACGATGAGATCCTGCCGCATGATGTCCTGCTCGTGAAACGTCATCAGGTACTGGATCCCCTGTATACCCGGACAGAACCGGTCCAGACCGACGTGCTGCATTAGCTGCTCTCCCTGCTGCCCATTTCCATCCCGTTCCTGAACCCGATTCCGCTGCAAGGCACCTGTAACCATGAGTCAGTTTGACGCTGAAGTCGACAAACGCCGCACGTTTGCCATCATCTCCCACCCGGACGCCGGTAAAACCACGATCACCGAAAAGCTGCTCCTGTGGGGCAAGCTGATCCAGAAAGCAGGCACGGTCAAGGGACGCAAGTCCGATCGCATGGCGACTTCAGACTGGATGACGATGGAGCAGGAGAGGGGGATTTCCGTGACCTCGTCCGTCATGCAGTTTCCCTATCATGATCGAATCGTCAACCTGCTCGACACTCCGGGTCACGAAGACTTCTCGGAAGACACCTATCGCACCCTCACCGCAGTAGACTCTGTCATGATGGTGATCGATGGGGCCAAGGGTGTTGAAGATCGCACCATTAAGCTGATGGAAGTGTGCCGCCTGCGTGACACGCCGATCCTGACCTTCATCAACAAGCTGGATCGCGATATCCGTGATCCCATCGAACTCCTTGATGAGGTCGAGAACATTCTCAAGATCGAGTGTGCGCCCATTTACTGGCCGCTCGGCATGGGCAAGTCCTTCCAGGGCATTTACAACCTATACACCGACACGATTCATGTCTACGACCATCACCATGCTGATGAAGTCAGCGTAGTGGAAACCATTGCCGGCCTGCACAGCCCCGAAGCCGAGAAGCTGCTTGGCTCCTATGTGGAAGATTTTCGTGACGAAATAGAACTGGTGCGAGGTGCCAGCCATGCATTTGATCTGCAGGACTACCTCGAGGGCAGGCAGACTCCGGTGTTCTTTGGCACCGCCCTGGGCAATTTCGGGGTTGAGCAGATGCTCAATGACTTCGTGGAATGGGCGCCAGCGCCGCTGAATCGCAAGGCGGAGAGCCGCGAAGTGGATGCCCGCGAAAAAGATTTTTCCGGTTTTATTTTCAAGATCCAGGCCAATATGGATCCACGCCATCGCGACCGGGTGGCGTTCATGCGCATCTGTTCCGGTGCCTTTGAACAGGGCATGAAAATGCGCCATGTACGCCTGGGCAAGGAAGTGCGCATCAGCGATGCGGTGACGTTTCTGGCCGGGGAAAGGGAGGCCGCTGAATACGCCGTGTCCGGCGATATCGTTGGCCTGCACAACCACGGCACCATCCAGATCGGTGATACCTTCACCGCTGGTGAGGACCTGCAGTTCACGGGTATTCCCCATTTTGCGCCGGAGCTCTTCAAGCGTATCCGCCTGAAAGATCCCCTCAAACTCAAGCAATTGCAAAAAGGCCTGCGCCAGTTGTCAGAAGAAGGCTCGACTCAGGTCTTCATGCCGCTGAACAACAATGACCTGATTGTTGGTGCCGTAGGCGTGCTGCAGTTTGAGGTGGTGGCTTACCGGCTTAAGGATGAGTACAAGGTGGATTGTGTGTATGAACCGGTGAATGTCGTCACGGCGCGCTGGGTATACAGCGACAACCGTACCAAGCTGGAGGAGTTCAGGCGCAAGGCCGGGGACAACCTGGCCCTGGACGGTGGCGATTACCTGACCTACCTGGCACCGACACGGGTGAACCTGGACCTGACCATCGAACGCTGGCCCGATATCGAGTTCACCGCAACGCGGGAACATTGATCCTGTTTAATCATTTAGATCGGCATTGCGCAGCGTTTGCCGATATCTACAGCCCGCCACGCATGCGTTTTACTTGGAGGTAATGTCGGCTAAAGACAGCGTGTGGTGTACCTGTGCCCACATATGGGTTGTCGTGACTATTTCTTGCCGCTGGCGAACTGGTTGTAGAGCAGGGGGAAGATCACCATCATGATCACAACGATGATTAGAATGTCCCGGTCAAGATAGTATTGCTGCAGGAACTCTTCGGGCATGTTGATGGTAAGGCTGAGGATAAGAATCATGGCAATCAGTAAGGGGCCGCGAAAAGCCACCAGGGATGTGATCACCAGAGCGCCCAGACCAATAAAAAGATAATGACGCTCGAGGCCGAACTGGTCGAGGAATATCACACTCAGCGAGATGCCGATGGTGATGAAGACAAGGATGGCGACAACAGCCGTTTTCATAGGCTCGGGTTTTCGAAAGAAGTTGCCGGAACCAGACCTAACTTTCTGTAGTGGCAGGGAATCCACAACGGTAAATAGATAATGGCGGCCATATGGCCAGTCCAGCCATGACCGATGTCAGAGGATTCAGAGGATATTGTTGTCATCCCCGTCTTCTTCGCTGACCAGCGATAATCCCCCGGTACGATCGTCCTGGACTTCCTGGTCACCCCCAACCTCACTTTCCGTCAGGGAGATTTTCAGGCGCAGGTTGTTGGCCGAGTCGGCATTCTTCAGTGCCTCTTCATAGGAGATGCGACCTTCGCGGTAAAGGTGGAACAGGGCGGAGTCGAAGGTGCGCATGCCCTGTTGTTCGGATTTCTCCATCACTTCCTTGATCTCCTCGACCTTGCCGTTCTTGATCAGGTCCTGCACGCGGGGTGTACCCAGCAGAATCTCGATCGCTGCGGCACGTTTGCCATCAACGGCCGGAACCAGGCGCTGGGAAACAAAGCCGCGCAGGTTCAGGGACAGGTCCAGGTAGAGCTGCTTGTGGCGCTCCTCCGGGAAGAAGTTGATGATGCGGTCAAGGGCCTGGTTGGCGTTGTTGGCGTGCAGGGTGGACAGACACAGGTGACCGGTTTCGGCAAATGCCAGGGCGTGTTCCATGGTTTCCTGGGTCCGGATTTCACCGATCAGAATCACATCCGGTGACTGGCGCAGGGTGTTTTTCAGTGCCTCTTCATACGACACGGTATCCACACCGACTTCACGCTGGTTGACGATGGATTTCTTGTGCGGGTGAATAAACTCCACCGGGTCCTCGATGGTGATGATGTGGCCATCGGAGTTCGTGTTGCGGTAGTCAATCAATGATGCCAGCGAGGTGGACTTACCGGAGCCGGTACCGCCCACGAACAGGATGAGCCCGTTCTTTTGCATCATGAGCTTGGTCAGGGTTTCGGGCAGGCCCAGGTCCTTGAAGTTGGGAATCTCGGTTTTGATGTTACGGGCGACGATACCGACTTCGTTGCGCTGCTGGAAAATGTTGACACGGAAACGGCCGATACCTTCCTCAAACAGGGCCAGGTTCATCTCCGGGCTCTTCTCGAACTCGGCAATCTGGTCATCGTTCATGATCGAATAGGCAATTTTCTTGGTGTAGCCAGGCGGCAACACCTTGTCGGTCATGGGGACCAGCTTGCCAAACGCTTTCATGCTCGGCGGTGCGCCGGTAGAAAGGAAGAGGTCGGAACCGTCTTTATCGATCATTACCTTGAGCAGGTCTTTCAATTCCATAATGGCAGCCTTTCTGTCTCAATGCTTAGCGTATTATGGGTTATTCGAAGCGTTTTTCTGTGTACCAGTTTACATCAACGGCAGATTTGTGAACGTCGTCCTGCACGCCCAGCGTGAGCACGAACAGGGCCATCCTGATGAGAACGCCATTATCTGTTTGACGGAAAATGGCCAGGCTCGGATGCTGATTCAGGTCGTTGTCGAGTTCATTGGCTTCTGCACGGGAATCACGGGGCAACGGATGCATGATAACGGTATTGGGTTTGCAGTGACTGGTGTAGATGGCCTGGTTGAGGCGGAAGCGGCCACGGTAGATATCGGCTTCGTTGCGGTCCTCGAAACGCTCTTCCTGGATGCGGGTCAGGTACACGGTGTCGTTGTTTTCCAGCCCCTTTTCCATGTCTTCGGTTTCAATCACGGTGTGGCCCCTGGTACGCAAGGCCTCGACAATGTCTTCGGGCATTTTCAGTTCTGCCGGCGAAATCAGCGTGAAGGTAATATCCTCGTAGAGATTCAGCAGCTTGCAGAGTGAATGCACGGTGCGGCCGAACTTCAGGTCGCCGACCATGGCGATGCGAATGCCGCTGAAATTGTCATTGATCTTGAGTTCCTTGCGGATGGTATAGAGGTCCAGCAAAGCCTGGGACGGATGCTCGGAAGGGCCGTCACCGGCATTGATCACCGGAACACGACTGGCGCGGGCAAACTCATCCACCGAGCCGGCGACGGGATGACGCATGACGACCACATCGCTGTAACCGCTGATGACCCGAGCGGTATCGTAAAGGGATTCACCCTTGGTGATGGCCGAGGCCTTGATGTCCGTGGTTTCCCTGACCTGGCCACCGAGCAGGTTGAACGCGCAGCCAAAGCTGACCCGGGTACGGGTGCTGGGTTCGAAAAAGAGGTTGCCGAGGATGGCGCCGTCCAGCACACGGGTGTGTTTCTTGCGGTGGGCATAGGGTTCCATGGCATCGGCGACCCGGAACAATTCCTGGACATCAGTACGGTCAAACTGACTGATGGAAAGGATGTGGGAACCCAGGAAATTCATGGCTCGGCATTATACGGCGAAATTTCTGCCAGCACATCAGCCCTGACCGTGTTGCAGGCCAACATGGAGCGACGTGTCCCGACAGTCCGACGTGTATATCACCGGCATCAGGTCCACCGGACCTGTGCTGTTCTGCAGGATTAGCCAGGCCTGTTGCTAGACGCCTCACGCTTGTCCCCCGGCCCCGGGCATCATATCCTTACTGAAAACAACAAGAATAGGCTTTGAGGGGGACATCATGCTAAGACTGCTGCACGCGACGCTGGTCATCGGCCTGGTGATGCCACTGGCGCTTCATGCACAGTACGGTACGCCGGGGGGTAACTGGATTTCCTATGGCGGGGACCGGGGCGGTACGCGCTATTCGCCACTTGACCAGATCAATCGTGACAACGTCGCTGACCTGGAAGTCGCCTGGACCTGGAAGTCCGATAACTTCAGTGAAACCGAATTCCGCAACATCAGCACACCACTGATGGTGGATGGCATCCTGTACTTCACCGCCGGCAACCGCCGCAACGTGGTGGCCGTGGAAGGGGATACCGGTCATACCCTGTGGATGTGGCGCATGGATGAAGGTCAGCGCTGGGAGCGGGCGCCCCGGCGCAATTCAGGTCGTGGTGTGTCCTACTGGAGCGACGGGATTGAGCAGCGCATTTTCGTGATCACACCGGGCTTTCAACTGGTGGCGCTGGACGCCAAAACCGGTAAGCCGGTCAGCAGCTTCGGCAATAACGGTGTCGTTGATCTCTTCACTCAACTGGACCTGGATTACGACCACCCCGAACTCATTGGCGCGATCGGTAATTCCTCGCCGGCGACCGTCATTGGCGACAGTGTGGTCATTGGACCGGCGCTGCGCCCTGGTGGCAGCGGTGTTGCCATCGGCAATGTCAAGGCCGACATCCTGGCTATTAATGCCCGTACCGGGGAACGCAACTGGGTGTTCCATTCCGTGCCAAGGCCCGGTGAGCCGGGGTATGAAAGCTGGCTGAACGGTGCTGCCGACCAGATCGGCAATGCCGGCATCTGGGGCCTGAGTGCCGGTGATGCCGAGCGCGGCATTGTTTACCTGCCCATTGAAGCGGCGACCAATGATGTTTACGGCGGTCACCGCCCGGGCAACAATCTCTATGCCGGGGCCCTGGTGGCCATCAAGGAGGAAACCGGTGAAGTGCTCTGGTACCAGCAGCTGGTGCATCACGATATCTGGGACTATGACATGCCGCCGCATCCCATCCTGCTCGACCTGGTGGTGGACGGGGAAAAGATTCCGGCCATCATCCAGATGGGCAAGCAGGCTTTTGCCTATGTCTTCAACCGGGTGACAGGCGAACCGGTCTGGCCCATCGAGGAGCGGCCAGTGCCAGCGTCCGATGTGCCAGGGGAGTGGACTTCTCCCACCCAGCCCTTTCCCACCAAGCCACCGGCCTTCGATGTCCAGGGCATCAGCCATGATGATCTGATCGATTTCACGCCCGAGCTGCGCGAGGCAGCCATTGCCGCCATTGCCCGGCACCGCATCGGGGGGATTTTCACGCCACCTTCATTGAGTCATGCCGAGGACGGCACCCGCGGCATGATCGTGGTGCCCGGTCTTGGCGGCGGTGCCAACTGGGAGGGCGGTGCGGCTGATCCCGAAAGCAACTTTGTCTATATCGGCTCTGTCACCTCGCCATCAGTCGTTGGCCTGGAACCGCCGGCGTTCGGGGAGACCAACGCCCGTTATCACATGAACGGTTATCTGCCGCTGCCGGATGTGGAAGGCCTGCCACTGATGAAGCCGCCTTACGGGCGCATCACGGCCTACGACATGAACCGCGGTGAGATTGCCTGGCAAATTCCGTTGGGCGACACACCCGAAGAGATTGCCAATCACCCGCTTTTGCAGGGCCTGGATATTCCAGCTACCGGCATTCGCTCCCGCGCGGGCCTGCTGGTGACCAGCACCCTGCTGATTGCCGGCGAGGGGGGTGACGGTCGCCCGCTGTTTCATGCCTATGACAAGCAGACTGGTGCCGAAATTGCCCGCGTCGAGATTCCCGGGGGCGGGCCGCAGCAGGGGGGTCCGATGACTTACATGGTTGATGGCAGGCAGTACATCGCCTTTTTCACCGCCAACCGCGAGGCAGGCTTGCCGGCTCAACTGGTAGCCTGGGCGCTGCCTGAAACCGATTAAGGCTAGGCGGCTGCCAGTGTTTTTCCGTGCAGACAGTTCGGTAAAAAACGTTACTGCAGATCAGTAGTAAAGGAGTCATGGTTTGAAGGACAAAGCAACACAGAACGCAATCCATACCAACCCAACACGGCGCAAACTGCTCGGTGGCATGTGTATGGTGGGCATGGCTGTGCCGGGCATGGGGCAGGCGCAGTTGCCGACACCGGAAAGCCTGGAGCCTCCGCGGGAAGGGGACGTGCTGGTGCATGCCTTTGGGGATGAGGCCGGTGATGTCATTGCTGCCGATGCCCTGCTTGTTGACAGCAAACAGATTTTTGCCTGGGCCATGGACCCGGACATCGGTGTTATTCGCAACGGCACCCGCCTGAACCAGGTGGTGCTGATCCGGGTGGATCCTGCCCGCATGAGCCCTGAAACCGCTGTGCGCAGTATTGACGGGCTGGTGGCGTATTCCGGTGTCTGCAGCCACACCGGTTGTGACGTGACCGACTGGAACAACGACTTTCTCCGCTTTCAGTGTCCCTGCCATGAATCGCAGTTTGACCCGGCCGATGGTGCCCGGGTGGTGGGCGGGCCAGCCCCCTGGCAACTGGCCGCATTACCGTTGGTGGCAGTAGACGGCAAGGTCGGTGTGGCCGGTCCCTTTGAAGGGCGGGTGGGGTTCCAGCAGCCCGGGCTGTCGCCGTTTGGTATCTGAACAACAATTACATTATTGGGGGAACCTCATGTCATCCAACATCCATCGTGTATTGAAAACGACAGCATACAACTCCAGTCTGCTGGCCGGTGTGCTGTCCCTGGTCGCCTGTGCATCCGGCACCATGAACACCATGCCGGCCATGCCACAGGCCCGCACTGCAGTACCGGTCACCGACGCCCGTCTGCGCGATCCGGAGCCGGAAAACTGGCTGATGTTTCGCCGCACCTACGATGGCTGGGGCTATTCACCGCTGGATGACATCCATGCCGGCAATGTCGGCAACCTGTCGCTGGCCTGGACCATGTCCACCGGGGTGACCGAAGGCCATCAGTCACCACCGATGGTGAACAACGGCATCATGTACATCACCACGCCGCTGAACCATGTCATTGCCGTCGATGCCGCCACCGGTGAGGGATTGTGGGAATACGCACGCCAGCTGCCGTTTGATATCAGCCTGATTCACCCGACCAACCGCGGTGTGGCGCTTTACGGCGACCGCGTCTACATGGCCACCTCGGATGCCAACCTGGTGGCGCTGGATGCGCAAACCGGCGAGGTTATCTGGGAGAAGCCCGTTGCCAACTACCGGGCCGGCTACTACATGACCCTGGCGCCGATGGCGGCGAAAGGCAAGATCCTGGTCGGTGTCTCCGGCGGGGAACGTGGTGTGCGCGGCTTTGTCACCGCGCTGGATGCACAAACCGGTGACGAGGTGTGGAAGACCTACACGGTGCCGGCGCCCGGAGAGTTCGGCAATGACAGCTGGCCGGAAGGCGCATGGGAAACCGGGGGTGCTTCCATCTGGGTGACCGGCAACTATGATCCTGAGCTGAACCTGAGCTTCTGGGGCACCGGCAATGCCGGCCCGTGGACAGGAGAGCTCCGCCCCGGCGACAACCTGTTTGCCAATTCGGTGATTGCCCTGGACGTGGACACCGGGGAAATGAAGGGCTACCACCAGTATCACTGGAACGGATCATGGGACTGGGATGAGGTTTCGCCACCGCTGCTCATGGATGTCGAGCGTGACGGCCGCACCATCAAGGCCCTGGTGCATGCCGGTCGCAACGGCTATCTCTGGGTGCTGGAGCGGACCGCCGACGGCATTAATTTCATCGACGCCGAGCCTTACGTGTACCAGAATGTTTTTACCAGCCTGGACCCAGAGACTGGGCGTCCGGAATACGATCTCGATCATAAACCCGGGTTGGGCAAGCTGGCGCAGTACTGTCCGTCCCTGTCCGGTGGCAAGAACTGGGTGCCGGCGGCCTACAGTCCGCAAACGGGCCTGTTCTACATTCCCGCCAATGACAACTACTGCTCCGCGTGGGCCGGCACGGAAGCCGAATACCGGCCGGGCCAGAATTTCACCGGTATTACCGGCATGGAAGCCCGCATTGTCGAGGGCGCTGACCACATCGGTGAAATCCAGGCCTGGAACATCAACACCGGTGAAGAGGTCTGGACGCAGGAGTTCGAGATGGCCAACTGGGGACCGGTGCTGGCCACGGGCGGCAACCTGATCTTTTCCGGCGGAACGGCTGACCGCCATTTCCGTGCCCACAATGCCAGCACCGGTGAACTGCTCTGGCAGCAGCGCCTGAATTCCGGCGTGACCGGGGTGCCCACCACATTCTCCGTGGACGGCAAGCAGTATGTGGCTGTGCAGTCAGGCTGGGGGATCGATGCCGCCGGCATGCAGCGGCGCCTGGATGCCTTGCAGGGTCGCACAACGATCGTGCCGCAGGGCGGGGTGGTCTGGGTGTTTGCCCTGGAGGATTAAGGCTGGCCATGGCATTTGACGAAGGTCTGGCAGAACGTCTGCGGGGACACTTTTAGGACAAGGCAGATTATAGCGGACGGCGAATGTTCGCCGGCCTGTGTGTCATGCTGTCGGGACACATGACCTGCGGTATTGTCTTCGATACGCTGATGGCCAGGGTGGGCGTCGACCAGGACAAGGCGGCACTCGAGCGTCCGCACGCGCGGGAAATGGATTTCACGGGCCGGGCCATGAAGGGCATGGTGT
>Ga0181565_10001265_pt1 | contig 19319 bp, 9 predicted proteins | sample 101ome_16_FD_129661 | JGI IMG/M metagenome (GOLD analysis project Ga0181565, IMG submission 129661) | Coastal salt marsh microbial communities from the Groves Creek Marsh, Skidaway Island, Georgia - 101401AT metaG (megahit assembly) | ecosystem: Environmental > Aquatic > Marine > Intertidal zone... | reverse complement strand
AGATCATTAGCCGAAGAGTTAGTGTGGTAAAATACTCAGGTATGTTAAAAAGCATATTACAAACACTTTTTCTGATTCTCTTGATTGCTTGTAATGAAGAAAGTACAAACAATCAGCCTGCGTCTGATCCAAATCCAGAAGGATCTTATACCTTTAACCCTAATTTACCAACTGCCGGTCTAATAGATTTCTCTGGATTTTCTCAACCAGAAGCGCGTTACATCTCACAGTATGGAAATGTTTCTAATAGACGGTTTATTTTGTTAGAGCTCAGTGGATTAGGAAAAGAGCAATTTATGTATTTTTATACTGACTCTGTGTGCATCACAGGCTATTTGGGAGAAACGCCTGTTACCTCTCAAATGTTTGATTACGAAATTGACTTAGGCGAAAATTTTCCTGATGGTAAGTTTAATATCTACTCAAGGTTAGAAGATGAAAATGGTATTTTTTCAGAATGTATTAGTCTTAACCTAAGTTATGAACTAGACACATCTCCTCCAAAAGCTCCTGTCGTTCAAATGCTTTCACCCAATTTTCCGAGAGGCAATGTTAGAGATTTAAAATTTTTATTTGAGGGTCTAGAAGAAAATGCGAACTACGCCCTTTTCGCTGACCTTGATTGTAGTGAAGAGTTATTTAGTTTTGAAGTATCGAATGGTGAAAACTCAAAAGAGGAGAGTTATTATATTGAAGGGCCTAATAGAGACTTTGATTTTTATTTAAAAACAATAGATAAACTTGGAAATATTTCAAACTGTGAATCTATATCTATCTCTTATACTCTGGATGTTTCTCCACCAAGTCAGCCCGTTATTAGCTCTTTAAAATCTGAGACACCTTCCCCTGAAGACGGGGCGATTCAAATAAAGTATCCAAAGCCTCAAATTAAAATTGATGCTTTAGAGTCACTTTCCACACTAAGATTGTATATTTCACATAATAATCAAGATCAAACATGTAGTTCAGCACCATTTTACGATGAGGTTTTAGAATATAGCCAGGATGGAAGTATCGTGATCCCTTCTCTCGAATTATCCCTGGATAAGGGGGAAGGGACTTACTATCTCTACTCCCAAATGATTGATCAATATGGGAACATGTCAGATTGCTTTTTTCATAGTGATTTGAAATATAACTATAAATTTGCAATGCCTGAAATAACGCCAATCAATGAAGTCATCCCAGAAGACTCCTCTGAAATTAAAATAAATTACCCTAATCCAAAAATAAAAGTGTCCAAATTTGAATCATCTTCAACTTTTGAACTCTATGTTTCAGCGACTAATAATTCTACTTCTTGTGATGGAGATCTTCATTTTGAGTCAGTTGGTGATGAAAATATTGACCTTTTTAAAACACTCGATGAAGTTGATATAGAACTTTCTAATGGTGAAGGAATCTATAATATATTTTACCGAATAAAGGACACATTTAATCAACTGTCTTCTTGTTTAAAAATTGGGGAGATCGTCGCGGATGATGGGGGAGCTTTTTCTTTTAACTATTCAATGGGAGAGGCGAAGATTGTCCTTTATGACCTTAACAATGAGATTGTTGCCCGAGAAACCTCTAGTAACGAAAGCGGAGAGTTTACATTGCCACACAACGTTTTTGATACCAAAACATTTCTCAAAGTAAAGAATGTCGCCCCTGGGAATACTTTAAGGTTGTTTGTAAAGAAAGGGGGAGACTTTATCTGTGAAAATCATGTCAGCGAAGAGACTCTCTCGTTGAGTACGTCTAAATTGAGTGCTATTGATTTAACTCAAGGAGAAGGATTGTATCAGGTTTATTTTCAACTAACTGATATATATGGTAACAAGTCAGAATGTTCTAATGCCAATAGCGATGAAGTTGAATTTCAATTTTTATCACCCAAGCTTAGTCGTATTTCTCCAGATCTTGTTGATGTCAACGCTCTCTCCGGTTTGGTTGAATTTTCAGATTTATTGTTAAGTGGGAAAATTCGCTATTACAAAAATTATAACGACTCATTAAGTTCATGTGATACTCCTTTTCTTGAAAAAAATATTGACGCGATTACCGATCAATTAAATTTAAATCTTGATCTTGGTGATGGTGAGTATCGATTATTTACCCAGCTAGAAGATACTTATGGAAATACTTCCGAGTGTTTTTCTTATGATGTCGTTTATCGATTAGATACTGTTAATCCATCAACGCCTGTAGCTGGTAGTCACATTACGATAAGTAGTGACGAAAGTAACGAATATCAATTTATCTTCGAGTACATTGGCGGTGTCGCAGGAGAGCAGTTGCACCTATATTCAGACTCATCGTGTAGTGAAAAAATAGGCCAATTTGATCATGGAAATGGACAGTACCTTGCGGGCGTTACTGACGCAAAAAACCAATTTGTCAACATTTATGGAAAGTTTATCGATGCAGCGGGAAATGAAAGTAGCTGCTCTGACTTATTGGGGACATTTGAGCTACAGCTTAAAGTGACAGGAACTCTGACTTATGATTTTGTACCGGTTTCTAGAAACGGTATTTTATTTGATCAAACTGAAACAAGACCCATTAGAAATGCTTATATTGAGCTGGTCGATGTTGATCCAGAAAGTAGTTTTTATAATCAAGTTATTCAATCCGGTTCGACATCAGATAGTGGCGGTTTTGAGTTTTTCTTAAGCTCAAGTAGAACGGTTAAGTTACTACTTCATGCAAAAATGTTGGAGCCCGAAACAACGATCTATGACAATCCTCAAAATTATTTGAGATATTCATCTTCATCGAGTGTTCGTGAAGTCACTGGGCATGAAATTATTAACATGCATGCAGAGAGTGGTTGGGAGGGAAGTCAATCTACTGGCAGTTATACAGGCGAGCGAAGCGCGGCTCCTTATGCCATTTTAGATAGTATTTATAGTGCCTATAAGAAAATAAATGATGCCAGGCCTGGTTTAGAGTTTAGATATTTAAATGTATTTTGGAATAAAGATAGTACTGATGGAACATATTTTTGTCCGTCGATGTGTATGAATCATAGTAATGAAATCGTGCCATACGGCTTATTTTTAAAAGGGCAAGTTGGCTCTGATTCAGACGAATTTGACCGGCATCTTGTCATTCATGAGTGGGGCCATTATTTTGAAAATTTTCTTTCTCGCTCCAATAGTATGGGGGGGAGTCATGGCCTGTATGATATTAAGGACATGAGTCTTGCCTTCGGGGAAGGATTTGCAACGGCATTGAGTGGAATGGTTTTTGAACCGGACGCCGTTTACACAGATACATATTGGTGGACATCCACGTATATTAAGGGCTTTTCTATTGATATAGAGGGAGGAAGTTATTACGGAGACAATAATCCAGGTTGGTTTTCAGAAATATCTGTCTTGCAAATGGTTTATGATATTTGTGATGGTGCGATCGACAACGCTCCAGTTGATGATGACAGTGTTGCTTTAGGAATCGGCCCAGTTATAGACGTTTTTACGAACTATCAAGTTAATACTCCCGCTAAGACGAGTATCTTTTCATTTGTTAATGGAATAAAAACTCTTTACCCAGGTTATGAAACGGAGATTGATCAAATCACTAGCAATAAAGGAATCGTCTCAATTATAGATGATTGGGGAACAGGCAATACTGACTCCAGTGGAAACAGTGTTTATATCAATCTCGCGCCAAATTCTGTTGAGTCAATTACCATTGCTGGAAATAAATTACAAAACGACTTAGCGTCAAATAAACATTTCAAATTTCAAGCAAGTTCATCTCAAACAAAATTTACGTTTTCTGGTAATGACAAATTTTTTGCTAGTATTGATCATAAAAGCTCTAGTCGTTTTAGCCCGTGGAGCGCGGCAACCTCTCATAGTGTGACGATTTCAACGACCCCTGGAGAATTTTATTCAATTAGAGTATATTCTTCTAGCTCGGATGCTTCAAAATCTAGTATTAGTATCACAGTTAGCACGGAGAATTTATGAAAAAATTTGTCCTGTTATATTTGTTAATTAATTCCTCAATTATTTTTGGATTGGAAAACAACCCAATTTGCATCAATAGGTCATTGAGTAGAGATGTCCATGTCGATCTGGAAAGTAATCAACTTAACCTAAAGATAAAAGAGGATGTACATAATCTAGTTATTAAAAATATATATGGATTAAATGGACTAGAAGTAGGCGATTTTAGTATTCAGGTGGTCAAAGAAGATAAAGAATTCGTTATAAACCTTGATTTAAATCGGCCAAGTGGTAGATCATACATTGTTTTAAATATCGAATATGTGACAAGCACAACTCCTCCAGGGGTAAAAAATCGTGAGGTGGTCTCTGTTCCAGTAGGGGAAATGAGTGAGAGGCAGCTAGAAGATCGTTATAAAAACGTTAAAATCTATCCTAAAGCTCCGTCAAATGCACAAGGAAACCAAGCAATTGATCGATCGACAGAAATTATGGTTCATGAACTACCAATGAAGGAAACGCGTGAATAACCAAACATGGTTAATGTTTGAAGGTCTTGCCTAATAACTTAAAAAAGTAAGAGAGATTTTAAAAATATGTTTATTTTCCGTTACATTTATTATGAAAGTGTTAAAGAGAATTTTCCAAAGAAGAGCTGTTAGTTCAAATATTAATGAATATGCTCTTGTTGATCAAAATAATTTCTATTTGAAAATAGTTTCAAAATTGAGATCCCTGCAGCAACAAGATCCTCAAGTATTAGAGAAGCTGTTCTCTCCTGAGAGAGGTGACACTTTAGGTTACAAAAGGATTCTTTGCCTGTCAGAGGATTTGTTTAGTGGTAAAAAAATTCCAGATTATATTAAGAGAGTAATATCCGGGGAAAAAGAGTCTTTTTCCGAAGTTGAATTTTCAGAATGGTTAATTGATTTTAAAGAAAGACTTCACCTTTTTGGAGTTCAGCAAGATGGAGATAAATTAAGAGAAAAGGAAAGCGAGTATCTTCGATCATTTTTGTTATTATCAGACTTGGATTTAATATTTTTAAAAAATGAATTCAACGATAGTTGCTTTAACGAGATATTATTTAAACACCTACCACTCACTAGACTTAAAAATATTTTTGATTTCAGCGAATTCGAAGAATTAATGACATATTCAAGAGGTGAAGTTAATACTCGACTTGAATCACATTATTTAGCTTTATTTCATCATGGTTATACTAACTTATTAAACAAAAACCAAAGATCTCATATAAGTCAGCGAGATTTGAATTTTTTTTATACCTTTATGGAAACCGTAGACCGAGGGATTAAGTCGGGATTTGTTAAACAAAAAACAGTGTATGAGATTTGTCGTATTATGTTAGAATTGGATAATGAATATCGGATAAAATTATTTAAAATAATTTCAAATGATATCAAACATGAAGTACTAAAATTAACTCAAGATACAAAAGTTGTGTTCAACGATGACAAATATTTACGACAACTCATACGCGAAATTAAAAAAGAATATTATTCAGGTAAATTCTCTATTAATTCTTGTATTTAGTTTTATTTTTTATCCTAATCAATTGAGTGCATCAATTATCTATATGGATCAATTATCTCTATCTGTGGGCATGGTGATGAATAATTTTGCTCAGGTTGAAGATGCAATTGAGGGGACCCCTAAAACGGGTTCAACTGATTCGATGTTGTCGGCTGACATAAATTACGAAATATTTCAATTTAGAAATATGAGTCATGTTTTTAAAATGACTGGTACAGGGATTCTCGTTAACACAATTGATAAATATTATGGAATAGGCTACGGAGTTCGTTGGTATTTCGGTAGTGAAGGAACGCGAGTAAAGCTTAAGAGTGACGTCGTAGACTTGCAACTTACCCCTAAGTTTCGCTACTTCGCTGGTGCTAATATTGGCGGTTACTATATGGTGTATCGTCCAGATGCTAGTGGAGAGGAAATTAGAAATGATATTGGCGTTGAAACTGGCGGGCATTTTGGCGTAATGTATGGCAATCATCATAAGCGAGCTTACAAAGCTCAAGTTAACTTTTTTCTTGGTAGTGGTGCTGAGACAACCACAACATTAATACAATTTTTTTTCGGGACAACGTTTTACTTAGAACCGCTTTTATAATTTCTAAAAGTAAACTCCAAACTTGACTGCAATTTCTTTTTTGACAATGTTTAGCTTACGATCAATTAGCTCTAAGTTGTTGGCACTAAAGTGTTCTACTCGATACTCTACATCCGTCCACAGCTTAAGGGAGAAAATGGAAAGGTTACTAAAATATCTTGCCGTTGCGCCAAAACGCTCTCCTTGGAGGTTGGCAAAATTGATTCCCTCCAAAAGTGTAGACGAGTCAATAGACTTAGAGTATTGCGCTCCAAGGTAGAGTGACTTTGTTAGGATCGCCAACTCTAAAGTGGACCAATAAACGGAAACGATATTGTCTTGAAAGCCTTCCCCTGCACGGTTGAGATTAGCAAAAACTAATGAATTTGTTTCAATATATAGGCTTGGTAGAATATTTAGAGGGAGCTTAACACCAAATCCGGCGCGAAAAAGAGAATGGTCGCTGAGCTTTATTGGTTCAGTTTTTAACGATTTATCTACCTCAAATCCTGTCCTGAAGTATAAATTTTTGATATTAAGAGGATTGTGAATAACCCATTCAAATGTTAGTCCAAGAACTGAAAAAAAGTTGTTGGTTAAACCAACCAAGTCGGTAACCTCTTGATCTCTTTTTACTACACGCCAAGCAATATGAAACATATCAAATCGAATATCTTGCGTTTCATCCTCTTTAATAGTGACTCTTGTTTTTAAAAATGGATTTGCCGGCCCAACAATCTTACTATCGACTTGTTGTGTTTCGGCGCCTTTTTCTTTCTTTTGATCATCAGTCTCCTTATTGAGTAAACTTTTATCCGAAACCGTTTCGCTAAGCCATGATCGATCCTGGTCATTATCTTTTAATAGGTCCCATAATGTTATTTTTTTTGATGAGGGCGTCGGTGCCGCCTTCGGAGATGAAGTAGCAGCTAAACCTTTGTTCATAAAAGGCGGAGGTGTATTTGTAACGGCCACTGCTTTTTTTGAAGATTTTATTTGTCGGGGGGAGGTATTATTTTTTTCCGTATCATCAGGGTTCGCCGTTGATTTTTTATTTATTTTAAATTTTTTAATTTTTGATGAACTTACCTTATTAAATTTCATTTCCTGAGCATTTGTTAGTTTTTTACCTAAAATGAACTCATACAAGTGAAGTCTAAATTGATAAAATAATCTTGATTTAGGAATATCAACGTAATTAATGGTTTTAATCACCTTAACTGTGTCTGCATTTATTAACTTAAACTCGATGTTAAATAAACTTGAAACGGTTGTGCTCGTTCGTAATTTATATTTTAAGACAACTTGTGGCACATCTCCTTTGGCGATGAATTCAGGTATTTTACTAAAAACGACATTATACTTTTGAGTACTCAGCAAAACATCAATAACGTGGCGTCTTAATTCATCTTTTGAATTAACTAGGCTTTTTGGTAGCTTTGACTGGTATAAGAAAACCTTCGTTCTAAGCTGTGCAATATTTTCTGTCGCAATTATTGGTGTTGAAATAAAAATTGTTGTTATTAAAAGTGAAAAACGGAACTTTTTTATCATCTGTAGCATATTTTATTTTTCTCCAATAAACTAATTATCAGAGAATATAGTTTTATTATCAACCAGAGGCATTTTATGAATATTATGCAAATATTAGCATTAATTAGTGGTTTGGCCGTTACTGGAGTTGGTCTATTTCTCTCTACTGATAAGCCTATAATGTTTGTCGATGGAACTTCTATTTTCATCGTGCTTGGTGGTACTCTTGCTTCCGCAGCAATCTCAGTCCAGATTCCGCGTTTGTTGAAATTATTTAAAATTTTCATCAACCGAATGCTTAAAGGGCGATCGGTAGATTTTAAAAATGTAATTACAGAGATAATCAAATTGAGTGATGCATTCTATACAAAGAAAAATTTACAAGATTTCAAAAGTAATATTACTGACCCATTTTTATTAGAGGCAATTGACTTATATACAGATGAATTAGTTGATGATGAGCGTTTTGTAAAAATGCTAAAAGACCGTGTCAATAATATGAAGAAAGGTCTAATGATGGATATAAATCGATTTAAAAATATTGGTAAATATCCTCCAGCCTTTGGAATGATGGGGACAACAATGGGGATGGTTGTTCTTTTATCTGGTCTTGGTGGAAAGGATGCGATGAAAACGATGGGGCCAGCGATGGCGGTTTGTTTAATTACAACACTCTATGGCGTTATCGTTGCCAATGTTTTAATCGTTCCAATTAGTGAGAATATAGAAGATTCAATTATGGAAATTCATCTCAAAAATACGATTATTGCAGAAGGTTTCAGTTTAATTTTAGAAAAAACACCTCCTCCTGTTTTAGCAGAAGAGCTAAACTCATTTTTAGAAGAAAAAGACCGACTTGACTGGAAAGAAGTCCTAGGAGCGTAATGGAAGACGACGATCAGCCAAAAGGTGCGGACGAGGGAACATGGCTTACTAGTTATGCCGACCTAATGACGCTTGTTGCTTGTTTTTTTATTTTGATGGTTGCATTTGCAAACTTTGAAGATCCTGTTTTTCAAAAAAGAGCTGCAGAGTTTGGTAAATATTTTCGTGGTAGTTTAATTATAGATGATGGAAAAAACGCTAATGTCACAGATGAAATCTATGAAGAAAAAGAGCTTAATTTAAAATTAATGAAGACTGCAAATACTAATGAAAAACCATCGATGGATGCAGGTAATTCTGATAAAAAAGATCGAAATAAAACGGACTCAATTTCTAACGCTAAAAAAGGTGAGATTAATAAAAAAGTATATGAGCAGGATTTCAAACCGGCAGTTAAGCCAGGTATTTCTGAAATTAGCTACCCAAAGGATATTGAAATTGTATTTGGCGGTTCCGCTATTTTTGAGCCTGGACAAGTTAATCTAACAGAGGAAGTAAGTTATTCATTAAAAATTATGGTCGACCTGATTCGAGAGCGTAAAGGAGATTATGTCGTATTAGTCGAAGGACATACTGATGATACCGATATTAAGTCTCGACAATATCCATCAAATTGGGAGTTGAGTAGTGCACGTGCGGCAAAGGTTTTATCCATCTTTGAAAAAGGTGGAATTAAAAGAAATCGCTTGGTCGCAGTTGGGTACGGAGATACTAGACCTATTTACGCCAATTTTGACAAAAGTGGTCGTCCGATCCCCGAAAATCAAAAATTGAATAGAAGAGTCGCTATTAAGGTTCTTGCACGTGGGGACGAGGATAAAGAAAAGATGGGACTTGGCATCTTTTTTCGAGGGAAAAATATACCTCCAAAGCAAAAAACCCCAGATAAACAAAAGTAAGTATTCAAAATCACCGAAAATTAAATAGGAAAAATCGATTACTGGGTGATGTAAAATGCTAAGAACACTTTTGACTTTAACTTTAATTCTTCTTGTTGCCTGTGGGGGGCAAGAAATTACAATTAAAAGTACTCCAAGTGATGCTGATATCTACATAAAGGTTCTAGGAAAGGAAGAAGAGGAGCGGATAGGAAAAACACCGATGACTTTGACTGCCGAAACAGTCAACAAGCTTGGTGATCCCGCAAAAAGTTTAACAGTTATTGATATCAGAAGACCTGGATATATTCATGAGCAATTGTTGATTAATGATTTTGGTAGCACTGTTGTCGAATACAATTTTACATTAGAGCCTAATGCTATCGCTAATATTATTGATAAAATTGATAATGTCGGTGGGCAATTGTTTGAAGCTCAGCGATTAATGAGAGCAGGTGGTTATGAGGAGTCAATTGATATTCTAAAAGAATTAGATAAGAAATTTCCATATAGTTCATTGATTAATGAACTCATTGGTGGAGCGTATTATTTAAAGAAAGATTTTAAAACGTCACTATTGCACTATGACTTAGCCTACAAATATAACCCAAGTAATGTTGATTCTTTTAAGATGATTAAGTTCTTAGAAAAAGAATTGGGTGTTACAAGGCCCGTGCTAGATAAAAAAAATCAAGGGAGTAAATAATGAAAAAAATTATCTTAATAGTATTTTTATTATTTGGGCTGTTTGATTTTGATGCCTACTCAGAAAATGGTAAGTCAATTCAATGGCAGCGTATTGATCTAGAAACAAAAATGAGGCAGCGTATCTCAGAATTTTTAGGACTTGTTGTTGATAAGGAAAAGTATTTTGTCGAAGTTCAAATTAGTGCCACAAGTCCAAACCTTACCCTACCAAAATTTGAAATGCCAAAAAATGAGCGAAAAAAAGTAATTTCTGGTGTGAAATTTACTGATGAGAAAAATGAAAAATCAAAAGACAATGCGGAGTATATACTCTTTGATAAGCTTGGCATCCTTGCACCATTGTTTGAGACTGAATCTAAAAGCAATGAAAATGATAAAGAGTTACAAGTAAAGTTTTACCAATACAAAGAAAAGCTTGAACGGGAGTTATTATCTAAAAATGATCTTTTTGGTCTTATTACAAATGTTGATGTAACTATCGCATTTGATACTAAAATGAATGATCAAAAAGTAGAGGAAATAAAAAAACTAGTTGAAAAAGTTATTCCAAAATTTGGAGAGGTTAATGCAAAGATAGAAGTGTTTAAAATGGATTTCTTTGAAAAAATTGACCCTAAGTCCAAGCTAGAAGCAGCTAAAGTAGAGGAAAAGAAAAAAGAAAAAACACCAGTAGAGTTACTCAAAGAAAATATACCATATTTAACCGGCCCTTTTGGAACAATTCTCGCGACAATATTTGTTTGCCTTAGTGCATTTATTCTTTTTTCAGGGTTTAAAAAGCATCAAAGTGCATTGGCTGAAGTAGCTGCATCAGCTGTGCCTTCTAGTTCTGGACCCGAAGATGGAAAAGGTAGTGATTCCTCTAGTAGTGATCATATTGATCCCGATTTTAGACCTGGGTCTCCTCAATTAATCGAAGCAATTTCGACCGAGAAAGAGGGTATTAAGAAGCTATTTTTGTATTTAGAAAAATCAAATGATCAAGCATGTAATTTAATTAAGAAATGGATAAATCTAGATTCTAGCCTTTCTAATGCAACTCTAATGATTTTAAGCGAACGAATGTCAATTGATGAGTTATATAAAGTCTTTGATAAATTAACGACTGAAGAACGTGAGTCTTGGATAAAAGTAAGTAGCTCAAATGAAATTACCCCGGATTTAAAGCAACAAGCTGATGGATTTATTGCTCAACAGGTAATGGAAGATATTATGACTGTATCTGCTACCGATGATTCGGAGTTACAAAAATTACTGGTTGAGTTAACACCTTCTAAAGCAGCGGAAATTTCAAAAGCCAATACCGACCACGGTGCTATTTTAGTGAATTTAATGTCGAGTAACTTTTTGGCACAAATGTACTTATTACTTAATACTGATGAAATTTCAGAAATTAGCATGAAGGGTTTAAAACTTACTGATGAAATAATTGCAGAGAAAACGGGAGAGTTAAAGGACCTACTAAAAGACACCGTCGTTCAAAAATATACCAATCCATTTAGCCGTAGGTTTGTTGAAGTTATTACGGATTTAGACCCAATTAGACAGGAAAATATGATGAATGCTTTGTTAGAAGAGAAGCAAATCTTTATTGTACGAGATATTGTGAAAAAAATTATCCCGATGAGTATCATTGATGACCTTCCAAGCGAGATTAGTAAGGAAATTTCAAAAGGAATGAATAAGGATTTGAGATTAGAGTATATTATTTCTTTAGATGAGGGTAAACGAAAAGAGTTTATCGACAGCATTACGCAAGAGGGAACTAAAGGGCGTGAGGTTCTTGATTTTGAAGTGACGAAGTTTTTAGAGGATGAAGTTGCAGTCGCCAGAGTACAAAAAAGAAGTGAAGAAATCAGGAAAAACTATATAATTGCGGCAAGAACAACCATTAATTCTAGCGAGGAACTTAAAATTCAGGTCGGAGAGCTTATTGACGATTGGGTAAATGGATTAGGTGAGGATGGATCCACTAACCAGAGAGAGCAAGAGGCTGCATAATGGAAAATAATAAGTTAAAAGAAAAGCTTGAACGTGTTTCACAATTAACGAATGAAAAGGGGAAGTATAGCCTTCTTCCCGAATCTTCACGTCTCTCGAATATTGATAGAAATATAAAATCGCACGCGCATATTGAGGCGACGAAGGGCCAGTTTTTGAAAGCCCTTGGACAATACCGCTTATCATCAGAAGAAAGAAAAGTTGTTCGCCAGGAAAAGCACTTTGAGCGAATGAGTGAGCGGGTAAATAGCTTAACTGAAGAGCTGAATGTTCTCGAAAATAAGTATTTGGAAAAAAATACACTTGTTGAAGTTCGAAAAGATGAAATTGATCGAATGAAGCAAGAAGTAAAAGATTTAACAACAAGATTAGAGGATACGCAAAAAAAGATCCGATTAAAAGATAAAGCTCTTCAAGAAAACGATATTTATGCACAAAAGTTAAAAACAGAGGTAGAGCAGGCGAGAGAAGAGCTCTATCGTTTTGAGGAGGAGCATGGAAGCCGGAACAAAGGTGTTCAATGGCAAAACTCTCTTTTAAAAGAGTTAGAAGATGAAAGAAACGATCTAAGAAGTGAGTATGAGCTTAAAAAAAATGATTTAGATGCGGCCAGTAGTAACTATGATAAAAATGCGAATGAAATAAGTGCAATCAAAGTTGATATTCAAAACCTAAAAAAATCAATTACTTCATTATCTGATAGCATTTATGAAACAAAATCTAGGATCAAGGAAAAAGAGCTAAGGTATCATGAATTAACGAAGGATTTAAATACCTCAAAAAGAGAAATTACAACACTCACTGATACTTACAAAAAAGTTCAAGCCAAGCTAACGCAAATTACAGAACATAATGATGAATTAGACTGTCGCGTTGCGAAGTTCGAAAATGCGAAAAAACAATTAGAGAAGTTAACATTTGAAAAAAGAAACAAAATTGGAAGTCTTGAGGCTGAAATTGTTAAAAATAAAAGAAAGCTTCAAAAATTAATCGAAAATAATAATAAAGAGAAATATCTATTGGCCGAAAAAGACGGCCATATTTCAAGTCTAAAGGATGAGCTTGAAATATTGAGAGAGAAAAATAACACTCAAGAAAATGAGTTAAGAGTTTCTAGAGAAGAGCTTTTTGAAGTCAATAGAGAGTTTGAAAGAAAGAAGAAAACCTATGATGAGATATTAGAGCAAAGAAGAACAGGCGAAGATGATTTAAATCGAATGAGGCGAGATATTTCGGAAAAAAATGGTCTCATTCTCTCAATGGGGAAAAATATTAAAAATGACCAATTGAGAATTAGTGAACTCGTCTTAGATGTTAAAAAAATTACCTACGAAATAGATGAAAAAAATCAACAGTTTCAAAAAATTTCTTCAGAACTAAATGAAATAAAAAGTGAGAGAAATAGGTTAGAGCAAATATATAAAGATAAGCAATCAAGAATTCATACTCTTGAAAATGATATCAAAAAATGCAATGTTTCAATTGATGATTCAAGTGAGTTCATTCACATCAAAGAAGAAGAAGAGGCTTTTTTAGGTAAGAAAATAGAGGCATTGGAGAGTTTGATTTGTGAGAAGAAAAAGCGAGAGTCATATATGCTTGAAAAAAAGAGGGAGCAAAGTAACGTTACCGAATTACTTAGAAAGAGACTTGATGATATTCAGCAAAAATATAAAATGGTTAAACAAAAAGAAGAAAACGAGAAAAATTCACTAAGACACGAGAGTTATGAGGTAGATAAAATTAAAGCTGAAATATGTCGAGTTGAAAATGAAATTGACTCAACGGTAAAGACAATTCAAGAACTAAGGTCAAAAAGAGAAAAGGTCGCAAGTGCAACCCTTCGACAATCAGCTTTACTAGGAGAAAAAAACCTAAAGCTACATCAAGTTTTAAATGATGATTTTTCTTCTAAAGATTCGGGTAGTGACGAGAAGGAGATACCTCCAGCGTTTCATCGAATTCCCCTTGATATGTAGTTAATCATTTGTGTAAGGTAGAGAAAAACCACACCTAGCACCCGTCCCGTTAGCACTATAAGCATCTAAATCCACAACATGGCGACCAGGCAGCTGTGTTGTTGAAGTGGGCGCTTGAATTTGTGGACCAACTCCTCAGCCGCTGCTTATATTTTTTAATTTTTTATTCATTGGGCTGGGAGGAAAGTAGTAAGAAGCTGTCCTTTGCTTAATTTGAGAGTTGGGAAGACTTTCATCACATGATTCGACTCCATCTATTAATTTTGGAAGATAAGCGAGTCCCTGAATATAGCTATAGCAAGGTGTCTGGGCGGGAAAGGATATTGCATTGGAACCTGGAATTAAAAAATTATCTCCAAGTAGTTCATCTAAGCCAATAATAACGTTAATTTGGTTACTATTCCACTCCCACAAATTCCCAACCATATCATAAATACCAAACCTTGATTGACAGTTAAGGTGATTGCCCGTTTTGTCAGGGGAGAGCTCCTTGTTGTAATAACAATCTTGAGATGTAAGACCCGTTTCAATCTCATCCACTTTTTTAGAGCTGTAATCTTCTGGCCAGGTCGAGGCGATAAACCACTCTTCTCGATTTAAAAGTCTTTTTGTCACATTGGCAGTTTCAAGATTTACGGAAACAGACTCACATGCACTGGTTGCTGAAATTGGAATGACAAATTCTGCAGGCTGCTGGTTGGCACTGTTTATTAAAGCTCCTGAAAAAGGGTCTTTTGATAGCTCATATAGGTCAACGAATAAAAATTTTGAAAAATTATAATATTCATACGAGAATTGAGGTGTTGTATCATCAACAATTTCATTTTCTATCTTCTTCATCGGACAAGAAAATTGTGCTTTGTAAGGGGCTGTTAAAGGTTCAATCCCGGATGAAATATTTTCTTGGTTAATTGAATTTTCAAAATCTGGACGATATTTCATATTGCGACAGGTAATATCATTGGCGATAAAGGGATGAATTAGCGCCATATTCGTTGGAGGAGTTACTATTTTTAGATCCCATGGGTTAATTGGTTCCTCTGGGTCTTTATTTATATCTAGAATTTCTCCTAAATACTTTGCTCTAACTGTATAATAAATTTTCTTTCCTTGAACCGTGACGAATTCTTCTGAAAAAGACCTAGTGGAGGCAACATTCTCATCAACTTGAGTATGATAAAAATCTTTTAACCCATTTAAATCTTTTGGTAAGGGTTCATTCTCTCTTCGGTAAATGTTGTATCCATTTATTTCAATACTATCATCTGGTTTTGTGAATGAGTCCCAAGTAAATGAAATTTTCGTTGTTGTTTCACCAGAAACAGCTTTTATATCTTTCCAGTAAGTAAAGTCTGAATTTGGAATGATGGCAATTCCTGAAAGTTGAACTTTTATTGGTAAGGGAGTTTCGGGCACGATAATTGGATCATAATCAATGATTATTTCTGCAATGTGAGGGATGAATTCTTCTTCTTGAGTTTCAGAATTAATATTTACGTTTGATACTTCCAAGGGGGTGTATCTAATTTTCACCTCGCAAACATCACTTGCTGGAAGAATTTGATTTTGAAAATCACAAGTGTTGTAAAATATTTTAAAATATTCATTACTCTCTTGTGACAGTTGGACACTAAAGTTTGCAGCATCTGTTTTTCCTATGTTTCTAAAATAGAATGACTTTTCTTTGGAGACAAACTTTGGAATTGTTCCAAAGTGAAAAGAATCCGGAGAGTAATCTCCTATAAACTCAGGTTTGACATCGGGAGGAAGGATACCTTTGTATCGAATATTGAAAAAGTAATCTTTAGAGTCATTCGTATTCAAATAATTTATAAAAACAAGAATTTGCTTCTGACTAGAATCGATGATGTCAATTTCATAATGAAGCTCGCATGTTTCACCTGGACTTAGAGTCAGTGGTAAGTTCATTGTGCAGGTACTCGTCGATAACTTTCGTTGATCTTCTGAGATAATTAAATTTCCATCCTTATCAGAGTCTGAAGTTGAGTCGTCATAGCTAGATAAAATAGCAGGACCTTCGCCTATGTTTTTAATCGTTAAAACGATTTTTTCAGTTGACCCGATAATGAGATCTTTAATGGTTATACTATCATTGCTTTGTAGAGGGGAGTTCTCAAAGTCCTCAACGACTAGTAAGCCGAATTTTCCACTAGTTGCATTAATCTTAAAATTTTCAGTTGTGGTGCCTTCTCCCATTTTGAATGTCGCGTAAAAGTCCTCGTCATATACTTGATCCCCTGTGGGTGTAAAAATGATGTCTAATTCACAAGCTGAGAAACTTTGAACGGTACTACAGTTTCCTTCTCTTGCCTTAAAAACATCCGGCTGATTAGAGCTGTAGATAATGTCCATTGCTGTTATTCCCCCATAATTTAGTACATAGACAGCTTGCTCTTCAGCGTATTGGAAATTATCTAATACTTTTTGATTTGTTTTAAAATCTGCAATTTTTCTTGAGGCGTTTTTTGCCATGTTTATGATATCACTTTTATTTTTAAGTGAATTATAAATTTTAAATTCTTCTTGATTTAGAATTACTATTTTTGGCGCTTCTCCAATTTCAAAATAAATTGTACTATTTTCACTTTTTAGTAATTTATCCTCCAAGGGAAGATTGTTAAACTCTGTCATTGTTTTGGTGAAATCGTCTTCGTATTTTATCTCGTATTGAAAAGAGCACTTGGAATTAAAAGGGGATGGAACTTCGGGAAGTGATAAAATTTCATTAACGTTAAATTGGAGTTGGAATTGAAAATAGCAACTGTTACCTTCAGTGTTTTTTTCGGTAATCTCCTTATTAAGGCAAGTTGAAGAACTATCTAATGAAAGACCAATAGGACTATCAAACCCATCACATGACATATTCGTTGAAAGGTTAAAGCTATCTATATTTGATTTTGATAGGCCAAAGTTTTGAATGTATACTTGAAATTTAGGGGATTGATTTTGTAAAATAAACTGATTGTTAAAACCTGATAATGGTTCAAAAATTGAAGATTTCTCAATTAATGTACTAAATCTTAGAACAGAACTATTACTAAATGATGCATCAATCTTAAAGAGCTCCGTTTCTTGGTAACTAAAACCATTAAAATATCTAATTTTAAAACTATTATGATAGATGTCATTTTCATTAGCTTCAGCAGTAATTATAATCTGGCAACTTGTACTTGAATTTTCCTTAACGATTTCTGGACAACTAGATCGATTAAAATTTATGCCATAATTTTTATTTTCTGAAACTACTTCTATTTCACTTACTTGAAATTCTCCTCGGTTTACAAAAGAAATGTTAATATTTCTTGGACTCCTTGGTGCAACAACTTGTGGAGGAAACGAATAATAATAACTGTCCGTGAAGCTAGCAATTAAATTATCGGTGATATCTGTCTCTCCGTTTTCAACAACTTTGTCTATTTCTAGAGTGCCTGGCCTTGCAATCTCCATCGTAATATTAACCCTATCTTTTAAATCTTCCTTTACCTTATTGTTATCAATTTTTGCGGTTTGCTCAGAAGGATTAACCACATCATTATCGTTATATCTAATTTGCAAAAGCCTAGATACTAATTCATATTCAGGCACTTCAAGGGGGACTACACCATTAGATATAAACCTGAAGGGGAGTGAGCATTTTTCAGCGGGGCCTAGTGTCTCATCGCAAAGAATGATATTGTTTTTGGCTAATTGGTCTTGGGTTTTTTTATCCTCTGGCGTATATCCATGACCAAGCCATTTAATGTAATTGTTTTTATCATCGCTTAAAGGAAGTATGACGGATTCTAGACCGAAAATTTCATATTTTAATAATGGGGGATATAGGGTAGCGTTCACAATTCCTATGTTTTCGACATTGATAAGGAAAAATTCACTGGTCCCGTATGCGCTTTTTCCCAAAAATTTACATGCTTGATTTTTTTCGCCTGGGCAAGAGGGCTCAGAAATCGCAGGTCCAACATCAGTGATGATGACTTTTGCTCTATCTTTTTTTGAAGTTCCACTTAGATTGATTAAGAGATCCTTTTTTTTGGCTTTTCCATTTTCATTCTTTTCAAAAACATCGCTGTAACTGATTTTTAAAATACCTTTATGAGTGTCTCCACCATCTTCAATCAACTCCTTTGGTTCGTAATTTATTTCAACCTGGCAAGACTCCTTGGGTTTTAATGTTGTAGTGCAATTTCCATTCGTTCCTGGAAATTTACCACCATTGAAGCCAAAAAAACTTTCACCTTTTGAATCATACCCTTCAGGTATTGGTATATTTTTAGTGATCTCAATTGCTTTGGCACTACATAGATCAAAAGTATTTACAGAGTTGGTGTTATTGCTTTTTAAAGTAAGATGAGAAAATTCAGATTTGTAAATTTTTAATTCTTCTTGTCCATAATTAAATAAGGTAATTAATTTGCTCTTGTTAAGCCCAAAAGCAAGCGGGCCGTCAGGTGTAAAGTTTGTTGTTCCTTCATACTTTTCAATGAATCCTCTTGTGAAGTCTGGAGTGCTCTCTAAATCTGGTATTGCGCATTCTTGAGCAAAAGAGAGCTTGTTTTCAAGAGATATTGTTCGCCATTCTCTTATAAACTGATCAGTTTCCTTGTTAACCTCTTGAGAAAAGTAAAGTTCTCCTGCATCAGATATATATCCAGTAAAATTTATCGTTACCTTTTGATTATTAATTCCGTCATTATAAGTAATTTCTATTGGTAGGTAAAAAGTAGTGTTTTTTTCGGCATAGGCATAGATTCTAAAATTGCATGATGATTTTTCAAGCGAATCAGACCTTGTAGTCAAGTCGGAGCAATTTTTATAAATATGGTTTGGTAGGGTATTATTTAGGATAGCTAATCTTGATTGAGTGCTTGTCTCGCTATCTTTATCCATTTCGCTATATTTACTATCTAATACTTTTATACTTGGAGATTGTGTGAGGTTATCTAAAATTGAGTGTGCATTTGGTTTATCTTCATAAAATAATGGGGGAGGTAAATTCTTCGGAAGTGCTAATTTTGAAATATTTAGTCCGCCAACATTCTCTAGTTTGACGTTGATAAATTTACTCGCTCTAATGCTGATATTAGGGTAAGATCCATCGGCTTGTTTCCCCTCTTCGTCACTAAGATTTATATTCAAAATCCCATATCCATTCAAGCTTCTAATATTGGAGATAACGTCTTGTTCTTTACATGAAAAAATGAGAGGAAGTAGGAAAATATATATAACCAACAATTTATTTGAAAAAAAATTT